>JGI26253J51717_1001040_pt1 | contig 11646 bp, 9 predicted proteins | sample SaaInlV_100m_DNA_6_FD_51717 | JGI IMG/M metagenome (IMG submission 51717)
CTTCGGCGAAATTAAAACCTTTTTTCGTGTCACCAGCTTGCTGTTCAGCCGGCTTATCCTGGGATTGGTTTTCATTTTGGCGCGTGGCTGGAGCGGGCTGCTTAGCCGGCAGGAGCGCCGCGCCTCTGAACGAAGTGATCCGACTATGGATCCCTTGTCGCAGAGTGAAGCGGAGCGTGTTGCATCTGTGATTAGAGCCAATCCCGTGATGCCGAGTGCGCCTGTGGGTCCTGCCTTGCCGGCGCAACCGCAGCCTAAATCACTTTTCGCGCGGGTCCTGAAGCGCGGGGTCGACCCAGAGTCTGCGCAATCCCCGAGGGAGCCAGTTGTGGAGAGCTCTTTGGGTGGGGCGATTGATCCAATGCAGGATCGTATTCGTGGGAAAATTGTCGAGGCTATTCGGTCGCGCGATCCGCAAGCGGCCATGGCAGCACAGGGGCAAACTCCCATTGTCACCGCCAAACCCGGTCGGCCTACGGGTCCTGTTCCGATAATATTGCAGCATCCTGCGCCTGAAGCGCCTTTTATGGAGGATGAAGCTGAGGGTTTTGAGGAGCGCCAGCCGGCTGCTGTGCAACCTGACTATATGACCGAGCCCCCGCTCACCGCTGCGCATAAGCAGGTGGTGCAACATGGCGTGCGTCGGGCCATCAAACCGTCCAGCCAAGCAATTGCTGAAGCGCAGCCAACTTTGGATCTGGAACCTAAGGCTGCGGATCCAACATATGAAAAACCGCCTCTGAACCTGTTGATGAGCCCATCTTCCGTGGAGCGGCATGTCTTGAGTGACGATGCGTTGGAAAGCAATGCGCGCATGTTGGAAAGCGTGCTGGATGATTACGGCGTCAAAGGCGAGATCGTCAGCGTGCGCCCCGGCCCGGTTGTGACAATGTATGAATTGGAGCCGGCCCCTGGCTTGAAAGCAAGCCGGGTGATTGGTCTGTCCGATGATATTGCGCGCTCTATGTCCGCCCTCTCAGCGCGGGTGAGCACAGTGCCGGGCCGGTCGGTGATTGGGATTGAGCTGCCCAATGAAAGCCGTGAGATGTGTGTTCTGCGTGAAATTTTGTCCGCACGTGATTTTGGTGATGCGAATATGCGTCTCCCCTTGGCGCTTGGCAAAGACATCGGTGGCGAGCCAATTGTGGCAAACCTCGCAAAAATGCCGCATTTGCTGATCGCTGGAACCACAGGTTCCGGAAAATCTGTTGCGATTAACACGATGATCTTGTCTTTGCTCTATCGTTTGACGCCGGAAGAATGCCGGATGATTATGATTGACCCAAAAATGCTGGAACTCAGCGTATATGACGGCATTCCCCATCTCCTCAGCCCAGTTGTCACCGATCCCAAAAAGGCGGTGGTGGCTTTGAAATGGACTGTCGGGGAAATGGAAGAGCGGTATCGCAAGATGTCGAAAATGGGTGTGCGCAATATTGATGGTTACAACAGCCGCGTTAAAGATGCCCAGGCCAAAGGGGAGATGTTCAGCCGCACGGTGCAAACGGGCTTTGACGAAGGTACAGGTGAGCCATTGTTCGAGACCGAAAAGTTCAAGCCGGAAACACTGCCCTATATCGTTGTTGTCGTTGATGAGATGGCGGATCTGATGATGGTTGCGGGCAAGGAAATTGAAGCCTGTATCCAACGTTTGGCGCAGATGGCGCGGGCCTCAGGCATTCATATTATCATGGCGACACAGCGCCCGTCGGTGGATGTGATCACCGGAACGATCAAAGCCAACTTCCCAACGCGCATCTCATTTCAAGTGACCTCAAAAGTCGACAGCCGGACCATTTTGGGCGAAATGGGCGCAGAGCAGCTTTTGGGCATGGGCGATATGCTTTACATGGCCGGTGGCGGTAAAGTCACGCGTGTGCATGGCCCCTTCTGTTCTGATGAAGAAGTGGAAGACGTGGTTAATCACCTCAAAACCTTCGGTCCGCCAGATTACCTGTCTGGGGTTCTGGAGGGTCCGAGCGAGGGGGCTGAGAGCGATATTGATGCGGTGCTTGGCCTCGGTGGCAATACGGATTCGGAAGATGCGCTCTATGACACCGCCGTGCAAATCGTGGCCAAAGATCGCAAATGTTCCACCAGCTACATCCAGCGAAAACTGGCGATTGGTTACAATAAAGCCGCGCGGCTTGTGGAGCAGATGGAAGAGAATGGGTTGGTCAGCGCCGCAAATCACGTGGGTAAAAGGGAAATCTTGATGCCAGAGCACAATTGAGCAGGTGCTGCGGTGACGCAATCGTGATGCGGGCGGGCTTCCCGTCTTTTTGGAAATAGGCTAGGATTGTGACATGAGACTCATTTCTGCCCTTTGCGTAATCTTGGCCAATCCAGTTGCAGCTGAAAAAATCAGCCTTAATGAAATATCTTCTTATTTCAATGATATGATCACGGCAGAAGCCCAGTTTTCGCAGTTCTCTGATACGGGGGAAACCACGACAGGGCGGCTGTATATTCGGCGGCCGGGTCGCATTCGTTTTGAATATGACCCGCCAGACGCAACTTTGGTTGTGGTGGGCGGAGGTCAGGTGGCCGTCTTCGATCCGAAATCCCGCGATGAGCCGCTGCGTTTTCCGCTGCGCCATTCCCCGCTGAATCTGGTTTTGGAGCGGGAGGTAGATTTGGCGCAACGCGATATGGTGGTCGCGCATTTCGAGGCCGGATCTGAAACTGCCGTGACGCTGCAAGACCCGGAAAACCCCGACTATGGGTTCATTCAGCTGATTTTCACCGACAACCCGGTGCAGCTGCGCCAATGGGTCGTGCAAGACAATTCCGGTGGCCGAACTCAAATCGTCCTAGACAGCCTGACCGAAGGCGGCCGTGTGTCGAATGTGCTGTTCAACATCCAATATGAGATGCAAAAACGCAGCGAATGAGCTGTGACCAGGGTGGATTATGACCCGCGCCCACTGATTTGCAAAAACTTTTGAACAACCCATTTCCGTATGGAAATGGCGCTATGCAGAGGTGTTTTTGTTCACATCAAGGCTTGGCGATTCAACCTGCCGCCTTTCATGATCCTGTGGTTTGCGGGTAACTGTGGCCCCTATCCCTTGCCACAGCTGATCAATTGCCGCTTATACATCGCCGCCCGGCGGTCGAGGCCATTTGCGACATTCACCAGCCAGCGTTTGGATTTATAGGATCCGCGGCGGTACCCTGTTCGGCCTTCGTGATAGGCGAGGTATTGGTTGCGGGTGTCGGACATGGCAATGCCTAAAGAGCGGCGGCTTTGCGCCATATACCAGCCCATGAAATCTGCGGCATCACGGATATTTGTGCGGCTGGCCCCCCAGCGTCCGGCGCTTTTCTTATATTCTTTCCAAGTGCCATCCAGCGCCTGGGCATAGCCATAGGCTGAGCTTTGACGGCCGGCGGGAATGATCCAAAGTTTGTATTTCTTTGGCGTCTTGGCGTTGGCTTTGAATTTGCTTTCTTGCCAGATGATCGCCATTTGTGTCGAAATCGGCACGCCATATTTGCGCTTGGCGGCACGAAAGGCTGGCAGGAAGCTGCGGCGTTGGTCCAATATCGAGCAGGCGTTGTCCAAATTCCGAGGCGGATTTTTATTGCCTCCAGAGAAAGAGCACCCCGCAAGAAGGGTGATCAGAACGAGGCTGCGAAGAATACTGCTCATGGTTGTGGCCGCTTTTTGTTAAATTGCCTAAGTTTTGCGTATATCAATAGCGTTACTTCGTAAATTTTGCAATGGTGCGGCGGTTTTGGACGCCTGTCGCCTGTTTGCGGAATTATAGTAGGCAGTGGCATCAATTCTGCGTGACCGCATAGACATTTTGATCCAAATCCGCGTAAAAGGAGGTTCAATGAATAGGTGACCTGTGCAAGCTGAAGCGAAATATCATTTGGGCCAAATCGTGCGGCATAAGAAACACCCGTTTCGCGGGGTCGTTTTTGATGTGGATCCAGAGTTTTCCAATACTGATGAATGGTATGCAGCCATTCCAGAAGAGGCACGGCCGGTGAAGGATCAACCCTATTACCACTTGTTGGCCGAGAATGATCAAAGCTATTATATTGCCTATGTGTCCGAGCAAAATCTTGTGGCCGATATTTCGGGGGACCCGGTGGATCACCCCGATATTGAGGATATCTTCGGCCCGTTCGAAAACGGCGCCTATCCTTTGCAGTTTCAGCTAAATTAATAGCCCAAGGCGCAACCGTCTTTGCGGGGGTCAGATGCGCCTTGCAGCACCCCATCCGCTCCGATCAATATTGCCTGAGCGCCGCCAATCGGCCCGGCAGGTATTTCGACCTTATGGCCCATTTCTGACAGCTCTTGAGCGACCTGCGGCCCATATCCGCGCTCAACTTTCATTGTGCCTGCGTCGGAAAAACAGCGGGGTGCGTCAATTGCCTCCTGTGGATCCAAGCCGAAATCCACCATGTTTGATAGAAAACGCGCATGGCCGTTGGATTGGTAGGAGCCGCCCATAACCCCAAAGGGCATGGTGATCCGCCCTCCTTCGGCCAGCATACCGGGGATGATGGTGTGCATAGGGCGCTTGCCGCCGGCCAGCTCATTAGGGTGGCCCGCCTCAAGCGAGAAGCCCGCCCCGCGATTTTGAAATAAGATTCCAAAGCGGTCTGACGCGAGTCCAGATCCAAAGGCATGGAAGATTGAGTAGATCAATGAAACGGCCATGCGGTTTTTGTCGACAACGGTGATGTAAATCGTATCTTTATGAACCGCTTCTGACAGCCCATGCGGATCTGCCATGGCGCGGTTGGGGTGGATTAATCCAACCAGCTGCGCGGCGGTTTCGGGTGCCATCATATGATCGACGCGGCTGGCATAATCCCCATCGGCAATAAAGCGATTGCGCGCATCATAGGCCAGTTTGGAAATTTCAGCTTCGATATGGGCCCGTTCTGTCCCAAAGGGCGCCATGGCGGCGATGTCAAAATGCTTCATCATATTGAGCATCAAAAGCGCTGTGGCGCCTTGGCCATTGGCCGGATGCTCCAGCATCTCAATACCCTTGTAGGAGGCGCGCAATGGTGTGCCATAGGTGGATTTGGTTGCGGCAAAATCTTCAAGACTGTGACAGCCCCCCGCAGCGCGCAGGCTGGCTTGCATATCTTCGGCAACAGCGCCGGTATAAAACCCATCGCGGCCTTCGGAGGCCACGCGCTCGAGAACTTCCGCCTGCCCGGGCGCGGCGAAGAGCTGCCCAACTTTCGGCGCAGCGCCAGCGGTTAGATATTTATCGCGCGCGGATCCTTGCAGCGCTTGCGTGTTTTGCGCCCAATCAAAGGCGACTTTTGGGGCAACTGGCACGCCCGCGCGGGCATAATGAATGGCGGGTGCTAGGGTGTCTTTTAATGGCAATGCGCCGAAATCTTTTGCCAGGGTGCAAAATCCGTCTATCGCGCCGGGTATTGTCACGGCATCGACGCTGTGCAGCGGCACCGTGCCATGGCCCGCATCTCGCAGGGCGGCTGCATTGGCAGCCAGCGGCGCGCGTCCCGATCCGTTGAGGGCGACAACGTTTGCGGTTGGATCCTTTTGGATCAGGGCAAACATATCTCCGCCAATGCCAGTCATTTGTGGCTCACAGATGCCTAATAAGACCGCCGCTGCAATTGCTGCATCCGCCGCGTTACCGCCCGCTTTCAAGATATCAATCGCCGTGGCGGCGGCCAAAGGGTGAGAGGTCGCGACCATGCCATTGGTTGCAAAGACGGCCGATCGGCCGGGAAGGTGAAAATCGCGCATGTGCTGTTGAGCCCTATAAATTGAATTTATCCAAACATAGCGGATAATGCGGCGGAGGCGAGGGGGCTGTGCCGGGTTTATGATTTTCTGACGCAAAGCCTTGCCCCCAAGGCATTGGGCGCGTCATAAGTGGGCAGCAACTGTTTCAAAGAGGCGCGTTATGGAAGATGTTTATATCGTAGGAGCGGCCCGCACGCCGATGGGTGGGATGCAGGGGGCTTTGGCCGCTGCATCCGCGAGTCAGCTGGGCGGTGTCGCGATTGCAGCGGCGCTTGCTGCCGGTGACGTTGCACCGGATGATGTGGATGAGTTGCTGATGGGCTGCGTCTTGCCCGCTGGGCAGGGCCAAGCGCCAGCCCGACAAGCGGGATTCGCTGCGGGATTGGGAGAAGATGTCCCCGCAACCACGATCAACAAAATGTGTGGCTCGGGCATGAAAACCACCATGATGGGGTATGATCAATTGGCGTTGGGTCACGGTCAGGTGATGGTCACGGGCGGCATGGAAAGTATGACCCAAGCGCCCTACCTTTTGCCCAAAATGCGCGGTGGTGCGCGGCTGGGACATGGGCAAGTGCAAGACAGCATGTTTCTTGATGGCCTTGAGGATGCTTATGACAAAGGGCGTTTGATGGGCACTTTTGCTGAGGATTGCGCGATGCATTTTCAATTCTCCCGCGCCGCACAAGATGCTTATGCGCTGCGCTCCCTCGAGCGGGCGTTGGCCGCGCAGGCCAGCGGCGCGGTCGCGGCCGAAATTGCCCCGGTGACAGTGGCGGGGCGCAAAGCGAAGGTTGAGGTTGTCATGGATGAGCAACCCGGCACTGCGCGGCCAGATAAAATTCCACATTTGAAACCCGCGTTCCGTGAGGGTGGCACGGTGACGGCGGCCAATTCTTCGTCGATTTCTGATGGGGCGGCGGCCTTGGTTTTGGCCAATGCCTCTGGTCTTGCGGCGAAAGGCTATACCCCGCGGGCGCGCGTAATGGGCCACGCCAGCCATGCACAAGCGCCCGGTTGGTTTACCACCGCCCCCGTGCCAGCGGCCCGAAAACTGTTGGATCGTCTCGGCTGGAGCGTTGCGGATGTGGACTTATGGGAGGTCAACGAGGCCTTTGCTGTGGTGCCCATGGCCTTTATGCATGAGATGGAACTTTCTCCGGATGTTGTAAATGTCTATGGCGGTGCTTGCGCCTTGGGTCACCCGATCGGCGCCTCGGGCGCGCGAATCTTGGTGACCTTGCTAAACGCTTTGGAACGGCATGATCTCAAGCGCGGTGTTGCGGCGATTTGCATCGGTGGAGGCGAGGGCACTGCCATTGCCATTGAACGCATGTAAAGGCCGCGGATATGGCACGGGTAAATTATGAAGACTTGAGCAAAACCATCGCAAGCCTTTGTGCTGGCGAGGACGATGTGATTGCCCTTATGGCCAGTGTGGTCTGTGAGCTGCATCACAGCGATGATCGCTTCGACTGGACGGGGTTTTATCGTGTAACCGGACCGGAAATGCTCAAGATTGGCCCCTATCAAGGCGGGCATGGTTGTTTGCAAATTCCGTTCTCACGCGGGGTTTGTGGCGCAGCGGCGCGCTTGAAAGCCACGCAATTGGTGCCGGATGTAGAGGCCTTTGAGGGCCATATTGCTTGCGCCAGCTCGACTCGATCTGAGTTGGTTTTGCCCGTGTTCAACAGCGCCGGTGATGTGATGGCTGTGCTCGATATCGACAGCGATCAACCTGATGCATTTACCCACGAGGATGCAAAGGCTTTGGAGGCCATTCTGGCTTCGGTTTTTAGCATGTAAACACCCGTGAAAATTTATTGCTTTTTTTCATGGCTTCTGCCAACCATAAATTTGAGAATGAAAAAATGCTGGAAAATTTCACGCAATGCTGCACGGTCAGACAGATCTAAACACCCTTGGAGCCGACATTCGGGCGCTGCGTAAGGCGCGGGGATTGACCCTTGCTGATTTGGCGCAAACCCTTGGGCGTTCGGTGGGATGGTTGAGCCAGGTTGAGCGGGATATGTCCGAACCTGGGATTAATGATTTACGCGACTTGGCCCGTGCCTTGGATGTGTCGATTTCATCTCTGTTTGGGTCTGGTCCCGCGCCGGCCGATGAGGCTGGCTATGTCGTGCGCAAAAACAGCAGACGCCCAATTGGAAGCCGTGAAGCCGGTTTGGTCGAAGAACTGCTTTCTCCCGATCTGACAGATGACTTCGAGATGCTCCATTCCACATTTGAACCGGGTGCAAAGCTAAATCCCGCGGTTTCCCGCCCCACCCAGGAGGTGGGATATATTCTTTCTGGGCAATTGAAGCTTTGGATCGGCGATGCAGATTATCTTTTGGCGCCCGGTGACAGTTTTCGTATCAAGGGCGAATTTTTCCGCTGGGAAAACCCCACAGACAAGCCCTGCCAGGTGATCTGGGTAATCGCGCCGCCGGTGTATTGATGACATTTCAGGGCTGGACCATATTTGCGGGATTTTGGGTGGTTTTCGTGACAACACCCGGTCCCAATGCCGTCAATTGCATCAGCAATGGCATGAGCTTTGGCCTGCGCCAGGGTCTTTGGGCTGTGTTGGCGATTTTAACTCAAGCGACTGCTTTCCTGATCTTATCGGCCTATGGCATCACCGCATTGCTCTTGGCATCACCCACAGCATTTTTTGCGGCCAAGCTGATCGGTGCGGCGGTTTTGATCTTTCTGGGCATGCGCGGTTGGATCATGGCAGCCACTCCGCCCAAGCTCAATCCAGCGGCCGGCTCCATCTATGGGCGGGCTTTGGCGATTGCGACGATCAATGCAAAGTCGGTGGCAGGATATTTGGCTGCGTTCAGTCAATTTGTTCAGCCTGATGTGCCCATTTGGGATCAAATGGCGGTGATTATGCCCACAGCTTTGGGTCTGACTGCACTGTCCTATACGGGCTATACGGCCTTGGGTGCGGCTTTCGGCAAATCGGCTATGGCCAAAGTCTTCAATGTCTCTTTGCGGCGCGGGCTGGCGCTTTGCTTTATCGTCTATGGGCTTTTGCTTGGTGGCAGCTCCATGCGGAGCACGGCATGAGGGAGACGTTGCGATGATCTGGGAAATCCTTTGGGGATTTGAGCCTGCTCTGATCACCGGGTTTGTGATTGCTGGTTTGATCTTAAACCTCACACCCGGGGCAGATTTCCTGTTTATTACGTCCAGTGGTCTGTCGGGCGGTCCGCGCATGGGCGTGGCAGCGGCACTGGGTGTGAACCTTGGTATCGTGGTGCATATTTTTGCGGCGGCCGCTGGGCTGTCGGCTTTGTTATTGGCGCATCCGGCGGCCTATGATGCCATCCGACTCTGCGGTGCGGCTTATTTGGCTTGGATGGCCGTGCAGGCTTGGCGCAGCAGCAGCACAGAGGCCCGCCCGCGCAGTGGCCGCGGTGTTTGGCAGGCAGCGCGGCGTGGGTTTTCATCAATGTATCGAATCCGAAAACCGCACTTTTTATCTTTGCCTTTATTCCGCAATTCACAGACCCCGCCATTGGCCCGATATGGGTGCAAATCTTGATCCTTGGTACAATATTTCTGGTGAACGGGGCGTTGTTCACGCTCTGCCTTGGTGCAGGGTCCGGCTATTTCGCAGCTGCGCTGGGTGCGCGCGCTGGCGTTTTGAACAAAATATCTGCAATTTTACTCGGCGGGCTGGCGGCCCGTTTGATCATCGACTGAGGGAGACCAAAATGAGTGATTTTCCAACCACGGCAAGGGTTGTCATTATCGGAGGCGGCGTTGTTGGCGTGTCGACCCTGTATCATTTGGCCAAAGCCGGGTGGACCGATTGTGTCTTGCTCGAGAAAAATGAGCTGACCGCCGGTTCAACCTGGCACGCGGCGGGCAATTGCCCGTCCTTCTCGACCAGCTGGGCGATTATGAATATGCAGCGCTATTCGCTGGGCCTCTATGCCGGTTTGGCCGAGGAGGTGGATTATCCGATGAATTATCATGTGACGGGCTCTATTCGCCTGGCTCATGACAAAAACCGGATGCTGGAGTTTGAGCGTGCGCGCACGATGGGTCGGTACCAGGGATTGGGCATCGAGATGATGTCCGTGTCAGATATGAAAGATGCCTATCCCTTCTTGGAAACGCATGATCTGGCTGGCGGGCTTTGGGATCCGATGACGGGGATATTGACCCAGCCCAGCTTACAAGCCCTAGCCAAAGGTGCCCGGGATATGGGTGCCAGTGTTCAGCGGTTTTGCCCGGCGACAGGGGTCACGCAGGTGGGAGATGAATGGATTGTCCACACAGACAAAGGCGATATCCGCTGCGAGAAAGTGGTCAATTGCGCTGGTTATTATGCTCAACGCGTAGGGGAATGGTTCAAACCCTATGGTGGTCGTACCGTGCCTATGACGGTGATGAGTCATCAATATTTTCTGACCGAAGAAATTCCAGAATTGAAGGAATGGACAGAGGCCAATGGGCGCAAAGTGCCGCTCTTGCGGGATGTGGATTCCTCCTATTACCTGCGGCAGGATAAACACGGGTTGAACCTTGGCCCCTATGAGCGCAATTGCAAAGCCCATTGGGTGACGCCCGAAGATCCTATGCCTGAGGATTTCAGCTTCCAGCTCTATCCTGACGATCTCGAGCGTTTGGAGTGGTATATTGAAGACGCTATGGCGCGGGTTCCGATTTTGGGATCTCAAGGCGTGGGCCGGGTGATCAACGGCCCTATCCCCTATGCGCCTGACGGGCTTCCGTTGATCGGTCCCATGCCAGGTGTGAAGAACGCCTATGAAGGTTGCGTCTTCACATTTGGCATCACCCAAGGGGGCGGAGCCGGCAAGGTCTTGGCGGAATGGATCACGGAAGGGGAAACCGAATGGGACATGTGGGCGGTCGATCCGCGCCGCTATACGGATTACACGGATCAAGACTATTGTGACCGCAAAGCCATGGAAGTTTATGGTCACGAATATGCCATGCATTTCCCGCATCACGAATGGCCCGCCGGGCGGGACAAAAAACTCTCGCCGGTGCATGATAAGGTGATTGCCGCGGGCGGTGTGATGGGGGCTTATAATGGTTGGGAACGCGCCAATTGGTTTGCTCAGCCCGGAGATGACACCTCCCATGAGTCCACTCAGACTTGGGAAAGACAGGGCCCATGGGCCCAGCGGATCCGCGAAGAGGCTGAGGCCGTGCGCGATCATTGCGGTGTCTTGGATTTGCCCGGCTTCAGCCGTTTTAATCTGACAGGCGACGGCGCCGCAGAATTCTTGCGCGGTAAAATTACCGGCGGNTTGCCAAAGATTGGCCGTATGAATNTGGCCTATTTTGCNGACAATCGGGGCCGNATTTTGACGGAGATCTCGGTTGTGCGCCATGCGGAGGAGCATTTTACATTGATCACAGCCGCCAGTGCGCAATGGCATGATTATGATGTGCTCAAGTCAGATCTACCGGCTGGTTTGGAGCTGGTGGACCATACCAAAGACTTTTCAACTTTGATTGTCACAGGTCCCAAAGCCCGCGAAGTATTAACCAAAATGGGGACCGATGCGGATCTGTCTTTGGGGTGGTTGACGCATCAAGCGGCACAGGTGGCCGGGCAGGATTGCGCGCTTCTGCGGGTCTCTTTTGCCGGTGAACTTGGCTGGGAAATTCATGCGCAAAACGCCAAAATCCCAGCGCTTTATGATGCTGTAATTGCGGCCGGCGCCAAACCCTTTGGCATGTATGCGCTCAACAGCCTGCGGATCGAAAAAGGATACCGTGCTTGGAAAGGTGATCTGTCGACAGATTACAGCCTTTTGGAAGCGGGACTTGAGCGATTTGTGAAATTGGACAAGCCGCAAGACTTCCCCGGCAAGGCTGCTTTGCAGAACGAAAAGCAA
>JGI26253J51717_1001050_pt1 | contig 11538 bp, 9 predicted proteins | sample SaaInlV_100m_DNA_6_FD_51717 | JGI IMG/M metagenome (IMG submission 51717)
ATGGAGAGCAAAAAAGTTATTCTTAGCCCTCATGTTGCAGGTTGGACTCATGAAAGTCATGAAAAATTGGCTAAAACCGTGGTAGAAAAAATTGCTGTACACTTTGGGATGTCTAGTTGAGCTGCAAACTTTGGCATATCGGGTAATAAGAACTAATCCATTAGCGCAAATGGAGAAGTGCAAATGGATGAATTGATAGGCACAAATGAATAAATGCTTATTGCTGTGCATGAATTCACAAGCACTAAGGAAGGTCTAAATTAATTTCTTCAGGGGGCACTCCAGCGGCCAGCTTGCGTTCTAGATCTGCTTGAAATTCTTCCATAACAGGCTTTACAGTACTTTCAGGTAAGTCTGAAATTTTAATATACATGAGCCCATCTACCGCATTATTAAACAGTGGGTCTACGTTAAAAGCAATGACCCTGGCATTTTGTTTAATGTATTTTTTAATGAGTACCGGAAGCCTCAAATTACCAGGCTCAACCTCATCAATGAGTTTGTCAAATTTATTGAGATCTGCTTGAGTTTCGTCAAAAACAAAGTCCTTATCTGCGTCTTTTAATTTTACCTTAAATGCTTTCTTTGGTCTTATATACTGTGCTATATAAGGATCCCAATAGTGAGACTTCATAAACTCAATCATGAGGGATTTGGAGAAATTGGAAAATTGATTGCTAATACTCACACCACCTATCAAGTATTTATGCTCTGGAAAACGAAGGGTGGTATGAACAATCCCCTTCCAAAGCAAAAACAAAGGCATGGGTTTTTGCTGGTAGTCTGAAACAATATACGCCCGACCCATTTCAATAGATTGTGACATGAGTTCGTGTAATTCGGGCTCAAACCTAAAGAGGTCTTGAAGGTAAAATCCATCAATACCCTTTTGAGCGAAAATCTCAGATCCCAATCCCATCCTATAAGCACCTACAATTCTTTGCGCTTCGTTGTCCCATAAAAAAAGATGGTGGTAATAGCCGTCAAAAACATCTAAATCTATGGATTTATTTGTACCCTCCCCAATGGCCCTAAAAGTCTCTTCTCTTTGACGACCAATCTCCTGAAGGATGTTGGGAATAGCGTTGGCCTTGGCCAAATAAACCTCGTAATTTCTACTAGAGAGCAACAAAGCATTCGCCTGCTTGAGGAGGTCTATTTCTGCGACCAATAAAGGCGCAAACACTTCATTTGCAATGGCTTTTGGGGCCTTTGGGAGTTTTAAATTTACCGCACTTTTTAAGGTTTGAGGCAATTGATCCAACAAACTTTCTCTGGCATAGGCATTAGACAACATATAGGTTTTTCTCCGCAATAAATCGGTAAAAGACGCCAAGTCCAAATGCTGCTTTTGAACCGCCACAGATATAGGAGCTCCTATACGTATCTTTATGGGCCTGTATTTTTGTGAGCTTAGTTCAGAGGGTAATTTAGCTGTTCTAAAAAGATCCCTCCAGGAGGCCAAACGGTAAAATAAGGCAGAATTTTTTGCGTGAAAATAAATAGGCACTACGGGAACTTCTGCCTTTTGAATCAATTTCATTACAGGTATTTCCCAGGCTTTGTCTACCATGATTTGACCCTCCTTTACCGTAGAAACTTCTCCAGCAGGAAATATACCCAACACATGTCCCTCTTTTAAGTGGCGCATGGCATCTTTAAAACCCTTGAGGCTATTTTGGGCATCTTTATGATTTTCGAAAGGGTTTACAGGAAATATATTGGGCGCCATTGGCGCGACCCTATGCAATAAAAAATTTGCCATGATTTTGTAATCTTCTCTATGAAGAAGCATTATTTTCAGGAGTAGAACACCGTCAATGGCACCAAGGGGATGGTTAGACACCGTAATGAAAGGGCCTGATTTAGGCAGCCTTTTAAAGTCCTCGTCTGGTATTTCAAAGTCTATTTGAAAATGCGCAATGACCGCATCTAAAAAAGCACTGGCTGAAAGCTGCTTGTTTTTGTCGTAAAACCTATTGATTGCTTGTATTCTAGTCAACCTAAGCAACAAAACACCTATGGCGTCTCCAATAAAACCATAGCGACTTAGACCCAATACTTTAGACACTTCTCTAGCAGACACTAGTCCCATACGAGCTTACTTAAATGAAGGATTATTACTTGAATGAACTAAAAGTAAAGATAGAAAAGTTTCTCTATTGCACCACCAACTGTAAGGTCTCTTTGGCCCTTTGTTCTAAAAGGATCGCCTTGCCTTTTTGCAGGCTTTCTATGGCTTCTGAATTAAAATGACGGATCGTGAATAGCGATACGCCTTTGTGACAGATCACCTTAAATTCCTTTTGAAGTAGAGGCAACAACTCGTCCAACCGATTAAACCTGTTGTCTACGCAAACAGAAAAACTAATCGCAGAGTTTTGAATTAAATCTACCTTTAAGCTGTGCTGGTGTAATAGTTTAAATAAAGCCCCTATACTGTCTTCTACAATAAAAGAAAAATCCAAGGAAGACAGTTCTAATAAGACCTGATCGCGCTTGACTATAAAGCAAGGAACATTGGGCTGTATTCCCACACCTTTACCCACTGTGGTACCCGCTGCTTTTGGATCTATAAAAGATTTTACGTTTAGGGGTATTTCTTTTCTTTGTAGGGGCTGTAAGGTTTTTGGGTGAATGACAGAGGCGCCGTAAAAAGCCAACTCAATCGCTTCCGTATATGAAATTTTTTCTAAAAGAGTGGTCTCGTTAAAATAACGGGGATCTGCATTTAATACCCCTGGAACATCTTTCCAAATGGTCACTGAATTTGCATTCAAGCAATAGGCTAGTATGGCTGCCGTATAATCAGAACCCTCTCTCCCGAGTGTTGTCGTGAAATTATTGTGGTCTGACCCCAAAAATCCCTGGGTTACATATAAGGTGTTTTTCTGTATGGCTGCTTTGGTTTTTTGGGCTGTTTGCGCCCAATCTACCTCGGCATCTCTGTACTGGTCGTTTGTTTTTATACATTTCCGAACATCCAACCAAGTGTTCTCTACACCTGAAACGCTTAGAAAGGCACTTAAAATAGTACTCGATAAAAGTTCTCCATAGCCGACTAATTGGTCGTATACAAAATTGTAGTTGGGGGATTTGTTCCAAGCCAGAAATCCTTTAATTTCTGCTTCTAATATAGACAAAGCCTTGTATACAGGGTGCTGTTTTGTTGGAAACAATTCGGTACAAATAGCGCTGTGAAAATCCATTAAAGCCGTTAATGAGCTTGCAACCTCATGATGCAATCCAGACTTCTTGTCAGAAAAATAGGCTGCCACCAGTTCTTCCATTGCATTGGTAGTTTTTCCCATAGCAGAGACCACTACTAGTATTTTCATGACCCATGGTGTCTAATACCTGAACCACATTCTTTACCCCTGCAGCATCTTTAACGGACGCGCCTCCAAATTTAAAAATTCTCATATTAAATGCTATTAAAACCAGCTATTCCTTTTTCATCCAATTGGACAACGTTCCAATCTCTCATGACATTTGCCCCCTTGGCTTCGTAAAAATCTATCGCTGGGGTATTCCAATCCAACACCTCCCAGGAAACCCTTTTTAAACCCTTTGCTTTTGCGTAAGAAACTACTTTAGACAGGAGTGCATTTCCTATTCCCTTCCCCTCTCGGAAGCAGTGACCATCAAGTCTTCTAAATGAATTACAGGTCCTTTCCAGGTAGAATACCTCGGATAAAATAGGGCAATTCCCACTATTTCACCAGCAGATTTTTCAGCGACAAAACAATGAAACAATGGCTTTGAACCAAAACCGTCACGCTCCAAATCAGCAATACTTACCTCCACAGCCTGAGGCTCTTTTTCAAAAACTGCCAATTCATGAATTAAAGACCAAACGCCTTTCATATCTGATTTAACTGCCTCTCTAAGATGAAAATCCATGTTTAATGTTATAAATGAAACACAAAGTTATAAATTTATATTTGTCAGGGGCGCACTTCCTCAATTCTTTCACAAAAATCCCAATAGTTGTGATGTAATTGAGTGAATAAAAAAATGGAGCGCTACTATAAAAATTGAAGGTCTGACACAAAAAAAGGGCCCAAAGGCCCTGATGTGTTTTTTTGTAAAAGTTGCAGGCAAAGCAGTTCAAAAATACAAGAAGCTTTTACAGCGGTATCTTACTATGCTTCATTCAACCTACAATAGAGATTGGTATTCGTCAAAACTTAATTTACCGCCAAAAATAGCTGTAGATCTTAGGATTAATTTTTTAGCTTCCTCAGTGGTATATCCTAAACCTATGGCATATTTTAAAACCAAAACTTCTTCTTCCTTATCTATGCTGTGGTCTGCAAATACAATTCTAAATAAATCAAACAAACGCTCTAACCTTGTTTGTGCATCTGAAGGTGGGTCAATAGGGTACTTGTTCTCCTTTTTCATCACCTCTTTATACTCCTCCTGGCTAATCCCTAGCTTTTTAGCAAATCGGTCAATAATAGCCAATTCAGGGGCATTAATAGAACCATCTACGGCAGCCAAAGTCGCTATGGCTGCAAAATGGGCTAAATTAGTTCTGTGTTCACTGTTGCTGTATAAATCTACAAAAGACATAAAATATTCACTTTATATTAGGGGGTAAAGATAGGCCTTTTACCCTATATTTGCTAAAAATTTACCCTTGAGTAAATCGATCATTAGCAGCATTTTTTCCAGCTTTTTGTCTCCTCAATTATCTGGGCTTATTACAGAAAAAGAAGGTGTATTACCTACAGAAACCAAAACTGTTTATCTAAACGGACTGGCTGGTTCTGCGCTTTCATTTGCCATAACCGCTTTATTTAACGAGTCCAAAGTACCTTTTGTACTCATTTTGGAAGACAAAGAAATCGCCGCTTACGTGCTCAATGACCTAGAATCATTCATTGGTGAAGACAGGGTGCTTTTTTATCCGGCGAGTTATAAAAAACCTTACCAACATTCTCAAACGGACAACGCTAATATTTTATTAAGGGCAGAGGTCCTTCAAAGGTTTGGAAAAAAAGGCAAGCCACTTTGTATTGTGAGCTATCCAGAAGCCATTTTTGAAAAAGTCATTCAGAAAAAAACACTGGAAAAAAATACCTTAAATCTCAAACAAGGCGAGCTAATTTCTTTAGATTTTCTCAACGAAAGCCTTTTTGAATATGGGTTTAAGCGGGTAGACTTTGTCAGTAGCCCAGGAGAATTTTCCGTTAGAGGTGGTATTGTAGATGTCTTTTCTTATGCTTATGACCACCCTTATAGAATTGAATTCTTTGGAGAAGAAGTAGAAAGCATTAGAACTTTTGACATTGTAAGCCAACGATCTATTGCCAAACAAGAAGAAATTAGTATTATTCCCAATGTCACTCAAACAGACACTTTAACCAAAAGACAGGACTTTTTTAGTTTTACCGACAAAAAAACAACTGTACTAATCAGAAAGCCCGGGGTTCTCAAGCAAAAAATTGAAAGCCTGTATAAAGAAGCTGTCTTAAAATTTGATACTTTAGAAGGTGAAATTGCTCAAATACCGCCTGAAAATTTATACGTCCAAAGTAAGGAATTGTTCGGTGCTTTGGAGAAACATCAGTGCGTATTTCTAGAAAGCCAACCAGCAGAAATAGCCCAACTAGGCATTCAAAAACAGCAAGATAGCGCAGAAAATAATATCCTGATAGACTTTAAAGGAACGGATCAACCTGCATTCAACAAAAAATTCCCACTCATTATTGAACGATTGGCACAAAACAACCTCAAAGGCACAAACAATTATTTGTTTTGTGCCAGTGAGCAACAGGCCAAGCGCTTTAGTGATATTTTTGAAGCAGCTGAAAAAGAAGTGCCTTACAAAACGGTGGTATTGCCTATTCATAGAGGCTTTGAAATCCCTCTATTACATTTGGCTTGTTACACAGATCATGAAATTTTTGAACGATACCATAAATTTCATATCAAAAATGGCTTTGACAAAAAAGAAGCTATTAGCTTATCTGAGCTCAACAAATTAGAAATAGGAGATTACGTCACCCATATAGACCACGGTATAGGAAAATTTGGAGGACTACAGAAAATAGCCGTAGAAGGAAAAAAACAAGAGGCCATAAAATTGTCCTATGGAGAAAGAGATGTGCTCTATGTAAGCATTCATTCCCTTCACAAAATTGCCAAGTTTAATGGGAAAGATGGCAGCCCACCAAAAATATACAAACTAGGGTCTGGGGCTTGGAAAAAAGTCAAAGAAAAGACCAAGTCAAGGGTTAAAAAACTTGCTTTTGACCTCATACAAATCTATGCCAAGAGAAGGCTGCAAAAAGGTTTTCAATACGCGGCAGACTCTAGCTTACAGCACGAACTAGAGGCCTCTTTCCTCTACGAAGACACTCCAGATCAGCTCACTGCAACAGAAGACATTAAAAAAGATATGGAAAGTGAACGTCCTATGGACAGGCTTATTTGTGGAGACGTAGGTTTTGGTAAAACAGAAGTAGCTATTAGGGCTGCATTTAAGGCGGTAGACAACGGCAAACAAGTGGCTATTTTAGTGCCTACGACCATATTAGCCTACCAGCATTTTAACACCCTAACAGCCAGGTTAAAAGACATGCCAGTATCGGTAGATTACCTCAATAGATTTAGAAGCTCTAAAGAAAAAAAGGATATTTTAGAACGTTTGGAAAATGGCAGAATAGACATTGTCATTGGAACGCACCAACTGGTGAACAAAGCCGTAAAATTCAAAGATTTGGGGCTGCTTATTGTAGATGAAGAACAAAAATTTGGGGTGGGTGTAAAAGACAAACTCAAATCACTTAAAGAAAATGTAGACGTACTGACCCTTACAGCAACCCCTATTCCAAGGACTTTACAGTTCAGTTTAATGGCAGCGAGAGATTTGTCAGTAATTAACACTGCTCCACCTAACAGGTACCCCATTGAAAGCAACGTAGTGCGCTTTAATGAAACACTGATTAGAGAGGCAATTTCCTATGAAATTCAAAGGGATGGTCAGGTATTTTTTATTCACAATAGGATTGAAAATATTACAGAAGTAGCCGGACTCATTCAACGATTGGTGCCAGATGCCCGAGTGGGAATTGGCCACGGACAGATGGAAGGCAAAAAACTTGAAAACCTCATGAAAGCATTCATGGGTGGAGAATTTGACGTATTGGTTTCTACAACCATCATTGAAAGTGGTTTAGACGTGTCTAATGCCAACACCATTTTCATTAATAATGCCAATAACTTTGGCCTGAGTGACCTCCACCAAATGCGTGGTCGTGTGGGAAGAAGCAATAAGAAAGCATTCTGCTATTTCATTACCCCTCCTTATGAGGTCATGACGGCCGATGCCAGAAAAAGGATTCAAGCACTTGAACAATTTACTGCACTTGGAAGCGGCTTTAATATTGCCATGAAAGATCTAGAAATTAGAGGTGCTGGAGACATTCTTGGCGGGGAACAGAGCGGTTTTATTAATGAAATAGGCTTTGAAACCTATCAGAAAATTATGGCTGAAGCCATTGATGAGCTTAAAAACTCAGAATTCAAAGACCTTTACGAAGCACCAATAGAAGATGAAAACAAAGCCTTTGCCTTAGAAACCCAAATGGATGCAGATATTGAAATGTTATTCCCGGATGATTACATCAATAATACTTCTGAAAGACTCAAACTGTACACCACATTAAATGGCTTATCTAATGAAAGCGAGTTAGATGCTTTTGAAAAGGAACTTATAGACCGCTTTGGACCCATCCCAGACGAGACAAAGGACCTTTTACTAGCCGTTCAAGTAAAATGGATTTGCAACTATATGGGTATGGAAAAAGTAGTGATGAAAAAAGGCAAATTCTTAGGCTATTTTATTGCAAACCAACAATCTGACTATTATCAGAGTGCCCGATTTAGAAAGGTGTTGGCCTTTGTTCAAGCACACTCAAAACAATGCAGCCTAAAGGAAAAACAAACCAGAAGTGGTTTGAGACTATTATTAGTTATTGAAGGGGTACATAAAGTAAATAGCGCTTATAAACTACTGTCTAATTTTACAGCGTCTTAAGGTCTTTTATGGTCCTAAATGCAACGTCTACCTGAGCGTCGTTTACTATAATGGTAAACTCATTGGTCGTGGAAATTACCTCGTAAAGTACTATTCCCTCCCAGGCCAGTCTTTGAAAAATAAAGTAATAAATACCAGGAACAGAAACATTTTCTGCGGGTAATTTAACCGTAATTGAAGATAAATTTTCTGCTTTTTGGGTGCATTTTTCCGTTACAAAAAGGGTTTCAACAGTCTTGTCTAAGGCACCACTTACAACAATATTTAATTCATTCACCCCTCTAGAAGAAGTATAAAACACATCTTTATTCTTATTAATCTCCTTTAATAGCAAAGTTTGGTTTTCAAGAATACTGTCAGAAATTAAAAAAGTGAAATCTGTTAAAGAAGAACGCACGGTAATTTCTCCTATATTTTTCAAGACTTTAATGATCTTGTGGGTCGCTCTAAATTCCATGTCGTCCGACAGTCTTTTTAGTGCCATTACAATAGCGCCATTTCTGATGTCTTTTCCTAGTGCCTCTTCAATTTCCGGCATAATGATCCTAGAAAGGGAGGTGAGATTAATAATGCCCTGTGCTAAGGCACTTTGTAAAAAGGGTTTCTTTTTAATGTAATTTTCTACAACTGAAGAGATGGTTTTCATCTTAATAAATATAAATTGAATTTAAAATAAAGCATGCTTATTGTGCAAATTTAACACTTTGTTACAAATTAAACAAATTGTGTGTGGGTTAAAAATGATAAAAAGCATCCTTAAGGTGTTCTAAATCATATGAATGGGCTTTCATTGTAATGTACACAATGTCAAAACGAGCTTCTTTGTGCACCTTATGACGGTGCATATAATAATTTGCTGCCCTGATAAGGTGGTTTATTTTAGAGGGGGGCACCAATTGAATTAAAGGAACTATCGTTGGCGCTGTTCTTGTCTTTACCTCCACTACAATAAGAAAATTCTCATGCAGCGCAATAATATCTATCTCAGCTTTTCTGTGTCTGTAATTAACCGCCCTAATCTCATAACCCTTTGAAATGAGGTATTCTTGTGCTATGCGCTCTCCTTTAGCGCCCAGATCATTGTGGAATGCCATTTTTAAGATTTTAAAAAAAGGCCCGTTCTAACTTGGAGGGTATTTGTGTCGCTTCCATTTACAATCTAGAGAATTAAAACCATCTGGCCAACGCAAACACCCTAGTTAATATACTTAAAAACTTTTAAAAAGACCCCCTGAGCTCTTGACAAATTCCCTATTTTTGTAGGTAATTTTTTATTTGCATTATGTCTCAAAATTCAGAAGCCTCCAGGTATACCATTACAGCAGCACTCCCCTATACCAATGGACCCATCCATATTGGTCATTTGGCAGGCGTGTACGTCCCTGCAGATATTTACAGTCGCTACCTCAGGGGTATTGGGAAAGATGTTGCTTTCGTTTGTGGAAGTGATGAACACGGCGTAGCCATTTCTATGAAGGCAAAAAAAGAAGGCATTACCCCCAAAGAGGTTATTGACAAATACCACGCTATGATCTCTAAATCATTTATAGATTTTGGAATCACTTTTGACCATTACTCCAGAACTTCGGAAGAAATGCACCATAAAACAGCTTCTGATTTTTTTAAAAAACTACACCAAGACCAGGCTTTTATTGAAGAAATAACCCCACAATTATTCGATCCAGAAGCCGAGCAATTTTTAGCAGATCGTTTCGTAACTGGAACCTGTCCAAAGTGCGGTAATGAAGAAGCTTATGGAGACCAATGTGAATCTTGCGGGAGCTCTTTAAACGCTACAGAACTCATTAATCCAAAATCTACCTTGAGTGGTGCTATTCCAATTTTAAAAGAAACCAAACATTGGTTTTTACCCTTAGATAAATATGAATCATTTTTAAGAAAGTGGATTTTAGAAGGGCATAAAAAAGACTGGAAACCAAATGTTTACGGACAATGTAAATCATGGATAGAAGAAGGTCTTAAGCCTAGAGCAGTGACTAGAGATTTGGACTGGGGTATTCCAGTTCCTGTACCAGGAGGAGAAGGAAAAGTACTGTATGTATGGTTTGACGCACCTATAGGCTATATCTCCGCCACTAAAGAATGGGCAGCAAAAAACAATAAGGACTGGGAACCTTACTGGAAGGATGAAAATACTAAATTGGTCCATTTCATAGGGAAAGATAATATTGTTTTTCACTGTATTATTTTCCCTGCAATGCTTAAAGCGCATGGTGATTACATCTTACCAGAAAATGTTCCTGCCAACGAATTTCTAAACTTAGAAGGTCAAAAACTTTCTACCTCTAAAAACTGGGCCGTTTGGCTACACGAATACCTCGAAGCCTTTCCGGACCAACAAGATGTATTGAGATATACCCTCACAGCAAATGCACCAGAATCAAAAGACAACGATTTTACTTGGAAAGACTTTCAAGCTAGAAACAACAATGAATTGGTTGCTATTTTAGGAAACTTCATCAATAGAGGGGTTGTATTGACGCAAAAATATTATCAAGGCAAAGTACCCTCACCAGGCCATTTAGAAGCTATAGACTTAGAAACCCTTGCTGCATTAAAAGAATTTCCTGCCACTATTGCCAACTCTCTTGAAAAATACAGGTTTAGAGAAGCCAGCGGTATATTGATGCAAGTAGCAAGGCTCGGAAATAAATACTTGGCTGACAACGAACCTTGGAAACTTATTAAAACAGATCCAAAAAGAGTGGAAACGATTATGTATGTCAGTTTACAAATCGCTGCTGCTTTGGCAGTATTATCGGAGCCTTTTTTACCATTCACCGCAAATAAGCTCAATGAGATGCTACACTTAGCCCCTTTAAACTTATCTTGGAAAGATGTTGCTGAGAAAGAAGCCCTACTTCCTAGCGGTCATATCATAAATGAGGCACAGCTTCTTTTTAGAAGAATTGAAGACAGTGAAATAGACGCCCAAGTAGAAAAATTAAACCAAACAAAAATAGATAACGCCGCTATGGAAACTACTGTAGTTCCTCAAAAAGAAACTTCTAGCTTTGAAGATTTTAGCAAATTAGACCTGCGAACAGGCACCATTCTAGCTGCTGAGAAAATGCCAAAAGCGAAAAAATTATTGGTGCTCCAAGTCCAAACTGGCTTAGACACTAGAACCATAGTTTCTGGAATAGCAGAACACTTTAGTCCAGAAGAAGTGGTGGGTAAAAAAGTGACCGTACTAGTAAACCTCGCGCCAAGAGCATTAAGAGGTGTAGAAAGTCAGGGAATGATTCTTATGACGGAACAAAAATCAGGCAAATTGGTATTTGTAAACCCAGATGAAGATGGGGTGGCAGATGGTGCGGTAATCAGTTAACGTAAAGTAGGCCAAAAGACCGCAATTAAAAGCGGCTAAATTCACCTATAAATAAAGCCCGCTAAAGCGGGCTTTATTTTTTTAACTGCAATTACATATAAAATGCTTTTGACAGGGTTTAATTAATCTATTTGAA
>JGI26253J51717_1001055_pt1 | contig 11504 bp, 13 predicted proteins | sample SaaInlV_100m_DNA_6_FD_51717 | JGI IMG/M metagenome (IMG submission 51717)
CTGCACTATGTGCTGCGCAACCTGGCCAAAGCCGCATAAGGTTGGAATAGCGTCTGAATAACCCAACCGCCAAGCCAAAACATTAGGCCCGGTGGCAACACCGGACAGCGCCTGCCTACCCCCCGGCAGGCGCTGCCCTCATGTCGTGTTGAACTGGCGTTATGCAGGGGCCTTTTGTGCGTTCAAGACAGCAAGGCCTGTCTGCGCGTTTGATTTTCCTTAGAATTCCAACCCTGCCTCTGCCAGCGCCGGCATCACACGCGTTTTCAAATTGCGCTCCGTCAGCGGGCCAGTGACACGCATGATCACAGTTCCATCGGGTGCCAGAACAAAGGTCTCCGGCAAGCCATAAACCCCCCAATCCAGCGCCATCCTCGCCTGAGGATCCGCTCCGGCCAAAGCATAAGGATTGCCCANTTCCGCCAAAAAAGCGCGTGCTTTGGCAGGNTTGTCTTTATAGTTNACGCCATAAACCGGAATGCCGCGATCGGAAAAATCCATCAGTGTNGGATGCTCNGCCCGGCAGGGTGCGCACCAGCTGGCCCAGAAATTGACCAATTTCACCCCGCCGNTGGTCAAATCCGCCTGTGCAAAGGGNACATGCCCCTCCAGGGGATCGAGCTGGACTTTCGGTGCCTGCTGGCCTGCGATGGCGCTTGGNAGGCCCTCTGGATCCTCNCGCTGCATCCCCACAAAGGCCAGCCCAGCAAATACTGCAAAGATCACAACCGGCAATGCCAACAGCAGTTTACGCATCCTGAGCCGCCTCCTGCGCTGCCAAAGCGCGCTTTACTGCACGGCTACGCCGCAGATAGAGCCCAGTGATTACCGCGAGAGCCAAGAGGCTCAGCGCATAGGAACTGTTGACTTCCAAGGCATATTTTCCCAGATCTGGCATCATTCCATCCGCTCCCGTGCTTGCAATACCTTCAGCCGACGCGACCGCACCTCCGTGCGCGTGCCAACCAGCAACAATGTCAAAAACAACAGCCCAAACCCGGCCATCGATAGGAGCAGCGGCTGGAAAAAGACATTAGAAATATTTTCCTGTTTCGCCCCATCGGCCACGGTTACGGTTGTGCCCTGGTGTAGCCCTTGATTCCAAAACAGCACCGCGTATCGGCTCAACATGGCAAAAACCGCTCCCACAATCGCCAAGACCGAGGTTAAATCTGCCGCCGTGTCTTCATCCTCAATCGCCGCCCAGAGGGCGATATAGCCCACATAGAACAAAAAGAGGATCAAAAAACTGGTCAACCGGGGATCCCAAACCCAATAGGTGCCCCACATCGGCTGCCCCCAAATAGCCCCGGTGGCCAGGGCGATCAGTGTCATCACCATACCCACGGGAGCTGCCGCCTTGGCCGCAAGAACAGAGACATGCTGNCGGCGGATCAACCAGACCAGCGCCCCNACANACATGAGCAGATACCCNTTGATCGCCATCAAAGCGGCCGGCACATGCAGATAGATAATCTTCACAGTCGAGCCCTGCCGCATATCATCAGGCGTCAAAAAATAACCCCAANTCAATCCAGNACACAGAGATAACGCAGCCGCTGCCGCAATCCAGGGCAGGAGACGACCAGACCAGCCCATAAAGACTTTCGGATTGGCCAAACGCCAAAACCTGTCCCAAAATCTCGGCGCAATTGGTCTGTTGTTCATCGATTTAACCCCATTACTGTCACGCGCCCCTCATCTTAAGTTGATCCGCAAAGCGGCTCCAGATGCAAAGGGCAATATCGCCGCAGCCCCAAGCGAAATGGCCGATAAAAGCACCAAAGCCACATCATAGGCCAACCCCTGCCCCGCCAATCGCACCGCCTGCGCGCCAAAAATCAGACTGGGCACATAAAGCGGCAGAACCAAAAGCGAGAGCAACAGCCCTCCGCGTTTGACGCCGAGGGTCAGACTCGCGCCAAAGGCACCAATCAGGCTCAGTGCCGGAGTGCCCAGCAATAGCGACAGACATAGGATTTTACCGGTTTCAAAGTTAAGATTCAACAACACGCCCAAGACCGGCGCGGCCAAAGACAAGGGCAGGCCTGTGGTCAACCAATGCGCCGCAGCCTTGGCGATATAGACAGCCTCGGGCGGCAAGGGCGACGTCGCGAGGAGATCGAGCGTGCCATCCTCATAATCGAGGCCAAAAATACGATCCAATGAGAGCAGACAGGCCAAAAGCGCCCCGAGCCACAAAACGCCCGGCGCAATGACCGCCAGCGCTGCCTGATCTGGGCCAAGCGCGAAGGGGATCAAGGTCACAACAATCAAAAAGAAAATCAAAGCCAGGCCGAATCCGCCCCCAGACCTCACAGACAAGCCAACATCGCGCAAAAACAATTGGATCATTCCAAGGCCTCCTCAAAGGCCGAACTGCCAGATAGCCCGCGCGCCTTAAAGCGGGTCAGATCCAACAGCTGCGCTGACGCAATCTCTAGGTCAATATGGGTGGTGATCACGGCGGCACCGCCGCTGTGCACATGCCGATCAAGCGCCGCGCGAAACAATGCCACATTATGCGCGTCCAGCGACACCGTTGGCTCGTCCATCACCCAAAGCGCGCAGCCACTGACCTGCATACGCGCCAAACCGAGGCGGCGTTTTTGTCCAGCGGAGAGATTGGCGGCCGGCCGATCGGCCAATGCGCGCAGATCATAGGCATCTAGCGCCACATCCGGGCTTGGCCCATGATAAATGGATGCCCAAAACGCAAGATTTTCCAGCACGGTCATTTGGCCCTTTAGACCGTCAGCATGGCCCGAATAGGCCACTGTCTCAGGCGCGGTGATCTGCCCCTCCACCGGGTCTTGCAGCCCGGCAATACACCGCAACAGACTTGTTTTGCCAAGCCCATTGGCCCCTCGCAGCACCAAAACCTGTCCAGCACTGAGCGAAAAATCAACCCCGCAGAGCAATGTCATCCCCCCCCGCGCCACGCTTAGGTTTGAGACTTGCAGCATCGTTTAGACCGGGATCAGGGCCAAGCCAATGCGGCGGCCCTCAGACAATAAAATATTATAGGTGCGGCAGGCTGTGGGCGAATTCATGATCTCCACCCCTATTCCGGCCCCCTCAAGTGTGGCGCGAAAATTCGGTGGAATATGGGCAATCTGCGCTCCCGTTCCCACGAAAACCACATCCAACTCCTTGGCCGCATCGACAAAGGGGCTTGGATCATCAAACCCAGCCCAAGGGCCGCAAGACCCCGGCAGAATAGCCAATTTTCCCTCAAAGACCTCACCGGCAACGCGAAATTCGGGCCATAGCCGTCCACCGGGCGGCCAGTCTCAAAGGTGATCTCAGAGAGCTGCATTACGCATCAATATTGGCAAATTGATTGCCATCCGTNTTGCTGGGCTTGGACCAATCGCGTTTNACGCCCAAGCGCAGCAGCGTNGAGCTNGCNACAAAGACCGAAGAATATGTCCCAACCATCACGCCCCAAATCATCGCAAAGACGAACCCNCGGATCACATCGCCACCCAGCACAAAAAGGGATATCAGCGCCAATAGGGTGGTCACCGAGGTCATCACGGTCCGGCTAAGGGTCTCATTGATCGACAGGTTGAGCACGTCGCTCAAATCTTTCTTCTTGTAGCGCCGCAGGTTTTCCCGCACCCGGTCAAACACCACCACCGTATCATTCAACGAATAGCCGACGATGGTCAGCAAGGCCGCGATAATCGCCAGATCAAATTTGATTTGCAGGGCTGAGAAAATTCCGATGGTCAAAATCACGTCATGCACCAAAGCCCCCACGGCGCCGAGAGCAAATTGCCATTCAAAGCGCAGCCAAATGTAGATCAGCACAACGCCAATGGCGATCACCACGGCTAAGACCGCGGATTTGATCAACTCGCCAGAGACCTTCGGCCCCACCGACTCCACGGAAGGAAAACGAATGTCTGGTGCAATATTGCGCAAGGCGCTTTCAAGCTGCGCCACCACGTCTGAGGCCACGGCCTCCTGCCCGTCTTGCGCTTGGATGCGGATTTGCGCCACATGCTGATCATCACGGAAGCTGGGGTCAAACACTTCAGCAATCGACACATCCCCCAGGGCCAGCGGTTCGATGGCTTGGCGGTATGCGGCCACATCAATCGGCGTGCTGCTCTCGGCGCGGATGGTTGTGCCGCCTTTGAAATCAATGCCAAAATTCAGCCCTTGGGTCACGGTTGACGCAATGGACAACACCACGAGCAACGCCGACACACCCAGCCACAATTTCCATTTTTCAAAGAAATCGAATGCTGTTTGCTTTTTTACCAATCTTAAACGCATCCCCTACACCTCCAGTGTTTTTGGCTTGCGCCGTTCAAACCAGATCACAACCATGGCCCTTGTCACAAAGATCGCTGTGAAAACTGAGGTGATGATCCCCAGACCCAGCGTGACGGCAAAACCTTTGACCGGGCCGGCCCCCATAATGAATAGGATGGCGGCGGTCAAAAATGTCGTAATATTGGCATCAACAATAGCTGAGAGCGCTTTTTCATAGCCCAGCTCAATAGCCCGCGCCGGGCCTTTGGCGGTTTTCAATTCCTCGCGAATGCGTTCAAACACCAGCACATTGGCATCCACCGCCATCCCAATGGTCAGCACAATCCCCGCAATCCCCGGCAGGGTCAATGTGGCGCCGATCATCGACAAAAGCCCAAACATCAACCCAACGTTGATCAACAGCGCAATATTGGCGAAGATCCCGAAGGTGCCATAGGAGAGAAACATAAAGATCAACACGGCGGCAAACCCAACAAGACAGGCGATTTTTCCCGCATCAATACTGTCTTGCCCCAATTCCGGCCCCACAGTGCGCTCTTCGAGAAACTCCAAGCTCGCCGGCAGTGAGCCCGCCCGCAACAATGTGGCCAGCCGCGTGCTTTCTGCTACATCAAAATTGCCCGTAATGATGCCAGACCCCCCCGTGATTGGCACCTCAATCACCGGTGCGGAGATCACCTCATCATCAAGCACAATCGCAAATGGGTCTCCCACATGGTCAGTTGTATATTGTCCGAATTTTCGCGCGCCCGAGGTGTTGAAGCGGAAGTTCACCGCCGGGCGGCCATTTTGATCAAAAGACGGCTGAGCATCGGTGAGCTCTTCGCCCGTAACCACAGGGGTTCGCTCTAGAATATAATATAAGTCTGGATTATCGGCTGCGGGCAATAGCTCATTGCCGACACCAGCTGCTCCATTTGGATTGCTGGACCTGCCAACGACAGTTTGAAACGTCAAAAGCGCAGGAACCCCAATCAGATCCTTGAGCTCTTGCGCCGAGCCAAGGCCGGGCACCTGGATCAAGATCCGGTCTTTGCCTTGGCGCTGGATGGTCGGCTCGCGCGTGCCGGCCTCATCCACCCGGCGGCGAATAATCTCTAGGGATTGTGCCATAGTTCGATCATCAGTCGCCAGTTGCTCAGCCTCGGATAGGGTGACAATCAAATTATTGCCAAGCGCCGAAACGACAATATCGTCGGTCATCCCACCGGTCAGCGAGGCCACAGGGCGCGCCAGGGTTTGCACCACTTCTATAGCGCGATCCATTTGCTCAGGGTTGCCAATACGCACGACAAGTTCGCCGGCACCGCCTTCCTGCTGGCGGATCGCACCGATCGTCGTACGCTCTTCGCGCAGGGCATTGCGCACTTCTGGCCAGAAGCCTTCGAGCCGAGTGGTATAGACTTCCTCGAGTTTCACCTCACCAAGCAAATGCGCACCACCACGCAAATCAAGTCCAAGATTGACCAACCCGGACGGAAGGAAGGATGGCCAGCCTGTGGCTTCCTGCCCCGCCTCTTGGGCGTCATTATAGGATTCAACTTGGCCATAGAAGCCATTGGGCAGGGCAAAAAGCAGCCCAAGCGCGCAGGTCGCCCAAATCACGACCCGCTTCCAACCTTCGATATGCAACATCTTTTTGCTCCCGGCCTCAGGCCTGTCTTAACACGCTGAAGGGCTTAGCTGGCAGGCTTGGACTTGCTGCGCACGTCGGCGATGGTGGCTTGCACCACATTGACCCGAATATCTTTGGCCAGCTCAACTTCAATTTCATTGCTGTCGGCTTTGACTTTGGTCACTTTGCCAATCAAGCCGCCGGCTGTCACGACCTCATCGCCTTTGGCCAGGTTGTTCACCATATTTTGATGTTCTTTCATCTTTTTCTGCTGTGGGCGAAAAACCAACAAATAGAAAATACCGATGATGAGCATCGGAAACATGAATGTGCTTAAAGTGTCCATAATGACCCCATAAATTTCGTCACACGGCACCGCGCCGCAAGTTCTGGCAGAACCTATGGTTTAGGGGGCCGCTTTGCAAGGGATTGCAGGCCTCCTACCCGGAAGTTTACCGTTTTTTTGCCAGAGCGGGTTCAACAGGTATTGCAGCGCCAATCCATCCAGCTATGGGCTATGAAAATTGCCCCGTGACCCTCCGCTCAGGTTTCGGCATAAACAGGCCAGTGATTCTTGATCTAGGAGATAAGAGATGCATGACATCCGTGCGATCCGCGAAAACCCCGCTGCCTTTGATGCCGCCCTTGCGCGCCGTGGCAAAGCGCCGGTCTCGTCTCAGATCTTAGCTCTAGATTCAGAGCGCCGGGCCTGCATCCAAGAGGCAGAAGCCGCTCAAGCTGACATCAACAGCGCCAGCAAACAGGTGGCGCGGCCAAGGCCAAAGGTGATGAGGCCGAATTTGAGCGTCTGCGCGGCTTGGTCAGTGAGAAAAAGGCACAGGTGGCCAATCTGACCGAGCAAGCCAAAGTCAAGGATGAGGCGCTGACCGATGTGTTGATGGGCATCGACAACCTGCCCTATGACGACACGCCCGATGGGGCCGATGAGGCCGATAACGTCGAAATTCGCCGCTGGGGCACACCGGCGACCTTTGAGTTTGCGCCGAAAGAACACTTTGAGCTACCCGCCACGCAAGACGGGTTAGACTTTGAAACCGCCGGCAAAATTTCCGGCAGCCGCTTTGTAATCCTCTCAGGCGCCATCGCCCGTATGCACAGAGCATTGGCGCAGTTCATGCTCGACACCCATGTGAATGAAAATGGTTTGACCGAAACCAACACCCCCGTCTTGGTGCGCGACGAGGCCATGCGCGGCACGGGGCAATTGCCGAAATTTGCCGAGGATAGCTATCAAACCACCAATGGCTGGTGGCTGATCCCTACCTCTGAGGTGACTTTGACCAATATCGTCTCCGGCCTCACCCTGGACGAAACCCAGTTGCCACGTCGCTACACGGCCCATTCCCTGTGTTTTCGTTCGGAAGCGGGCAGCGCGGGGCGCGACACCGCCGGGATGCTGCGCCAGCATCAGTTTGAAAAGGTGGAGATGGTCTCTGTCACCCATCCCGATCACTCCCGCACCGAGCTTGACCGCATGACCAAATGTGCCGAGGGAATTTTGGAGCGTTTGGAGTTGCCCTATCGCACCGTGGCGCTTTGTGTCGGGGATATGGGGTTTGGCGCCCGTCGCACCCATGACATCGAAGTCTGGTTGCCCGGGCAGAATGCGTATCGCGAAATCAGCTCTTGCTCTGTTTGTGGCGATTTCCAGGCCCGCCGTATGAACGCGCGGTTCCGCCCCGCAGGCGGCGGAAAGCCAGAGTTTGTCCATACATTGAACGGCTCGGGCCTTGCGGTGGGCCGGTGTTTGATTGCTGTGCTCGAAAATGGCCAGCAGGCCGATGGCTCAGTCGAGATCCCAAAAGTGTTACGCCCCTATATGGGCAATGCCAGTAAGATCACCGCAGACGGAAGCCTCGCCTAGTGAAGTTCTAAACACTCAAGTCGATCCGGTAAGATCTGGTAAGAATTTTTCTTGAGCAGCTCTGGTTTGAGTTTGTATCAGTCTTTCACGGCCTGTAAGGGCGTTTTTCCGCCCATCACTGGTTGTGGCAGCTGTTGGTTGTAAAGCCATAGATAACGCGCGAGGGTCTGTTTGAGATTTTCGCCTGATTTCAACGGGTGCCCTTGCAGGACATTCACGATGCGTCCGGTGAACCACTCGGCGCTGCCCTTGGCTCGCGCGCGCTAAAATACAAAATCATTCGATTTAACAGAAAGCTATGGGGCTGCTGCCTCGTAAGCTCAATCTGCGGCGCGAGTCCTTTGGGTGTTGACCGGTGAAGANGTAATTTGTACGTAAATAGGTATATGGAGGTTGATTTAAAACGAAAAAATTTATTATTCAAACTATATTTCTTGGTTTATTCATGGTCTTTTCGCAAAGTTCGGCCGTTTACGCACAAAGCTGTCAAATGCCTGACGGAACGCACAAAGAAATAAGCTGCAATGTTTACTTGGACCAACTTTATTCAGCATGCGCAGCTCCAGACGAAATCGCAGACGCGCAAAGCGGAAAATGTGTGCCAATTGTTGCTTTTAAACGACCGCTAATGGGGTGTTTTGAAGATCAATGTGACATTGCCACGTCCTATCCAGGCTATAGTCCACTGGCACTTACAAGTGATTTGGCTTCATTCAAGTTAGAAGGATATCTGAACGCCGAAACCGTTGTAATATTTTTGCAAGAGGGCCAAATGATAGTGTCTCGGATGATTATGTCCAATTTTTAGAGGAATATGCGCTCGTAGCCTATGTGCTTCAGACCAATGTGGCTAAGATGGGAGTAGTAAAAGCCTCTGACATGACTGTCGAAGACGCGCGGCTGGAACAACAGGAAAATTTGCGTCTCATCCATACGGCATATACCGCGATACGGGCCCAATTTCCTGAAAAGCGCATCGTGCTTGCGGGGCATTCGATGGGCGCTTTCCTCACATTGGGGTATTTGGCTGAGTATGGAAATAACTTTGACAGGGTTGTGGCGATGGCTGGGCGTGTGGACCTGCCACTTGATTTCGTGCGTCGTTTTGCGATTGGTCAGAATTTCCTGTTTGATCACGTGGGCGATGTCAGCAGGTACGAAGAAACTAGGGAAGTACGAGAGGTGCACAAGTTTAGTCCATATCTACGAACTGCTTACAGTCCAAATGCAGAAAGCACCTTACTTGCTGCAGTTGGCCTGCCCAGATATTCGAAGCTTTTGGAAAACACGGATTTATCAAACATGCTTTATCTATATTCAGCAAGAGATGAGCAGGTCGGTGGATTGAATTCACAGGAGATCGGCTTTTTGGAAGACAAAGGAGCGATCGTTGAAGAGGCCGGATGGCAGACCGATATTTTAGGTCATTCAATAATGTTAGTGGATCCAAAGCATTTACAAAGAATTCGCGAATTCGTTCTTGATGCTTCTAAATAATAGGCAGCACGCTCATAAATATCGGTCGATCCGGTAAGATCTGGCAAAAAGCTCTACTTATAGGGCTTTTTGTCCAAATGCTTTCGCAGGCGCGATGGGGTGGACTTCTTTTTGTTCTTATAGGGGTTCTGATCCCCCTGCCCGCGCATCCACAACCGGATTGGCGTGCCCGGCATGTCGAAATCTTCACGCAGCCCGTTCACGAGATAGCGCGAATAGCTTTCTGCGATTTTATCGGGATAAGAACACATCACCACAAAGCCCGGTGGCCGGGTCTTTGCTTGGGTCATATACCGCAGCTTGATCCGCCGCCCGCCAGGTGCGGGGGGGGGATGCGCCTCAACCATACCGGCCAGCCAGCGGTTGAGATGGCTTGTGGGAATACGGCGGTTCCACACCTCATGAGCCCGCATCACCGCCTGTTGTAGCCGGTCAAGCCCTTTGCCAGTCTTAGCAGAGACCGTCACCAAAGGCGCGCCCCGCAATTGCGGCAAAAGCCGCTCAAAAGATTCGCGCAATGTCCGAAGTTTGGCCTGTTTTTCAGGTTCAAGATCCCATTTGTTGACAGCCAAAACCACCGCACGCCCCTCGCGTTCGGCCAGATCCGAAATCCGAAGATCTTGCTGCTCAAAAGGAATATCCGCATCGAGCAAAACCACCACAACCTCGGCAAATTTCACCGCGCGCAGCCCGTCACTGACCGATAATTTCTCCAATTTGGCCTGCACCTTAGCTTTTTTGCGCATTCCGGCGGTGTCAAAAATCCGCGTCGGCACGCCGCCCCAATCCAAAGTCAAGGAAATCGCATCCCGGGTGATCCCCGCCTCAGGTCCGGTCAGCAGGCGATCTTCGCCTAATATCTTATTAATCAGAGTGGATTTTCCGGCATTCGGCCGACCAATGACCGCGACTTGCAACGGTTTTTGCACGGTGGGCAGGCGGTAGGCCTCCTGCTCATCGCCCTCAGGCAGGTCAATATCAACCTCTGGAGCCTCTTCCTTGGCCTTCTCCTCGGCCGCATCAATCAGCGGGGCCAGCATCATCGCCAGCTCACCCATGCCTTCACCATGCTCCGCAGACAAGCGTAAAGGCTCGCCCAGTCCCAAAGAATAGGCCTCGATAACCCCGCCATCTGCCGCGCGTCCCTCGCCCTTATTGGCCGCGAGAAAGACATGCGCATTTTTCTTGCGCAGAATNTCNGCAAANACCTCATCNGTGGCCGTGACACCGGCGCGGGCATCAATCATAAACAAGCACGCATCGGCCATGCCAACTGCCCGCTCTGTCAAACGGCGCATGCGCCCTTGCAGGCTTTCATCTGTGGCCTCTTCCAATCCGGCTGTATCAATTACAGTGAATTTCAAATGCCCCAAACGCGCTTCGCCTTCGCGTAGATCGCGAGTCACCCCTGGCTGATCATCCACCAAAGCGAGCTTTCGCCCCACCAAGCGGTTGAACAGCGTGGATTTTCCAACATTTGGACGGCCAACAATAGCCAGAGTAAAGGACATAGGGGCCCACTTTCGGTTGATTAGAGGCGACCGTTACACCAAGTTTTGCTTAACGGAAAGCCAGTAGATCACCTTTGGTGTTCAAAACATAGAGCGTGCCATTCACCACAATTGGAGCACTGGCCGCACCGCTCGGCAAGTCAACAGTCGTGATTAACGTGCCATCTGCCGGGTTGAACTGCCGGATCAGCCCATCAGATGATGCTAAGATCAACCGCCCCCCGGCCAAGATTGGGCCGTAATGAGCATGGATTTTTGCACGAGATTTAACGCTCTTCTTCGTGAACTTTGGCAAGGGTGTCGACCAGATCAACGCACCATCATCTTTGGACAGGCAGATCAAATTGCCGGCATCGCTAACCGCAAAAACAGCGCCGCCAGCGACGAGGATATGCCCTTGGCTGCCCTGCTTGGCCGTCCAAATCCGCAGGCCAGTGTTCAAATCGACCGCCGCCATACGGCCCGCGGAACTGGCCAGATAGACAGATGAGCCCTCAATGACCGGCTGTCCTGTCAGATCGCGCACCTGAGTTGAGGCAAGGCCCAAGCGCGCGCCCGAAAGACCCGAGCTCCAGGACCGCAAACCGCCCTTTCGGAAGGAGNCCAATACATCGCCCGTGCCGAAGGGAAAAACCGCATATTTGTCAGACACGGCTGGTCCAGGCCCGCCGGTGTGACTGGCCGCAACCGTGGGACCGGCGACTTGCCA
>JGI26253J51717_1001065_pt1 | contig 11466 bp, 8 predicted proteins | sample SaaInlV_100m_DNA_6_FD_51717 | JGI IMG/M metagenome (IMG submission 51717)
CTTTGATGAAATCTACGCCTATTGATCGTACTAAAGCCGCCTGGTTATACGCCCAGTTTGTGACTTCAAAAACTGTTGATTTAAAAAAGTCAGATGTTGGCCTCACCTTTGCAAGACAGTCGACAATAGATAGTGATCACTTTACTCAGCGCGCCAGCCAGTTGGGCGGTCTCGTCGAGTTCTATCGATCACCCGCCAGAACAGCTTGGTCACCTACCGGCACTAACATTCCTGATTATCCCAAGATGGCCCAGTTATGGTGGCAAAATATTGGTGATGCCATGTCTGGGGAAAAAACTCCACAGGAGGCGCTGAACACCCTGTGTGCTCAGCAAGAAAAGGTGATGGCTCGCATCCAACGATCAGGCGTGCAGGGTAAATTTGGACCAAAATTGAATGCTCAAAAGGATCCGCAAATATGGATCGATGCCCCAGGATCCCCAGTGGCAAAGNTAGCAAATGAGCGACCTCNAGGAGAGACCATTGCNTATGANGAACTGATTAAATCGTGGAAGCCTTGATTAGCTTTATGGGTAGGTAAGGTGCCGGGGGAAAGCCTTCAGCCGCTCAAAAGTCTTTGGGCACACGCGGTGGTAGCCGTCAATTTTTCGCGGGTGTACGCCTTTTTACTCGTGGCTGTGGCGTTCAGGCTATGATCGGTAGTGCTCGCAGTATTAAGCATGTCTTGGCCATCTTCCTTGATTGCCGATTTAACGTCATGTCACTGTCTAGGACAGGGTGAGGAGCTTCGCACAGCTCTCGACCTGTAAAAATAAAAATAACCGGTGTGAATTCGCGTTTTTTATCAGTAAATGTCCGGTCATCTATTTCGGGCTGGCCCCGCGGCTTGATGCCATTGTGGGTGCTTTCCAAAAATTCTGCTGAGTGCAAATATTGCCCTATGCCTAATGCATGAATGTTAGTTGGTGGTATTTCTGTGCGTGCGGTGAGATTAGTAGAGGCTTTTTGGAAAGAGCCTAAAAAACCAATCTTGAACTCGCTGCCAACCGCTTCGGGACGGCTGACTAGTGCGCGTTTCGTCGCTGTTACGCCAAGTTAAACGGCTATCGGGGTCACGCTCAACCCGCCAACTGTTTGCCGGAGCTATATCTTGCTCTATGGCTTCAGCCAACGCATTCGCGAGGCTCTCGCTATCGATGACCGCGAACATCTCCGAGTTAATAAGCGCTGAGCGCGGGTCAAAATTTGCAGAACCCACGATAGAGAAACGGCGATCGATGACCATAGATTTCGAATGTAGGCCCATAGCCTTGGCATTAATAGGCGCTGTATCAACCACGGTCTCCTTAATGGCCGCATCATGACGGGCCTCGTAAAGTGCTACACCCGCGTCGAGCATGGGACCCCGCCATGCCTTGTAGTGGCTGTTCACTGCGGGCACGTCTTGAGAAGCCAGAGAATTGGTATGCACTTTTACGTCAACACCCCGCTCATTTAGCTGCTGAAGCATTGCAACACCTGGCTCATCCGGGATGAAATAGGCATTGGTAACCAGCAATTCATGCTGGGTTTTCGGCACTATGTCAAAAACAGCCTCCAAAAGGTCAGCGCTAATCCCATCAGATTGCGGGATATCAGTGAGTACCTCACTGGTTCCCAAATGCAAAGAGGGCGCGAGGGTCTCTAAGGAAGACCGCCAGTCTATGGGCGTGACAGAAAATTGCTTAAGCTGAGGTGAGTTAGCCAGCGCTTCTGTGACCGAATTGCGGACGCTGTTGAAGTCTTTTTCGGCTCGTAGCCTCTGGTCTTTATTAGCGGAAATTACCCAGCCGCTATTCCAGAAGAGGTCGAATATAGCGCTGGTCTGGCGGGCTATTACACCGACACCTAGAACATCGATGTCGCGAAAATTCAGCGCTTCGCTAAGCCCCATGTACTCATCGCCAATATTTCTCCCTCCAAGAATTACAGCTCGGTTATCCACAATGAGGGACTTGTTGTGCATACGGTGGTTGAGCTGGGAAAAGTGGGTTGCAAACTCCAGTCCCCACCCCACCGACTTCCGATTATCGGCGCTATTGAATAAGCGCAACGTTATGTTGGGGTGACCGACCATCAGTGTGCCAATGGCATCGCGGGTCTTTCCTTGCTGCTTACCCGACGCCAAGGTGCCCATGTCATCAATAATAACTCGAACTTTTACACCGCGATCGGCGGCATCAATGAGTCTGCTAGTAATGAGCATGCCAGTGCTATCGCCATGGTACAGGTAGTATTGGGTGTCAATACTTTGGGTGGCTGAGTCAATTAGGGCTAGCCGCCAAGTGAGCGCGTCTTCACTGCGATTGAGTAATTTAAATCCAGAAATTTCAGCGTCTGCATCTGCAGTGTATTGGTCAGAAGGTTTGTCCTGTATGGCCGTTGCGGTGCGGCTGCGCGCATCAACGGTCCCTTCAAGCGTAGCAAGTGGCCCCGCAGGTGCAGCTGTTAAAGCAAAATCCGCCTCCGGTACTTCAAAGGGTGTTTTGACCGTCGTCACGCAGCCCGCCAACACCATGAGTATTGCAGAGGTAAAAATGTTGCGAACTGATCTTGGATTTAAAAGCATAGAGTTGCCATATTTTTTGTGGCGTGGTCTTTGATGCAGTCTCGAGCTACCTGCATGTTTAATAGCCATCATTCCCTAGAGTGGCAATTCAAAGCTTAACCGCCGGGCTGCAGCGTATAAAGCGGCCCTAAATTCAGTGAGTGTCAAAGAGAAAGCAAACAATGCATCACGGCAGAGTTCGCGGCTTAGCTTAGCGTACCGCTCTTCTGTCGACACCTTGTGTACTCCACTCCTCAGTAGTGNAGATCGCCGATGTGCTCATTCCNGCTTTNAGTGCAGGATTACGATAAGCACGGCGGCGGCATCTGGGACGATTGATAAGTTTGAGAGCGCTGTTATCGTTCAGAAATCTGGTATTGATCGAACTTCTCCCGAGATTTGGTGACCACCACTTTGCGTTTGCCGTTTTCACGTTTTAGCAGCGCATCCAATTTTTTAAACCGCGCATAAACAACGCCATCTCTTTCGCCATCGTAAAACGTTGCCTTCACCGCAACTTCTGCTTTTTCACTATTAACATAAGCTAGAGGAATGGTGGTTTTACCTTCAAACATCTTGAGTTCCGCTTCGCCGCTTAAATCTTTAACGGCCATCAAGTTGGATAAAAATTTAGGGGGGTTACTTTTATTGTCNACGAATGCTACCAATGGCCGCGTATCGCTCACGNTGAGCGTTGCTGTCGCATCTAACGCTAAGGGTTGTTGCACGGTACCTTCTGCGGATGTCAGCTCAAGCGCCGCGGACCAATAATCGCCGTCAAAATTTTCTTCATTGCCGTCAACGCGCACATTAAACACCCGCAGCGTAGAGCCACTTAAGTTCGCTTTAAATTCACGGGGTATGCCGCTAGGGATTGCGATATCGGCGTCGATATCAGCCTCAAAGCTTTGCTCGTCGACTTGTATTTTTACCGCGGTAGAGTCGAGCTGAATTGAACCGTTCATACTATCTTCACCAAAGGCTATGTCAGCATCTAGGCGAGTTGTGCCACCAGCAAAGGTGTAAGGGCTTTCTGGAGGTAAGTACGCATTGAAGGTTGCCATATCAATGACCGTTGCGTCATCGACTAATAAGTTAAAGGTATTCATTGAACGGCGTTTACGGGCGGCGTCGTCATCCCACAGTTCTTGAAAGCTCTTGTCGGGGTCCGGGTAAATATAATTGGAGCCACTGTAATCTAGTCGTAAAGCATTACCCTTGAGAAAGGGTTCGCTCGCGTCTATATTTGCGGCCTGCAACGCTTCGTAAGCAACACTGAGCCCGAGCGGACTGTCAGCATCGGCTGGGGTTTGAATCAGCACGGTGCCTTGACCAGAGATATCGACATCACGGATCGTCACGCCGAGGTTATTCGCAGAGGCCGTGAGCTTAGTGCCCGCACGCACGTATCCATCACGCAGTACTAAACGACCCTCTACTTGGCCTGCGCCCTTAANATCAAGATCGCCGAGTCCGGTTGTGAAAATGTTGATGAAGTTGAAATTCTCCATACCAACATCGAGCAGTACATCGGTGTAACCAAAACGCAGCATGCGTTTTCCTCGATGTTCGCTACGAATCATTGGCGTGAACCCAAGCGAGCCCTGCAATGTACCGCCTTCATAAGCTTGTGCAGTTCCGTTGAGATACGCGGGTCCGAGGTTGAGATCGGCGTTAGCAATATCCAGCCAAAATTTACCACGGCGGGTTTCCATATACATGTCACCGGTTGCTGAGCCGCTAGCTGTTCCCTGAATATTGAACACCCAAAACTTGTGATTGCCCTGAGCTTGCAGCCCGCTCAGATGGATTTTCCATGGTCGTTTACTTTTGAGCGGTGTNGTTTCGACGGGGACGACTTCTCTACCGGTAATCGGTGGAAAAAATGCAAGTAACGTACTGTAGTCGCGCTCGGGCTTCAGTCGCGGGCGCTGCCGGTAGTCGACGTCTGTTGCTTCGATGTCGGAGATATACACCTGTTTTAACACCAAGGGCAGTAAAGAAATCGAGCCCGACCCCGATGTTGCAAGGACCTCCCATTGCTGAGTTCGACTTTGGCCATTGGCGGTGATTCCCTCAGCATGGACGCGAAGTGGATAAAAGCTCCAGGCGCGTTCCCAAGAGACCTGAAACTTCTCGGGCTTAATTTTGTTCACCAGATCTTGGGTAATTGAGAGGTGCAGCGCGGTATTGATAATGAGCAGGTACGCAAGCTCAGCGATTACAACAATACTCACGATGCGCCTGGTAAGTGCTTTGAAATTCGTCAATGTGTGGGTCTCTATTTTGATGTATTTAGTGTGGCTTAGCCCGGAAATTTTACGCTGCAGGCCACGAGGTTGGTAGTCGTTGATCGTAGCCTTTTTCACTGACTCAAACGCACGCTGGTCGTTTGCCGATGGCTAACGGCTATCTCCCCGCGAAACGTGCCGGATGAGTGTATAAGTTTCTAAGTTATTGTTTTTGCTGGCTTATCTAACTCTGAATCTTGGTGGCAGCTCGGTAGCGGGTTGTATTTGATCCGAATGTTCAAAAAGCGACATTCTTTCATTGTTCCAGAATTACTTGTCATAAGACCTTGGGGGGCTGCTCCTCAAGTTGGGCGCCGCGTTGGCGCAAGCAGGGATTGCAAGGCGCTATCGCTCACAAGGAGCGACCGCATGGGTTTATGTGAAGGCCGAGAGAAGTACTACGTTCGCTTTCCTAGGGGCCTTCGGGGGCGGTCGCACCCTACGGGCTAGTTGGACCGTTAGTGCCGATAAAAGTTGTCGGGATACTCGTTGAAAGGCTGTCTAGCTTTATGCGTTATTGATCGGTCTTGAACAGTGAGCTATCACGCACTTGAGTGACGGAAAACTTCGGATAACTTCCAATTTGTAAACCAACCCTGTACTGCTCGCCTGCTTTNAACGGGGTAAATTCATTGCAGCGCAAGGGNAGNGTTATTTCCGATTCATAATCGAGCAGTCGGTGCTGTTCAAAAGCCTGAATGCGAGTAAACAAAACCGCATCAAATGTATTGAGGTTGGTTATGGCGGGAAGGGTTACGTGTATTGGGTTGAGTTCAAGGGAGCCATGGCTGTCTTGAAGGGCCTGCTGTCTCAGAGTCACAGCGTGCTCTGGTGTTAGGGAGAGTACAGTGGCCAGTGCATGCCGTTCGCCAGCCGTCTGCAGGGCGTTTGGGTCTAGTGCGTCGCCCTGTTGCAATGCGGATCTCTCGTCTTCCAGTTTGGCAAGGCACAGCGAAACCTCGATCTTTTGAGGAATAAAGATTCCCCTCGCATGCAACTGCGGTGCGAGGTTAGCAGTAACGGCAAACTGCGGCTCCTGCTCCAAGGATTTTTGCATGGTTTCGGCGATGATCACATGGGGATTACTCGAATGTTGATAGTGGCAGGCATCGTCTTTTACATAGCTGATGCTGTGACCCTCCAGATCAAAATGTCTGATGAGTAACGCGACGCTTTCGAGCGATCGTTGATGAATGTCTAGGAGATGCACCACTAACTCACCGGGCCTAAAGTTTGCCAGTAGTGGCAGTAGTAATGTGGCGAAGGGCCCGCAGCCCGCATACAGGACCTCGATTGGACCATTGGCAAAGCGCTGTTGGGCCGCAGTTATAGCTGCGTAGGCTGCGCGAATAAAAACAACAGTGCGCTGAGAGTCGTTTACGCAATGGGCGGCGGCTTCTGGGCTAATAGCGACGCCGTCTTTTAACAAGGAGTCATCTGCCCAGGCGCTAAAGCTGGGGTTGGGTACGACGCCGCCAACGTCACTGCANAGCTGAGAAAAAGCGTTTAGGGCTGCTCGCAGCTGCACGACTGAACTAGCTTCATCAAGGAGCGCCTCGGTAATAGTTTTTAGCTTCACGGGTACTTACCTCAGTCGCTTGTCACCTGCACGCTTAGGGCAAAAATTGGAGCTTAAGCCAGTCTGGCCGTAGTCCTCAGTAGTCGTCGACTTTGCCGCGATTTTTCTTAATAGAACCCTGCTTCTTCTTGCTATCAAGGCGCTTGCGGATTGCTGACTTTGAGGGGCGAGTTTTCCTTCTGGGTTTATCGACAAACTGACATTTCTTAAGCATGTCATCGAGTCGCTCGAGGCTCTCTAATCTGTTTTTTTCTTGGCTCCTGAACTTTTGCGCTTTGATGATGATCACACCCTCAGAACTGATCCTGGCATCGCGCATCCTGAGAAGCTTCAACTTAACGGCTTCCGGTAAGCTAGAGGACTTGACGTCGAATCTTAAATGAATCGCGGAAGATACCTTATTGACGTTCTGGCCACCCGGACCGCTGGCACGGATCGCCGAAAATTCGATTTGGCTCTCGGGGATGTCTGAAACGCGAATCATCAGATAGGCGGCATGTAACGGGCACTATTTTTATTCACCTAGCTGTCACCCTGATCTATGTATTCCTGCACCTAGACGATATGACTCGTTGGTAGTGATGCAGGTTTTCCTCGCGCATTAGCCTGAGCGTCGTAAAGCTGGCCGTACGCGCGACGGTTGCAAGTGGTACAGATTGAGCCGGATCATCCGCAACGGTGTCTGTATCTGTTATCGATCCATAATACCTATCTGCGCGCTATGCTTCCAGATTTGGCCTGTGGCACTAGCCCTGCACCTGACAGGAAGTCGTACTTAGTTATGCGCGGCCTGCACCCAATCAATAATCATATTAGCGAACAATTCTGGTTGATCAGCCCATGCGAGATGGCCTGCTTCAGGAAGCATGTGTAACTTACTATTGGGCAGGGCTGCATCAAGGTGTATAGCATTGCTAGGGTCAAACAGAACATCGAGTTCACCCCAGAAAACTAAGGTGGGTATGTCGATTTTTTTCACCCGATCTGCCAGCGCTGTCGCTTTGGATCGAAAGTCTTTAAACCAATAAACCACCTCAGGGGCACGCCCCGAGTAAGAACGTTTGTAATCATCGATTTGCTTTGCATTGGCGCGATGGCGAATGGAGCCAAGCTTCGACGAGAAGGCGATGAGTGGTCCGGCACCCAATAAACCGGTTACGAAGCGCATGACGCCAAACTTAGCCAACATGTTAATCATAAAGGCCAGTTTGAACGGGCCTGGCGCCCCGACACCATGCCCTACTGCCAACCTCGATGCGAGCTTCAAAATATTAAATGACCGTTGGTCAACTATATAGCTGACCATCGGTCATTACAACCCTAGGTGAGGTTTCTGACTTGGCTGCGCTGATGAAAGGGGACATCTATGGCCCACCGGAAGGCGCGAGCAGCGGGCAGGGTGTGAGAGTGGCGTTATCTCAGGCATTGAGCTGCAAACGGCCGAAATAGAAAATCTATGTGTATATGCGTAAAACCTTACTCTAGCGATTCACAGCTGTCGGCACACGCTGTGCAAAAGGCGACACTTTGGGCCTAAAAGCCGGCTCCAACATAATTTGAGATTAAACTGACCACACATTGACTTTTTGGTCTGAGTGGTAGGAGAAGTCTTCACAGATAATTGAGCACAGGTTAAAACTGATGATATACGCGAATAGAGAGACACTATTGAGAGTCACAGGCCGCGCATTGTGGGCGACCTTCGTAGCGGGCAGCTTAGTCTTCAGCGTGTTCACGAACGCGACTGGCGAGCACAGTGACGCGCCGCCAACCCTGCCCGACCCCAGAACTACTTACTCACCCTACCTGCAAGACGCCTTTCCGAACCAAGTGTTCTTTGGCGATACCCACCTGCACACCGCTTACTCTGCGGATGCGGGGTTTTTTCTCAACCGCCTCACACCCGATGATTCTTTTCGGTGGGCGAGAGGAGAGACGGTTACCTCGTCTACCGGTGTCCCCTCAAAGATTGTTCGCCCCCTAGATTTTCTAGTGGTGAGTGATCATGCCGAGACCTTTGGGCTTGCCATTGCGATTCAGGAGAACCACCCCTCCTTGCTTAAAACCGCATGGGGTCGAAAATTACTCGAACTCGCTGAACCTGATACACCTCAGGCGTGGGGAGAGGTTTACATTTACTGGGCGCAAGCCTTTATTGGTGAGGACGGGCCACCTGAAATGGATCTGTCTTTTATGGAGGATATGTGGGACAACGCAACCGCATCGGCCGAGCGTTACAACAGCCCAGGCTTGTTTACCGCTTTTATTGGTTACGAATGGACTTCCGGACCCGCGGGTAACAATCTGCATCGTGTCGTGGTTTACCGAGGCGACAAAGAAGAGGCAGATCAGGTCGTACCCTTTAGCGCGCTGGAAAGTTCAGATCCAGAGCGGCTCTGGGACTGGATGGAGGCCTATGAAGCCAGCACCGATGGTCGGGTGTTAGCTATTGCGCATAACGGAAACCTTTCCAATGGCCTCATGTTTGACGATGTGACGTTAACCGATCGTGAGCCGCTCGATGAGGATTATGCAAAAAGGCGTCAGGCGTGGGAGCCGCTCTACGAGGTAACTCAGATGAAGGGAGATGGTGAGGCCCACCCCAGTTTGAGCCCTGACGATGAGTTCGCTGACTATTTCACTTGGGATGTCGGCAGTTTTGGCCCGCAATTGAAGACGCCGGATATGTTGCCCAAAGAGTACGCGCGAGCAGCTTTCAAGCGCGGCATGCTCTATGAAAAATCCCTTGGTACGAATCCCTTTAAGTTTGGCATGATTGGCTCTACTGACTCCCATACTTCGCTTTCCACCACCGACGAAGCCAATTTTTTTGGCAAGATTGCGGCGGTTGAGCCCACGGCCGACCCGATCCGCTTTGACGAGATCATCACCGGGCGTCTGACCCCTGATGACCCTACCGATGACCAAACCCATGAACAGGCCTTGGCCGCTGGTTTGGCCGGCGTTTGGGCTAGAGATAACACGCGAGAAGCACTATGGGATGCGATGAAACGCAAGGAAGTTTTTGCAACGACCGGAACCCGCATGCGAGTGAGAGTGTTTGGTGGCTTTAACTATGTGGAAGAGGATTTGTACCGAAGTGACTTTGCCCGCTATGGATATGCCAATGGTGTGCCCATGGGCGGTGATCTTACTGCCGCCGCCGATGGCAAGGCACCGGCCCTCCTCATCGCGGTTTTGAGAGATCCCGATGGCGCAAATCTTGATCGAATTCAGGTGGTCAAGGGCTGGACCAACGACGATGGCTCAGCGGCAGAGCAGGTCTATGATGTGAGCTGGTCAGGTGATCGGCAAAAAAATGCCGATGGCAAGGTGCCAGCGGTGGGTAATACCGTGGATATTGAAACGGCGTCTTACTCCAACAGTATTGGCGCCCCGATTTTGAGCGGCTACTGGAAAGACCCTGACTTTGACCCAGACCAGCATGCCTTTTACTACGTGCGTGTACTCGAGATCCCGACACCAAACTGGACGACTTATGACCATGTCTACCTTGGCGTCGATTTAGCGAAAAAAGCGGTGCCATCTCAACAGGAGCGTGCCTACACGTCTCCTATTTGGTATACCCCTTAGGCTGATGTAATTGCCCCATACTAGGCATCCGCGTCTAAAAGAAAGTAAACGACGCAGGTAACCTTAGCTCCAGCGACATGGGAGCGACGCGCTAATCGAATTTGGGCGGGTAGTGAAACCCGTCCTGCAGCGCAAAATGGCACTCGGGGATAATAGATGGATATCGATTTCGACAAGGAAATGGTTGGCACCGTAGAGGTGCCTGACCAAGACAAGCTCGATATGGAGGCGCTGACCGCTTGGTTTGAGGCCAACGTTGAGGGGTTTAAGGGTCCGATCAGCTACACCAAATTTAAAGGTGGCCAATCGAATCCGACCTATAAGATTGAGACGCCGTCCACCAATTACGTCCTTCGCCGTCAGCCGTTTGGCAAATTGCTCCCATCGGCGCACGCGGTTGACCGCGAATATGCAGTGATGACGGGTCTACACCCAACCGGTTTTCCCGTGCCCAAGACCTATGGCTCTGCGAAGACTCTGCAGTTCTGGGCTCCAAATTCTTGGTTATGAGCATGGCTGATGGTCGTTCACTATGGAATGGCGCCCTCCCCGGTAGGGAACCTGACGAGCGCCGGGCGATCTACAACTCGCTGATCGACACCATGGCCGATATGCACCTCAACAAGCCCGATGAGATTGGTCTTGGGGACTATGGCAAACCGACCGATTATTGCGCTCGCCAGATTGGGCGCTGGTCTAAGCAATACAAGCTCTCGGAAACCGAGCATATGCCCAACATGGAGCGGTTGATCGAATGGCTGCCTCAAACCATTCCACCGCAGCATGGAAGCTCTGTCGTTCACGGCGATTATCGCCTCGACAATGTGATTTATCACAAGACTGAGCCACGCATTATCGCTGTACTCGATTGGGAGCTNTCAACGCTTGGCGATCCAATTGCAGACTTTTCATATCTCATGCTCAACTGGCTGCAACCTGCTGAAGGCCGCGCGGGCCTGCTTGGCCTGAACCTTGAAGAGCTCGGCATTCCGTCGGTGCAAGAGGCGGTCGATCGCTACGTTACGCGCACTAATTACCCCATGCCGCCAATGGAGTGGTATTTCGCCTACAACCTCTTCCGCGCGGCTGGCATTACCCAGGGCATTAAGAAGCGCGTGATTGACGGAACCGCTTCTTCGGCTCACGCAAAATCCATGAGCGACCGCGTCGCGCCACTGGCAGATGCGGCGTACAACTTTGCGCTGCAGGCTGGAATGCCCGAGTAAGGCACCCCGATAAGCCATTCGATCAGCAATATGAGCTAAGCGAAATCAGTGCATCTACGCGCTGCTGCGGCGACCCTTCCCTGCGGGCGCGGGTTCAGCTGTCACGGTCGCTAAAACCAAAAAAGGCCACCCTGACGGGCGACCCTTTTCAGTTTTTGGTGGAGGCGGCGGGAGTTTGAGCTTCACAGGCCTTTGGCCTGTTCACCACGCCTACGCGCTGCTGCGGCG
>JGI26253J51717_1001068_pt1 | contig 11458 bp, 10 predicted proteins | sample SaaInlV_100m_DNA_6_FD_51717 | JGI IMG/M metagenome (IMG submission 51717)
GTTCCGCCGCAATGGCAGCGCCATCGCGCTTGAAGCGGCCAATCCTGCCTATGAAACCCGCGTATTCCGCGACGATCAAGTCAAAGTACAGGGTAAATTGGTGGGCCTGATCCGCACCTATTAACACGCTTTAAGGCCTGCTGGATCGTAGCCTCTCGCATCCCGCAACTCTGCGCTGTTCCACAGCCTGTGTCCGATAGCCTGTCTGACCGTGATCCATAGCAGCCTGCCGGAGCTATCGAAGCGTCCTGCCACGCCCCCCGCAGTTGCGAGCGCCTCCAAATCAAAGGCATCGCAGGCCGGCTCAGACCGCCAATCTTACACAACCACCAGCGCGGCTTGACAGGGACGCATCGGGTGAGACCCTTTGTCCACAGTCTCGAGCCAAGATGGCATAGCCCCATCGGCAAATTTTTGAGAGATGGGTTTCCCGTCATTCTCAAGCCAGCTACGCGCCACAAATCCTGAACATTTTGCGACATTCAGAACCCTTGCACCTGCACCATCACACCAACCAAACGCCCATCACCGCTGATCAATACATCCGGGCGAGGAGACATAACCCAGAAAACCAAAGCGGCACAGGCGGGAATAACAGCAAGATATCGCAATCGACCCTGCCACAAAATTCCAAACAGCACCGATACCGCCAATAGGCCCAATACCCTTGGCGGTGGTGCTTTGATATGGCTAACCGAATGGGGAAGATCTGCAACATGGCTCGCAACATCCATAATTGCTCCTAACCCCATTGTCATGCCCCAAAAGCCCAACGCCTCTCCCCCAAAGGGGGCCAGCACTGCGGCCAAAATCGCACTGGTCATGACCAAAAAACCCATAATCGGAACCGCGACAACATTTGCCAAGCCCCCGTAATGCGGCAGTATGTTAAAATGCGCCGCTGCAATCGGGGCAGTGGCAAGGCCAGCCACCACCGCCGAGACCACAGACCCCATCAAATAACGCGTGCCCCACGGCCAGCGCGCCGCCCATGTCCATTGGCTCATCGCGTTAAACACAATGATCAAAAGGCCAGTGGCTGCAAATGACATTTGAAAGCCCGGACCCAGCAGGGCCTCCGGCCGGAGCAGCAAAACCAAAATTGCCGCAATCGCCAGCGCGTGCAAGGTGATCGCACGCCGCTCGAGCAGCACAGCGGCGAAGATGGTAAAGGCCATAATATACGCCCGCTCGGTCGCAACACTGGCACCGGAAAGCATCAGATACCCCGCCCCAACCCCTATGCTCATCATCGCGGCTATTTTCTTGATCGGCCAGTTTAAAATAAGATAGGGCAGACAGGACAAAAGGGCCCGCGTTAAAAAGAACACCAGACTGGTGAGCAGGCCCATATGCAGGCCAGAAATCGCCAAAAGATGCGAAAGATTCGCCGCGCGCAAGCTTTGCTGCACCTCTCGATCAAGATACATTCGGTCACCAACCGTGATGGCCATCGCCACCCCTGCGGTGCGGGCTGGCATATGCGCCGCCATATGCGCGCCGATCTTCTGACGCCATTTTTGAACGATGAGCCCGCCCTGATCGGCCGGTGCCGCGCGCCAGATCATCACGGGGCTGCGCGTGTATCCCACCGCACCCAATTGCGCAAACCAAGCCTGTCGTTGAAAATCATAGCCATAGGGTTCAGCCGGCCCGGGCGGCGGTGACAAATGCGCTGCGAGCAAGACGATGTCGCCGATCTGTGGCATATACTCTTGTGCCCTCCCATGCAGCGCCACGCGCAAACGGTTTGGCGTGGCGTGNTGNGGCAATGAGCCCAACACCAAGTGATCCAAAGTTAGGCGCGGCTTTTCAGACAGGCTGCGATCAATGCCGACAACCCGCCCCTGCACCGCACCATAAAACCGCTCTGACAGAACAGGGCCAGAGACCGCATGGGCCCGATATTGACTCCAGGCAAACCCACCCGCCAGAGCAGCGATCACGATTAGCAACCGCGCTATTCCAGTGCGAAATCGGATCGCAAGCCCCACACATAGGCCCGCAGAGAGGCTGGCGGCTAGGAAGACCAATGGTCCTGGCTCGCGCGGCACTCCAAAATAGGCCGCAATTCCCAAGCCAAAACCAAGAGCGGTCCAATGCATCAGGTTTTGCGCCTGCGCCTGCAGCGCAGACTCCACCGCTGCCCAAATCCAAGACCAATGCTGCACTTGTCCTCTCTATGGATGCGCCTTAGGTACAGTCTGCGCCCTTTTCCTTTGCGAAAGATGAACATCATGTCTGACACCCCCGTAGTCACCCGTTTTGCCCCCTCCCCGACCGGAACATTGCATATTGGCTCGGCGCGCACGGCGCTGTTTCAACTGGCTCTTCGCTCGGCGCCACGGCGGGCAATTTTTGCTGCGGGTGGAAGATACAGATAAGGAGCGCTCAACCGAGGCCTCAACCCAGGCCATCTACCGGGGTTTGGCTTGGCTTGGCTTGAACTTTGATGGCACGCCGGTCAGTCAAGCGGCCAATGCGGCGCGTCACGCGGATGTGGCCGCGCAAATGCTGGCAGCGGGCCACGCCTATAAGTGCTTTGCCACGCAAGAGGAAATCGCCGCCTTTCGAGAGGCGGCGCAAGCGGAGAAACGCTCGACACTGTTTCGCTCCCCCTGGCGTGATGCCGAAGAGGGGGATCACCCTGACGCGCCCTATGTGGTGCGGCTCAAAGCCCCGCGCGAGGGGCAAACGCTCATCAAGGATCAGGTGCAAGGGGATGTTGTCATCCGCAATGATCAGCTTGATGACATGGTTCTGCTCCGATCAGATGGCAGCCCCGTTTATATGCTCGCTGTTGTGGTCGATGACCATGATATGGGCGTCACCCATGTTATTCGCGGCGACGATCACCTGAACAATGCGGCGCGGCAAATTCAGATTTACCTGGCCATGGGCTGGGATCTGCCAACCTATGCGCATATCCCGCTCATTCATGGGCCGGACGGCAAGAAAATGTCCAAGCGCCACGGCGCGACTGGGGTTGAGGAGTATCAAGCGCTTGGCTACTCGGCCGCCGGAATGCGCAACTATCTGGCGCGTTTAGGCTGGAGCCATGGGGATGACGAGTTCTTTACCGATGCCCAAGCGCAATCCTGGTTTGACCTTGAGCACATTGGCAAATCACCCGCGCGGTTTGACTTCAAAAAATTGGCCAATATTTCCGGCCAACACATCGCNCAGACCGATGATGCTGCATTGCTGCATGAACTGGAGGAATATCTGGCGGCAACCCAGGCTGACCCTTTGAGTGATGCACAAAAATCTCTCTTCCTGTCCGGCGCTTATTGCGTCAANGAACGCGCGAAAACCATGCTGGAANTNATTGATAAATCATCATTTATACTCCAATCTCGCCCTTTGAATCTGGAAGAGAAAGCGCTCCAAGCGCTTGATTCAGTATCCATTAGTATACTGAATGAATTGACGCCGCAGTTGCAAAATGCTATCTGGACGCGAGAAGAACTGGAAGGTATGGTTGAACGCCTTGCACTGTCCCATGAGACAAAAATGGGCAAGTTGGCAGCCCCACTAAGGGCCGCACTTTCAGGACGCGTTACCTCGCCGAGTGTATTTGACATGATGTTAGTGTTGGGCCGGGATGAAACCATTGCACGGCTAAACGATATAAGTTGAGCAGGCCCTTTGAGACCATGCTGAACTGGGAAGATGAGAATAATATGACCGATGACGTACAAAACATTGCCAAACTGACCCTGAACGGGACCACCTATGACCTTCCAGTGATGTCGCCGACAGCCGGACCGGATGTGGTAGATATTCGAAAGCTCTATGCACAGGCCAATGTCTTTACCTATGACCCGGGCTTCACCTCAACCGCCGCCTGCGATTCGACCATCACCTTCATTGATGGAGAGGCCGGCGTATTGCTGCATCGAGGCTATCCGATTGATCAGCTGGCCTCGCAAAGCCACTATTTGGAAGTGTGCTTTTTGTTGCTCAACGGTCACTTGCCAAATGCAACTGAGCTCGAAGAGTTTGAAAGCCTGGTGACAAATCACACCATGCTGCACGAACAGATGGTCAATTTNTTNCGCGGCTTCCGCCGTGATGCCCATCCGATGGCCATTATGACCGGTGTTGTTGGAGCCATGTCGGCATTCTATCACGATTCAACNGATATTACCGACCAGCACCAGCGCGAGGTCGCGTCCATTCGTTTGATCGCGAAAATGCCAACAATTGCAGCCATGGCNTATAAATACACGGTTGGNCAGCCCTTTGTTTATCCNCGCAATGATGTGGATTATGCCTCAAACTTCCTGCGCATGTGCTTTGCGGTGCCTGCNGAAGACTATGAGGTGAACCCNATCTTGTCCCGCGCGATGGANCGGATATTCACCCTNCATGCAGATCATGAGCAAAATGCCTCGACCTCTACGGTTCGTCTGGCGTCCTCCTCTGGGGCCAATCCATTTGCCTGCATTGCAGCTGGAATTGCCTGTCTTTGGGGTCCGGCACATGGCGGCGCAAACCAAGCTTGCCTGGAAATGCTCAATGAAATCGGCACGGTCGACCGCATTCCCGAGTTTATCGCCCGCGCAAAAGACAAAGACGATCCCTTCCGTCTGATGGGCTTTGGGCACCGGGTTTACAAAAACATCGACCCGCGCGCGACGGTTCTTAAAGAATCGGCAGATGAAGTTCTGGAGCTTTTGGGCGTTGAGAATAACCCCATCTTGCAAGTGGCCAAAGAGTTGGAAAAAGCTGCCCTGGCCGATCCATATTTTGCCGAGAAGAAACTCTTCCCAAATGTTGATTTCTACTCAGGTATTATCTTGGAGGCCATGGGCTTTCCAACTTCGATGTTCACACCGATCTTCGCCCTGTCTCGGACGGTCGGTTGGATTTCACAATGGAAAGAGATGATCTCAGATCCAACCATGAAGATTGGCCGCCCCCGCCAGCTGTATTGCGGCGAGACCACGCGGGACTATGTGGATATCGAGAAACGCTAGAGCAAAGTTTCTTCCCCCGATTCCTGCAATGCGCCGCTCTTGCGCCCGGGAATAGGGGATTTAATCAAAGGCTCAGGTATCTAGGAGCATTCTTTCACTCGAGCCGCGTCACCGACCTTCAAACTTGGCAGTGCGCTTGTCCAGAAAGGCTGTCACCCCCTCTTTGAAATCACGGGTGCGGCCACAGGCGCCTTGCAAGCGCGCTTCCAGCTCAAGCTGGTCTTCTTCGGAATTGGAAAGACTCTGGCGAATGGCCGTTTTTACATGGCCGTATGTTTCTGTCGGACCCGAGGCCAAATGCGCGGCTCGGGCCTGCCATTGGGTCTCAAATTTCTCATCAGCGACGCTCTCCCAGATCATGCCCATCTCACTGGCCTGCCGCGCATAAATTTTATCAGCAAAAAGCGCCGCACCCATGGCCTTAGCCAGACCCATTTGCCGCGGCAAAAGATAGGTNCCGCCCGCGTCGGGTATAAGGCCAATACGGGTGAAGGCCTGCACAAAATAAGCTGATTCAGCTGCAATCACCACGTCCGCTGCAAGCGCCAAATTCGCCCCCGCTCCCGCAGCCGGACCATTGACAGCAGAAATCGTCGGAACCGGGCATTCTGTAATGGCTTTGAGCATGGGCACATATTCATCTTTCAACGTGCGCTCGAGATCGATATCCGCAAAATTTCCCTCCGCGCCCAAATCCTGCCCCGAACAAAACGCCCGGCCTGAGCCGGTTAGCACCACCACCCGCGCCGCCTGACCGGCCTGGCCCACAGCATCCGTGATTTCAGCGCGCATCTGCGAATTGAGCGCATTCATCACCTTGGGGCGATTAAGCGTAATCACGGCAACATTGTGGTCTACAGCGTAGGTGAGTGTCTCATAAATCATAATAAAATCCTGTGCTTGCGGCGTTCCGCGCCCTGTCCCACTCAAGATGAGAGGAGTTTTTCAATTTCTCTTTCTTCGTCTTCGGTCAACTGGTCTATGGAGTCTTTGCGTTTGCTGCGCCGCTGCACGGCAATCAGCCCCGCAAGTGAGACCAAAAACAACGCCGGCCCCGCCAACCACAGCACCAAATTTATACCCAATCCATTGGGCCGTAGCAAAACATATTCCCCATATCGTGCAACAACATAATCCATGACCTCTGTGTCGCTGTCACCTTCGAGCAGGCGGTCTCGAACCAATAACCTGAGGTCTCGGGCAATACCGGCGTTAGATTCATCGATGCTCTCATTGCGGCATTGCAAACAGCGCAGCCCTTGAGAAATCAGCCGAGCTCGATTTTCCAAAACCGGATCAGATAGAACTTCATCGGGCTCCACGGCCGAGGCGATTCCAGCCCAGAGAAGAAGGGATAGTAGGACAAAAACCTGCCTCATTGTGCCGCCTCCGGGCCCGGTTCACGCGCAGCGCCGGGCGCCATCCGGTAACGCCGATCAAATAGGCTCAGAAAGCCCCCCAAAGCCATAATGATCGCCCCGCTCCAGATCCAATTGGCTAAGGGTTTGATGAAACTCCGCACCGCATAGCCGCCCTCAGGTTGCGCATCCCCCACAACCACATAAATATCCCGCCACAGCCCGCTATCAATGCCCGCTTCCGTCGTTGGCATCTCTGCCACTGGATAATAGCGCCGCTCCGGATGCAGCATTGCGATCGGCTGGCCTTGCCGCGACAAGGCCACATCCGCCATTGTGGTGAGGTAATTCGGTCCCCGTCGATCCTCTACGGCCTCCAAGGTGATGGTAAAGCCCGCAACCTCAGCAGATTGGCCAATTTCAAGAACGCGAATGTCTTCCACCTGCCATGCGGTGATACCAGCCACGCCAAAGATGGTGATGCCAAGCCCGGCATGGGCAATTGCCTTGCCCCAATCGGCCAAAGGCAGCCGCAGCAACCGGCGCATTTTCCCCGCGCCACGTCCGCAGCGTTGATAAAGCTCAATCACCACGCCCATGACCAGCCAAACACCGAGGCCAAGCCCAACCGGACCAATCAAAGAGCGCCCCGTTTGCATGGCCCAAGCCAGTCCAACACAGGCCAAACACACCAGCGCCACAGGCCAAAGCCGGGTGATATGCGCCCTCCGCGCGCGCTTCCATGGCAGGGTCGAGCCGATCGGCAATATCACCGCCAAAGCCACCATAAAGGGGGTAAAGGCGAGATCAAAAAATGGCGGGCCAACCGAGAGTTTACGATCCATCAATAATTCGGCCACCAAAGGCCAGACCGTGCCAACAAAAACCACAAAGCAGCTTATGGCCAGCAGCAAGTTATTGGCAATCAAAGCGCTTTCACGGCTGACGGGCGCAAAGACCCCCTTGCTGTCCATAGCTTTGGCACGCAGGGCAAAGAGCAATAACGCGCCACCGAAAAACACGGCCAAAATCATCAAGATGAACACACCGCGCTCAGGATCGTTGGCAAAGGCATGTACGGAGGTCAGAACGCCCGAGCGCACGATGAAGGTGCCGATCAGTGAAAAGCCAAAGGCCAAGATTGCCAATAAGATCGTCCATGCTTTCAGCGCGTCGCGTTTCTCAACCACAATGGCCGAATGAAGCAAGGCTGCTGAAATCAACCACGGCATGAAACTTGCGTTTTCGACAGGATCCCAAAACCAGAACCCGCCCCAACCAAGCTCATAATAGGCCCACCAGCTGCCCAGGCCGATTCCGATTGTCAGAAAAATCCAAGCCGCCAAAGTCCAAGGCCGCACCCAGCGCCCCCAAGCCGAATCCACTTTGCCTTCCAGCAAGGCGGCGATGGCAAAAGAGAAGGTGATCGATAGGCCGACATAGCCAAGATATAAAAACGGCGGGTGAAAGGCCAAGCCGGGGTCTTGCAGCAAGGGATTGAGCCCCTGCCCATTAAAGGGCGGAAATGCCACGCGTGTGAAGGGATTGGATGTTAGCAAAACAAAGGCCAGAAAGGCCGTGGTAATGGCGCTTTGCACCCCCAAAACCCGCGCCAAAAGGCTTTGCGGCAGTCGCCGACCGAACAGGGCGGCGCAGGCGGCGAAAAAGGTTAGGATCAAAACCCAAAGCAGCAATGAGCCTTCATGATTGCCCCAAACCCCAGCGATTTTATAGATCATCGGCTTGAGTGTATGGGAGTTGAGCACCACCAAACGCAAAGAGAAATCCGATGTCACAAAGGCGAGCGTGAGCACTCCAAAGGCAAAAGCGACCAATAAAAATTGCAATAGGGCGAAAACGGACGCCAGCTGCATCCAGCTGCTGCGGCGCAATGTGGCCCCCAGAAGCGGAATGATTGTCCCAAGCACCGCAAAACCAAGCGCGATGTTCAGACTAAAATGAGCGAGTTCATTAAGCATAGGTTTGGTATAATGGCTCAAACGCGCTTGGCAAGAAACTCCGCTCCGATTTGCCGGTGCAAATGGTCACAACCCCAGGCGCCAAGCGCCCACAGCCGGCTTTGGGTCAGGAGCCTTCCGCGCCTTGGTAGACGCCTTGCTCTTTGAGCGCGTCGATCACTTCTTTGGGCATATAGGTTTCATCGTGTTTGGCCAAAATTTCAGTGGCTTCAAATAGCCCATCTGAAAAACGCCCNGTCGCGATGGTGCCCTGCCNCTCCTCAAAGAGATCAGGCGGCAGGTCGGTGCCGACATATTTCACCGCCACAGTATTGGCGCCATCAGTGATGTCGAAATAAAAATGCACGCCCTCACCTTGGCGAATGCTGCCTTGCGCGACCAAACCGCCCAGACGGAACACTTCCCCAGGCGCTGGGGCGGTCTCGACCACCTGTGTCGGAGAGCGAAANAGGTTGATCCCATCACGCAGGGCAAANCCGATCAAACCGGTCGCGCCAATCAAACAGACCAGNGCCAATACNATCACCTGAATGCGGCGTTGTTTTTTGAGCCCGCGCATTATGGAAACACCGGTGGCATCATCAGGGCCGTTGTCTCGTCACAGCCNAGCATGAGATTGGCATTCTGCACCGCTTGCCCAGAGGAGCCTTTTGTTAAATTGTCCAAGGCTGCCAAGACGATCACCCGGCCAGGGATCCGATCCTCAACGACGCCAATATGGCAAAAGTTAGATCCCCGGATATGGCGCGTGCTGGGATGGGTGCCCATCGGCAGCAGCTGCACAAAAGGCTCGCCTGCATAGACCACCTCCAGGGCGTTATAGATCGCATCCGCTGCGCCTTGGACATAGACTGTCGCCAAAATACCCCGGTTGGCTGGCATCAAATGCGGAGTGAATTGGACCGTCACCGGCCGGCCGGCCAATGCGGAAAATTCCTGATCAAACTCTGCCAGATGCCGATGCTGCCCCCCCACCGCATAGGCATGAAACCCTTCGGAAAGCTCCGCATGCAGCAGATTTTCCTTGGCCGAGCGCCCGGCGCCCGACACCCCCGTTTTCAAGTCGATAATAATCTGATCGAGATCAATCACACCGGCAGAGATCAATGGGCGCAATGCAAACTGCCCCGTTGCGGCATTACATCCCGTACCCGCCACCAAGCGCGCTTTAGAGATTTCGGCGCGATAAAATTCTGTGAGCCCGTAAACCGCGCTCTTTTGCAAATCAGGCGCATCATGGGGCTTGCCATACCATTTGCTGTAAACTTCGGGATCATTGATGCGAAAATCAGCCGAAAGATCCACGACTTTTACATGATCAGGCAGTTTACGGATCACAGCCTGTGACGTGGCATGCGGAAGAGCACAAAACACCAAATCCGCATCCGCCAAGTCAATATCATCGATTTTTTTCAGGACCGGCAAAGACAAATGCGACAAATGTGGAAACGTCCCGCATCTCAAGCCCGGCCTTCCGGTCCGCCGAGAGCGCCACAATCTCCATCTGCGGATGCAATGCAATCAATCGAACAAGCTCCGCACCGGTATAACCGCTCGCGCCAAGAATGATAATCCGATGTGCCATTGCAAAATCCTCCGTTCCCCATCGGATATGGAACGAATACGGGCGTTTTTCAAGCCACCTTTGCGCCGCACCTAGGCCGCTTCAAACTGCATCGGGCGTTTGAGAAACTGTGTGGCGCGTTGGGACACTTTAACCGGGTCCCCAGTTGTCAAAAATTTGCGGTCGGTGGCTGCGCCCAATTTATCTGGATGGCGCTGCAAATAATCTTCTAGGCTTTGCGCCACCAAATCCGCCTGTGAGAAAATCTTAACCTCAGGCCCAAGCGCTTTTTGAAACGCATCATGCATCAATGGGTAATGGGTGCATCCTAAAATAGCCGCTTGCGGGTGCGGCATTTTTCGGTGCAGCGCGTCCACATGGCTTTGCACCAAAGCCTCTGCCAGAATGAAATCCCCATCTTCAATTGCATCCACCACACCGCCACAGGCCTGTGCTTCCACGTCAACACCTATGGCGCGAAAGGCCAGTTCGCGCTGAAAGGCGCGGCTCGACACAGTGGCCGGCGTGGCAAAAAGCGCCACATGCTCCACGGCCACCTGGCGGGGCGGAGAATTGTCCCCCCATTGCCGCTCGGTCAGTGCTTCAATCATCGGCACGAAGACACCCAGAACCCGTTTATCCTCCGTCAACCAATGCTCCTGCATCCGGCGCAATGCAGCGGCCGAGGCCGTATTACACGCCAAAATCACCAAATCACATCCCTGATCAAAGAGCATTTGCACCGATTGGGTCGTACAGCGGTAAATATCATCCACGTCGCGCACTCCATAGGGCGCGTGCTTATGATCGCCAAGATAGACTGTATCCAAATCAGGCATCTGTGTGCGGATCGCATCATAAACCGTCAACCCACCCAGACCGCTGTCAAAAATTCCAATTGCCATGCTAAAATTCCCGTGTCTCAAACACTGCCCTGTCCCGATCATAGCTGAGGGCATCTGCCTTGACCATTCCTATGCCCAAAAAAGCAACCTTAGGCGGCGGAGCGTTCAGTGTCATGGCTCGATGTCAGCTGAGCAAGCAACTCCGCCCGGCGCTTCTGCATGGCCTGCGCATTGGCCAATTTGACCGGACCAAAGCCGCGGATATTGAGCGGCAAACTCAAAAGCTCGCGCCACATTCCAAGCTGTGCCGGTTCATACTCTTGCAGCATCCGGGCCACCACGCTCTCAAAATCCTTGATCAATTGCCGCTCCATACGCCGCTCTGCGCTATATCCGAAAGGATCTAATGGGGTTTCGCGCAAAAACCTAAGACGCGCCAAACCTTGACTTACAAAGTCAAACCAAGACCCAAAGCTGCGCTTTTGCGGCCGACCATCCGGGCCTTTTTTCGCCAAAAGTGGTGGCGCCAGGTGATAGGAAATTTCATAATCGCCCTCAAACCGCTCTGCAACCTGTGTCTTGGTCGCCTGAAGCAGGCGCGCAATTTCATATTCATCCTTGTAGCACGAAAGCTTGTGATAGGACTGCAGGGCCGTCTCGCGTAAGTCTGGCTCCATCCCCTGAAGTTTGCGACGCATGGCNTCATAGCGCGCCAAGCGACCTGAACCAT
>JGI26253J51717_1001070_pt1 | contig 11445 bp, 10 predicted proteins | sample SaaInlV_100m_DNA_6_FD_51717 | JGI IMG/M metagenome (IMG submission 51717)
ACGCGGCTGGTGCGGTCGGCTTCGGGTGAGAGATTGGCCTCGCCGCGCTCAATAATCTGCAACCTTTCACCCAACGGCATATAGTAAAGCTGATTGGGGTGTTCTTGCGACCAACGCAATCCGCCCTTTTCACCAAACACTTGAATGCCCAGACCATGCTGGCGCCCAATTGCGATGGAGGAGGTCCAAAGACGCCCCACCGCGCCGCCATCCATGCGAAAATTGACCATCGCGTCATCTTCCAAGACGCGGACATCTATACAAGAGACCGTATCGGCACTTAATTTGGTGACATCCTGACCTGTGACGAAGGAGGCCATATGCAGCGCATGAATGCCGCAGTCGGCAAATTGCGCCGAGACACCCGCCTGCGCCGGATCGTAGCGCCAGCGCACCCGCGGATTCTCCGCATCAGCGGCATCTGCGTGGTGACCATGGGCAAATTCAGCATTGACCAGACGAATTTTCCCGAGATCGCCGCGGGCAATCATCGCTTTCATGTGGCGCACGAGCGAATAGCCCGAATAGCCATAATTCACCGCGCAGATCTTCCCTGTCGTCCGCGCGATTTTGACAATCTCTTCGCCTTCTTCGACGGTCATCGTCATGGGTTTCTCGCAAAGGACGTGAAACCCGCCCTCGAGAAAGGCTTTGGTGATCTCAAAATGCGTAGAGTTGGGAGTGGCGACAGTGACAAGATCAATCGGGTTGTCCTGTGCTTTTTCGCCGGCCAGCATATCTTGCCAACTGCCATAGGCGCGATCGCCCAGTCCAAGGCTGCGGCCATAGCCGATACCTTCTTCGGGCCTATGATCCAAGGCGCCTGCCGTGAAATCAAACAACCCGTCGAGCCCCGCACCCAAACGATGAGCTGGCCCAATTTGGCTGCCTTCACCGCCGCCAATCATGCCCCATTGTAGTTTTTTCATAACAGCTGCCCTTAAAAACCGATGGATTGTAAATAAGCGCGATTGAGCCGCGCATCGTCGATGGGGGAGGTATCACCGGCGGGATCACAATCTTGCTCCACAGTGCACCACCCATCAAAAGCGGAGTCGAGCAAAAGCTGACGTACCGCTGGAAAATCCACATCGCCATCCCCCAGATTGCAGAAAATTCCCTGACCACAAGCGTCATAAAAACCGGTGCGATTGGCGATGACATTTGCTTTAACTTTTGGGTCAATGTCTTTGAAGTGCATATAATTAATGCGTGAAATGTGTTTTTTCATAAAGGCCACTGGATCAAATCCCGCATAGGAGTGGTGGCCTGTATCAAAACAAATGCCGAGGATCTTTTCGTCGACCTCATCCAGCAATCGCTCGAGCTCAGGTTCGAAATCCATAAAGCCAGCCGCATGGGCGTGAATGCCGACGGCCAGACCGTAGTCTTCCGTGCCCATTTTGGCGATTTGTGCAATCCGGTCACGATAGGCGGTCCATTCGGCCTTATCCATCTGTTCAGCCTCATCGGCTCGACCGGCAGTGGGGGCGCGGCGCGGTGAGATGCTGTCGATGATGACCAACCGCGTCGCACCATGGGCCGCAAGCGCTTTGCAGGTGCGGATTGAGCCATCCATGACATCCTCCCAAGCGTCCGGATCATGAAAAGCACGGAAAATCACGCCGCCGATCAACTCTTGGTTATATTCTGCCAAGGCCTCGGCCAAAACGGCGGGATCTTCGGGCATATAGCCGACAGGGCCAAGCTCGATGCCGGTAAAGCCCGCCTCAGCGTTCTCTTTGAGCACGCGGCGCCAATCGGGATTGCGCGGGTCATCGGCGAATTCCACACCCCATGAGCAGGGCGCATTACCTATTTTGATCATTAGATTGCCTCTTAACTTAATAATCCGCCACGTTCACCCAGGCCTGTTTGGCGCTGGAGGAGAGGGCGGCGGTGACGATGCGATTGACTTCCATACCCTCTTCGAAGGTCGGCCATATCGAGTGGTTCTCTGCGATTGCGGTCAGAAAATCCTTGGCCTCAATGATGATTTGGTCCTGATAGCCCGTGCCATGGCCAGGCCCCTGGCAGAAGGGCAGATAGTCTGGATGGGCCGGACCGGTTAGGATTTTGCGAAAGCCGCGCTCTTCTTCGGGGCCTTCGGTGGTATAGAGCCAAAAGGCGTTTTGATCTTCTTGATCAAAGCGAATATGGCCTTTTGTGCCATGAATTTCATAGGCATAGCCCATTTTTCTCCCGGTCGCGACACGGCTGAAATACAAATGCCCCTGCGCACCACTGGCAAATTGGCACATCATTTGTGCGTGATCGTCATTGGTGACCGGCGTGCCGGCGCGGATCTTGTGGACGGTCTCCACCGAGGCGCTCAAGCGCTCAATGGGCCCCATTAAGGCGCGCGCTGCATTGATCATATGTGGGGCCAAATCGCCCATCGTGCCATTGGCGTCCCCCTGGGCNCGCCAACCGCCAATCTCGGGATCTGCAAAGAAATCTTCGGTCATCTCGCCGCGAAACCAGGTGATCTGGCCAATGCGACCCTCAGCCACAAACTTGCGNATTTGCTGGCTGGCCGGGGTTCGGATGTAGTTGAACCCCACCATATTGACCACGCCGGCCGCCGCGGCGGCCGCCACCATGGCGCGGCTTTGCTCCAAAGACACCCCCAACGGCTTTTCACATAAAACCGGCTTTCCCAAAGCAAAGGCCGCAATGGCAATGTCATGATGGGTCGCTTGTGGCGAGGCGATGACAACCGCTTCAACGGCGGGATCGGCCACCAATTCGCGCCAGTCATGGGTGGCCTTTTCAAAGCCATAGGCCTTGCGATAGCGCTCTGCGCTTTCGGGGCTGCTAGCACAGATTGAGATAAGCTCTGGGCGTAAGGCCGTGTCAAAGACACTTGCAACAGCTGCAAAGGCAACGGAATGGGCTTTTCCCATATATCCGCCACCGATAACTCCGATGCCTATTTTACCCATATTCCGACCTTTCAAATGGTTTTGCAACCGGTTGCAAATCCCTGTTATCGCGGAGCCCTACGCATCGTCAATAGGGCATATTTTGGCAAAGCAACCGCTGTGCTCTGGCCCGCTTAAGACAGCAGGCCAGAGGGGGCGGATTTACCGCGTATTTTCTGTTAACCGGCGTTTGACATAGGTCTGCACTGTTTCGATCATTGGGTCCATATGGGGATCTTCAAAGAAATGCCCAGCGCCCTCGACTTGCTCATGGGTAATGGTGATCCCTTTTTGCTCATGCAGTTTGCTGACCAAGGAGACTGTATCGGCCGGCGGGGCGACGCGATCGGCCAGGCCATTGATCATCAAGCCGGATGAGGGGCAGGGGGCGAGGAAACTGAAGTCATACATATTGGCCGGCGGGCTTACGCTGATAAAACCGGTTATTTCTGGGCGTCGCATCAACAATTGCATCCCAATCCAGGCGCCAAAGCTGAACCCGGCGACCCAGCAATGTTTCGCATTGGTGTTCATCGACTGCAAATAATCCAATGCAGAGGCCGCATCGCTTAGCTCGCCGACACCAAGATCATATTCGCCTTGTGATCGACCGACCCCCCGGAAGTTGAACCGCAAGACTGTAAAGCCCATGTTGTAAAACGCATAATGCAGATTATAGACCACTTTATTGTTCATAGTGCCGCCAAATTGCGGATGCGGGTGCAACACAATGGCGATGGGGGCGTCTTTGGATTTTTGCGGGTGGTAACGGCCTTCGAGGCGGCCTTCTGGGCCTGGAAATATCACTTCGGGCATATCGTTCCTTTGGTGTGTTTTGGCTCTGCTCTGGCTTGACCTGCGGTCAGTCTAAGATTAGAACCATTCTAAATAAAATGCGGCGCGCCGCTGTATGACGTGGGTTACGCAACCGAGCGGCCTAGGTCAATTAATTTGAGCGAAATGGGCATGACAAGCCCCATGAAAGTGTGATTTGACATGAAACTTTCGACAAAAGGGCGGTATGGGATGGTGGCCTTGGCGGATTTGGCTTTTTTGGAGGCCGGCGAGCTGGCGTCATTGGCCGATATATCGCGTCGGCAAAATATTTCACTGCCCTATCTTGAGCAGCTCTTTGTCAAATTGCGCCGGGGGAACTTGGTTGTCTCTGTGCGCGGTCCAAACGGGGGATACCGTTTGGCGCGTCCGGCCCATGATATTCGGGTGGTTGAAATTCTTGAAGCGGTAGATGAAACGGTGGATGCCCTGCAAACCGGGGCTGGTGCGTCTGGCGGTGTGTCCGGCAGCCGCGCGCAGAGCGTGACCAATCGCCTCTGGGAGGGATTAAGCGCGCAGGTTTATGTCTACCTGCACCAGACGCGTCTGTCCGATGTGGTCGCCAACACGCTGTCACCATGCCCGGCTGTGCCGAACCTTTTTGAAGTGGTTGATGAGTGATGCGGCGGGTCTATCTTGATCACAACGCCACAAGCCCACTGCGTGCTGAGGCACGGGCGGCGATGATTGCTGCGATGGATGCCCTGGGCAACCCCTCGTCTGTCCATTCCGAGGGGCGCGCGGCCAAAGCCATTGTGGAAAAAGCCCGTGGACAAATTTCTGAGGCCTTTGGCGTCGGCGCCCATGACATTGTGTTTACCGGCAGCGCGACTGAGGCTGCCGCTTTGGCCCTGAAGGATCGCGGCTTTCACGCGGGCGACATAGAACATGATGCCGTCGCCGCTTGGGTGCAGGCCGATTTGCCGCTAAAGACCGGTCAGGTCTGTGTTGCGCAACCCGCAGGGACCGCGCTCCAACTGGCCAATTCGGAAACAGGCATTGTGCAAACCCTGCCAGAGGGATTGGGGTTTTGCGATATGACCCAGGGCTTTGGCAAGCTCCCCTTAGCATTTTCTTGGAGTGGGGCTGACATGGCCTGTGCCTCGGCCCATAAGCTGGGCGGGCCAAAAGGTGTTGGGTGCTTATTGTTGAAACCCGGGGTGGAGGTGGCCGCGCAGGTCCTGGGCGGTGGTCAGGAAATGGGCCGGCGTGCCGGTACGGAAAATATCATCGGTATTGCCGGTTTTGGCGCCGCAGCAGAGGCCAGTGCCCGCGATTTAAGTGCTGGAAAATGGGCGACAATCGAGAAACTTAGAAATATTCTAGAAAAGACACTGGAAGCCAGCGGAAAACCCCTTATTTTAGTTGGGACTGACTCGCCACGCCTGCCCAACACCGCCTGCTTTGCAGCCCCCGGATGGAAAGGCGAGACGCAGGTCATGCAAATGGACCTTGCGGGATTTGCAGTATCGGCCGGCTCGGCTTGCTCGTCAGGCAAGGTCAAGGCCAGCCGCGTTCTGCGGGCGATGGGATATGATGAAGACGTAGCCAGTTCAGCGATCCGCGTATCGCTTGGACTTGAGACCACAGAAGATGAAGTTCAGCAGTTCGCCAAGGTTTGGCTGGCTGCATATGAGCGGTTTTTGGCACGCAAGGCGGCCAGATAGGGAATATGATGGCGATGGATGATGTTCAGGTCAAAGACGGTGTGGATGCCGAAACAGTTGAGGCGGTCAAAGCTCTCTCTGGCACCTATAAATATGGGTGGAATACAGAAATCGAGATGGAATATGCGCCCAAGGGTCTTTCCGAGGATATCGTTCGCTTGATCTCATCCAAAAACGACGAACCGGAATGGATGCTGGATTGGCGCTTGGCGGCCTACCGCCGGTGGCTGGAACTGAAAGAGCCAGATTGGGCCATGGTCGATTATCCGACAATCGATTTTCAAGACCAATATTACTATGCCCGGCCCAAAAGCATGGAAGAAAAACCAAAATCCTTGGATGACGTCGATCCTAAACTTTTGGAAACCTATAAAAAATTGGGAATTCCGCTGAAAGAGCAGGCTCTTCTGGCGGGTGTCGAGGCTCCCGAAGGGGAACGCCGGGTTGCTGTTGATGCGGTGTTTGACAGCGTATCGGTCGGCACAACCTTTCAAGCTGAGCTGCGCAAGGCGGGGGTGATCTTCTGTTCGATCTCTGAAGCCATTCGTGAGCATCCAGAGCTCGTGCGTCAGTATCTCGGCTCTGTCGTGCCCGTCTCGGACAATTACTACGCCACGCTCAATTCAGCCGTCTTTTCCGATGGGTCTTTCGTCTATATCCCGCCGGGGGTGCGCTGCCCTATGGAATTGTCGACCTATTTTCGCATCAATGCGGAAAATACAGGGCAATTTGAGCGCACTTTGATCATCGCCGACAAAGAGTCTTACGTCAGCTACCTCGAAGGCTGCACAGCACCGCAGCGCGATGTGGCACAGTTGCACGCGGCCGTGGTGGAATTGGTGCTGCTCGATGACGCAGAAATCAAATATTCTACAGTGCAAAACTGGTTTCCCGGTGATGAGAACGGCAAGGGCGGGATTTATAATTTCGTAACCAAACGCGCCGATTGCCGNGGCCATCGCTCAAAGGTGATGTGGACCCAAGTGGAAACCGGCTCTGCNGTGACATGGAAATATCCCTCTTGCGTATTGCGNGGNGATGACAGCCAGGGGGAATTTTANTCCATCGCCATTGCCAACAATATGCAACAAGCCGATACCGGCACNAAAATGGTGCATTTGGGCAAAAATACCAAGTCTCGGATTGTCTCAAAAGGCATCAGCGCGGGCAGGGCGCAAAATACCTACCGTGGCTTGGTCTCCATGCATCCGAAGGCCAAAAATAGCCGCAACTATACCCAATGCGACAGCCTTTTGATTGGGGATAAATGCGGTGCGCATACGGTGCCCTATATCGAGGTGAAAAATAACTCCTCTCGGGTTGAGCATGAGGCGACCACTTCAAAAGTTGATGATGACCAGCTCTTTTATTGCCGCTCACGCGGTATGGATGAAGAGGAGGCCGTGGCGCTCGTGGTCAATGGGTTTTGCAAGGAAGTGCTGCAAGCTCTGCCCATGGAATTTGCCATGGAAGCGCAGGCGCTGGTGGCGATTTCGCTTGAAGGGTCAGTCGGATAATAACATCGGCGCGATCTGCGCCTAAACTCATGAGGGCCGCAAAGGCTCGCGGGAATATAAAATGCTAAATATCAAAAATCTACACGTTAAACTTGAAGAAGAAGATAAGCAGATCTTGAAGGGTGTGAACCTGTCCTTGGAGCCTGGCAAAGTGCATGCGATTATGGGCCCGAATGGATCAGGCAAATCGACCCTCTCCTACGTGCTGTCCGGCAAAGACGGCTATGAAGTCACCGACGGCTCTGCACAGCTGGAGGGTGTGGATATTTTGGATATGGAGGCCGAAGAACGCGCGGCAGCCGGTCTATTCCTGGCCTTCCAATATCCTGTTGAGATCCCCGGCGTGGGGAATATGACTTTTTTGCGCACCGCTGTGAATGCCCAGCGCAAATTGCGTGGTGAAGAGGAAATGAGCGCAGGCGAATTCTTGAAAGTCGTGCGGGCCAAGGCCAAGGATCTGAAAATTGACGCCGACATGCTCAAACGTCCCGTAAATGTGGGGTTTTCCGGTGGCGAAAAGAAACGCAACGAAATATTGCAAATGGCAATGCTTGAGCCCAAAATGTGTATTTTGGATGAAACAGACAGCGGCCTTGATGTAGATGCGATGAAACTTGTGGCCCAGGGCGTGAACGCTTTGCGCGATGATAAGCGCACCTTCCTTGTTATCACCCATTATCAAAGGCTTTTGGACCATATCAAACCAGATGTGGTGCATATCATGGCCAATGGCCGCATCATCAAAACAGGCGGGCCTGAGCTGGCGTTGGAAGTTGAAAACAACGGCTATGCGGACCTTTTGGAGGAGATCGCCTAATGGCCGCATCTTCACAAAAGACCTTGCCCACCCGCGCACTGCGCGATGCGGATCTCATTGACGGCTCAGGCGCTTGGGCCAAAGAGGCGCGGCTGACGGCCTCTGATCGGGCGCAGGCGGCAGGGTTGCCGCAACGGCGGGACGAATATTGGAAGTACACCCGCCCGGATGCCTTTGTTCAAGCTGATGTCACGCTACAAGCGTCTCTGCGCAGCAGCTTGGGTCTTTTCGATCAGCGAAACACCATTTCAGTGGCGTTTGAAGATGGAAAAATTCAAGCGGCAGCGCTGCCAAGCTCGGCGCAGTGCACGCTTGAGAGCTTGGCTTCTGCCTCCGTTCTAGATCTGCATTGGGCGCGGGATGTTTACGGGCGCTTGGAAGAGGCAGGACAAAATCCGGTCAAACGGAGTTTGGCCGCTGTAAACACCGCTGTTGCGCGCGATGGGCTGCTGGTCAATGTCACCGGTGCCGTCGAGGCACCCATCCATATCCATGCCACCTCATCGGGCCAAAGTGATGCAACTATTCACCATGTGATCAAAGTGGCCGCTGGCGCAGAGGTCACCCTGATTGAAACTGGGCAATATGGTGCGCGCTCCAATATTGTTTTGGAAGTTGATGTGGCTGATGGAGGCCGCTTCCATCATATTCGTGTGCAAGACGGCAATGAGCGCCACATGCTGACGCATATCTTCGCCAGGATTGGCGCAGAGGCGCGTTTTAAATCCTTTACCCTCACGGCAGGTGGTCAATTGACTCGCAACGAATGCGTCTTGCAGCTGTTGGGCGATGACGCCTCTGTATCTGTGGCCGGGGCCTGTTTGGGGGATGGCGATTTTCATCACGATGATACGGTGTTCATCACCCATGATGCGGTGAATTGTGAAAGCCGCCAGGTGTTCAAGAAGGTCTTGCGCAATGGTGCCGTAGGGGTGTTCCAAGGTAAAATATTGGTCAAAGCCGGTGCACAAAAAACCGATGGCTATCAGATCAGCCAATCCTTGTTGTTGGATGATGACAGCCAGTTTTTGGCCAAACCAGAGCTTGAAATCTATGCCGATGACGTGGCCTGCTCGCACGGGTCCACCTCCGGGGCGATTGACGCGCAAGCTTTGTTCTATCTGCGCTCGCGCGGGGTGCCGGAGGCCAAAGCTGTGGATCTTTTGACCCTATCTTTTGTGGCCGAAGCGATTGAAGAAATTGAGGATGAAGACTTGGCGCAGGACATTCTCGACCATTTGACAGAAACCCTGTCGGCCCGGTAGCGCGCATGGCTGTGACGCGGGATATTGTGGAGGCGCACCGGCGCCCAAGGCGCGTTATGGCGCGGCTCATGGCTATGGGCGTGCGTGAGGATCGGGCTTTGGCGATGCTCATGGGCTCTTGTCTTTTGTTGTTTATGTCGCAATGGCCCTACCGCGCCCGGCAGGCGCATGAGACCGGCGGAACGCTGACCGATACGATCCAGCATGATGCGGTGGGTTTGATCTTTGTCCTGCCGCTGCTGGCCTATGGTTTGGCGGCGCTCCTGCGTCTGGTGACCCGTGCCTTCGGGGCGAAGGCAGATTTCTACTCCGCTCGATTGGCGCTGTTTTGGTCTCTGTTGGCCAGCAGCCCTGCGGTGGTATTGGCTGGGATGGTCAAGGGCTTCATCGGTCCGGGGCCGGCCAATACGGCCGTGGGCGTGATGTGGCTGATGATTTTCCTGTGGATCTTAATCAACTCCCTTATTGAGGCAGAACAATGAACCTGATCCTTGTGCTTTTGAGGCTAAGTCTGACCAACCCAACGGAAGCGGGGCAGGTATTGGTTGATCTGCGCCTCAACCTCAGCACGGCCTTTAGCGCTTTTGCGCTTGTTATCATCGGCGCGGTGCTCTTGATGTTCACCCTGATCCGGCTTTCAGGGCGTCACGGTCCTGCCGGGCGTTGCGCCGCTTTCTCCATGGTCTTTGACTGCGATCATGGGGGGCGGCACTTTGGGGCTCGTGTGCTGTATTTGGCTGATCTCTCGAGCTTTCAGTCAAACCGGGCGGTTTGCCGATGGGATATTGGTATTTGCCTGGATCCAGGTGCTGCAAATATTGCTGCACATTGTGCAAACGGCTTTGGTGGTGATTTCTGTGACCATCGCCGGGACTGTTGGCCTATTCGCGACAGTTTTGATGTTTTGGATCTTATTTGGTTTGATCAATGCTTGGCTTGACTTGGGGTCCATGTTCAAAGCAGCCCTCTGCTTTGTTCTCGGTTTGGTTGCGCTGTCTCTGGGCGGTGCATTTCTTTTGGTATTCCTCGGATTTGCTCCGGGACAGGTGGCGCTATGAGTTTTGATCTATCCCGTATTCGTGCTGATTTTCCGATCCTGTCGCGACAGGTGAACAATAAGCCATTGGTCTATCTCGACAATGGCGCCTCGGCGCAAAAACCCCAAGTGGTGATCGATGCTGTCACCCAAGCTTATAGCTCTGAATATGCCAATGTGCATAGAGGGCTGCACTATCTGTCCAACTTGGCAACGGACAAATATGAAGCCGTCCGCGGTAAGCTGGCGCGGTTTCTAAATGCAGCGTCAGAAGAGCATATCGTGCTCAATTCAGGCACCACCGAAGGCATCAATCTGGTGGCCTATGGCTGGGCCATGCCGCGCTTCGAGGCCGGAGATGAGATCGTGCTGTCCATTATGGAGCATCACGCCAATATTATCCCATGGCATTTTCTGCGTGAGCGGATGGGTGTGAAACTGACTTGGATCGATGTGGATATCAACGGTGATTTGGATCCCGAGGCCGTTATTTCCGCCATTGGACCCAAGACAAAGCTCGTGGCCATTACCCAAATGTCAAATGTATTGGGCACGGTGGTGGATGTGAAAACCATCACCCAAGCGGCCCAAGCGCGCGGGGTTGCGGTCTTGGTAGATGGATCACAAGCGGCGGTCCATATGGCGGTCGACGTGCAGGATATCGGCTGTGATTTCTATGCCATCACAGGCCACAAGCTTTATGGCCCAAGCGGCTCTGGGGCCATCTACATCAAACCTGAACGCATGGCCGAAATGCGGCCCTTCATGGGCGGTGGTGATATGATCCGAGACGTCGGCCGCGAAGAGGTCACCTATAATACCCCTCCGATGATGTTTGAGGCCGGAACACCCGGCATTGTCCAGCAAATCGGGCTTGGTGTGGCTGTGGACTATATGATGGGGATCGGTATGCAACAGATCGCCGCCCATGAAGCCTCGATCTGCGCCTATGCGCGTCAAAGGCTCGATGGGCTCAACTGGTTGAACGTCCAAGGGCATTCCGCCAGCAAAGGCGCAATTTTTTCCTTCACCCTCGATGGTGCCGCCCATGCCCATGATATTTCGACGGTTTTGGACAAAAAGGGCATCGCGGTGCGGGCCGGGCATCACTGCGCGCAACCGCTCATGGATCACCTCGCCGTCAGCGCCACGTGCCGTGCCAGCTTCGCCATGTATAACACAAAGGCGGAGGTGGATGCGCTGGTTGAGGGCTTGGAGTTCTGCCACGAGCTCTTTGGCTAGGTGAATGCAGCGCGTATAACGGAACATGCTATAGTTTTGCTNAGACTTGGAGCGGGTAACGGGAATTGAACCCGTAACTTAAGCTTGGGAAGCTCGCGTGATACCTTTTCACCATACCCGCGCTGCGCCGATGCCTAGCGGCT
>JGI26253J51717_1001091_pt1 | contig 11236 bp, 13 predicted proteins | sample SaaInlV_100m_DNA_6_FD_51717 | JGI IMG/M metagenome (IMG submission 51717)
TACCAGCTTCTTCAGTTGAAATCATATTATTATACGAATTCAAAACTGAGTTTCCACCAATAAACGTTTCATAGCAAAAGAAAGGAGAACCATTTGGCGCAGCAGTCTTTGACAGCATTTGCATAATAGCTTCTGAATACGTTTGCTTAGTTGGAATGTAAGTCATCACACCTGTTGATGAACTATCTCCAACAAGAAGTTTAAATGAATTATTATCAGGTCTTAAGAAATCGTTATAGTCTGCAAGTGTCTTATCTAAATCATCAACACCACATTCTTCATATAATCTTTTTAAAATATCTGAAGGTGGACCTTTCATAACATGCTGAACGCGACGCATCTTAGAAACAAGTCCAAATGCTGAAACGCATCGCAGAGTATAAGCTTGAACATCTGGCTTGGGTCTTGCAAATAATGGTATATCAATAATATACCAATCAGATTGCATGTCTTCAGCTTGACCTTGACCATCTAATTGTTTGCGAAGAACTACAGATAATCTTTCATTACCGGTAATATTTAATTCTTCAAACAAGTTGACGCCATCAACGATTCTAAATTCTCCAATCATAGCTTGTTGGAAAACAGATTCGGTGACTTCAAATGTATCTACAAGTTGGGTAATATCTCTTTCTTCGCCACTTGCCGAATAGATTTTGATTTCCATTCGAAAAGCACCGGGATTACCTACACCTGTAGAGTTAGTAGGATGTAAACCTGATTGCTTCATTGATTAATTAACTTCTTATAAGCCCTAGCAAAATCTTCAATAAATCCACGCTTCAAAACTTTAATTTGCTGNTTTGAATCATTAAGTCTTTCTTCGTATTCACGATGAGTGACTTCAAATACTTCAGTTTCGCCTTTAGAAAAAAGNGTTCTTGGAATTTCCATTCCATCTATATCTTCGTAATGGTGCGCTGCGTTCTTTTGTTCTTCAACAGAAAAATCATAGACGACAGTTCTAACCCATCTACCGTTAGATGTTTGCCCATTAATCTGAGTATCAGTACTAAAGTCGCCTGTTGCATTTGTAATTTCAAGACGATTCATAAAGGTATCAATCTCTGAAATAGTAGCTGTATGTCCAGAGTTATTTCCAACAATCTGTTCTCCGACAACCCATTCTTGATCAAGAACAAAATGATTTGTTCCTGTCATGCCAGATTCTCTATATCCAGTAATAAATGTTTTTGTATATTTTTGAGCAATAATTTCTTGAAGTTCATTATACTCTTTAGGCCATGCATGAAGACCTTCGTATAGATGATCGTTAATAATAAAGAATGTCCAATAATATTCTGGAGTATCGTAAAACAATTGCGAGATCTGATCGGGTCTTTCATTCTCTTGTACTTCATATAAAGTATAAGCAGAAGCATCATCAATATTAATATCAGCTCTAACATTTCTAAAAATATCAATTACAAGAGTACGAGAGTTTGGATCGTCTTGAAAATTGTACGATGTTAGTGGAAAGTTTTTAAAATAATGAGGCATTATAGTAATCCTCTAATATCTGCTTGAGTAAGAACTCGAGTCTCTTGGAATGTAAGGGATATATCAACTTCAGTCGGTGCGTCGTCACGATGATGTAAGTGTCCAGAGCTATTAAATGAAGTTTGAAAGTTTGTCAAATAGCTTTCATAAATTTTTGGATAATATGGATTTTCATTTGATAAACTATTCTTAAATTTAATCTTCCATTTTGCGGGATAGCTTAATAGATAACCTTGGCCTGCGGTGTCTGCATACATAAGTTCTCTAAAGAAGTTTTGAATTAGTTTAATATCAGCAGATTCAGATTGATTATCTGGAACTAATTTAAAGTTAAATACAAAAGAACGAATATTCATATTTTGAAAAGCAGTAGTAGTATTTGGATTAATTGCAATAGCTTTTGACTGCTGGTAAATATCAGAAACTTTATCTGCACCAGGAACCATCGCTGCATTTTGAATCATTTTACCAGCCATAATAGTTCTTAAATCAGCGTTACTATTAGCAGCACTAGTTGCACTATCCAACACGCTTTGAATAGCATCTTGGTTTATCCCGCCAGAAATGCCGGCAGCAATATCAGCTCCAAGTGGACCCATGTCAAATGTAGAGTAGCCAGCACCGTCTGCAAAAGAAACTCCTGGTGGCATATACAAAGCGCAATGGCCAATGGATCCGCCATTTTTATCGTAAGCAGTAAAAGTTACATAGCCAGCTCCGGTGGTGTATAAATTGCTTGGAAATACTAATGGTGCTTTAAATGCCATTCTAGCCTCAGGTATAAATATTGTTAAGAGTAGTTATGATTATTTATAAGGCAAAATGGCAAAGACTTACAAAGGCAAATACACAATTAAAAAGCCTAAGAAGTATATGGGTGATGCAACTAAAGTAACTTATAGATCTCTTTGGGAACGACAAGCTTTTAAATGGTGTGAAGAACGTGATGACGTAATTGGTTGGTCATCCGAAGAAGTTGTAGTGCCTTATGTATGTCCTACNGATAAAAGAGCTCATCGATATTTCATTGACCTCAAAATAAAATTCTCAAATGGTAGAACTGTTTTAGTTGAGATCAAACCAAANAAGCAAACTGTCCCTCCTCAAAAACCACAGCGTCAAACTAAAAAGTATATAACAGAGGTAATGACCTATGTTAAAAACGAAGCAAAATGGAAAGCTGCAACTAAATACGCAAAAGATCGTGGTTATCATTTCGAAATCTGGACTGAAGATACTCTTCGCCAATTAGGTATGAAACTACTTACTGGATAATATAAATAGTATTATCAAACTAAGAAGTAGGAATTATGGCAGAATCGTTTTTCACAAACCTAGCAGCAAAAGCTTTTCGTGCTGGTGTAACACCTCGCACCGATCAGTCACGCCAGTGGTTTCGTAATGAAGTGAAAAATATAAAGGTGAATAGAAGATCACTGCTTAAAGATCCATCTCTCGAAAAAAGAAATAAAGCTCGAATTGGATCTATGTACATGTACTTCTATGATCCAAAGCATAGAGAAACATTACCATATTACGATGCGTTCCCATTGACAATTATGGTTGAGCCAGTAAAAGGTGGTTTTTATGGATTGAATCTCCACTATCTTCCATTAGCTATGAGAGCTCGCTTATTTGATTCTTTAGTTGATTTAACCAATAATAAAAAGTACGATGAGTCAACTAGATTTAAANTGAGATATGACTTATTAAAATCAGCGTCTAAATTAAGACTTTTCAAACCATGTTTTAAGCATTATCTTTATTCTCAAATCGAAGGTCGTGTTGCTATGGTTGAAGCTCCCGTATGGGAAATGGCTTTATTTCTACCAACAGAGCAATTTAGAAAATCTACAAAGACTGCTGTCTGGAAAGATTCCAGAGAAGCGATAAGAGGATAAACCATGCCATTTCAAAATCCAATTGATGATATGAAAGCCATTGTTGGCAATCAGGGCGGATTTGCTCGAACCAACTTCTTTGCAGTAACATTTAATGGACCTTCCTCTATCAGCCCAGATCCTGTTATTGTAAATGCTCTTTGTGAATCAGCTCAATTGCCAGGTCGTTCAATTTCTACATTTGAACATGGAATGACCAAGCACGCAATTAAACGTCCATATGGATATATTAATGATGACGTCACATTAACTTTTTATGTGACAAACGATTTTTATATTAAGAAACTTTGGGAAGCTTGGTTAAACACNGTAGTTAATGATGTAAATGATAAGNTTGGTTATAGAGATGACTACGCTCAAGATGTAGTTATTTCGGTATTGAACTTAAATCACAATGAAATCCATCAAGTTACTTTGACAAAAGCTTACCCAATTACTATTAATGCTATTGAATTAAATAATGGTTCTGAAAATGAGCTTATGCGCTTAACAGTAACATTAACATATGAAGACTATACAACCAAATCAAATAACTTTGAAACAATATCATCAATTCCAGATTTTAACTCAGCGTTAACCATTCCGGCTGGTGGTATTTCTTCATTGCCATTTAGCCCATTTGGAGATATTTCAAACCAATTGAATTTCAATTCTCTCGATGATTTGAAAGATGCCCTACAGGGTTCATTAAATGGTGCATTAGATTCTATTCAAAATAATATTACAGGATCTATTAGAGAAGTTATTACATCAGTAACAAGACCAATTACATCAGCAATCAATACTGTTACTAATTCAATTACTGGTGGATTCAATCAGATTGTTGGTACAATATCTGGCGGTGTAAATGGAATAATAAATAATATCACAGGTGGTATTACAGGTGCGATTGGTGGGATACTAAATGCTCCTGCAGCACAAATCGGTGGTACTATTTCTAGTAAAATTAGTAGTGTGACTAACAGAATTTCGTCCGGTATACGCGGACTCTTTGGATAATATAATAGGAGTATATAATGGCTTTACCTAGAATTGATTCACCAAAATACGAGCTTAGGATTCCTAGCTCTGGTGACACAGTGGAATATAGACCATACCTCGTTAAAGAAGAAAAACTTTTAATGATGGCTATGGAAACAAAAGATCAACAGCAAATGATTCGTGCTTTACGAGATGTTATTGCTGGTTGTACTGAAGGCAAGATCCAAGCAAATGATCTTGCAATGTTTGATTTAGAATACGTCTTTCTTAAGATTCGTGGAAAATCAGTGGGTGAAACCACAAGGGTTAATTTGAAATGCAAATCATGTGACCATAAAAATGAAGTAGAAATTAATCTTGACGAAGTTGAAGTACAAGGCGAAGTAAAGAAAAACGAAAAGGTTGCTTTAACTGATAGTGTTGGTGTTGTACTTAGATACCCAACAGTAAAAGGAATTCAAAAGCAACTTGGTAAACAGGGTGGAGATCAAAGCGAAGTAACTATGGCTGCAGTAGCAAGTGCTATTGAATCTATTTACGATGCTGAAAATGTTTATCCAACTGAAGATGAAAAAGCTGAAGATGTAATTAGCTTTCTTGATTCATTAACATCATCTCAATTTAAGAAGATTTCTGAATACTTTGAGGATATGCCAAGACTGAAACATGAGGTAAATTTTAATTGTAAAAGTTGTAAAGAAGAAAATAGTCAGACCTTGGAGGGTCTAACGAATTTTTTCTAGTGGCTCTCTCACATGACTCATTAGAGAATTATTATAAGACTAATTTTGCTTTGATGCAACACCACAAATATTCTCTAACGGAGCTTGACTCAATGATACCGTGGGAGAGAGAAATTTACGTTATGTTACTTAATCAGTTTATTGAAGAAGAAAATGAAAGAATAAAACAACGTAATAAGCGTGGATAACTAATATGGCAGAAGATCTAGGTCGCTCATTAGAGCAATTGACCGCTACAATTCAAGAGCAAAATAAAGAGTTAAAACAAAAAGACTCTTTAAATGACCTCGATAAAAGTATTACTGCTTTAGAAAAAAGCGGTACGGAAAACTCTGCCAAATTGAGGGAAACCTTAACGCAAGTTCAAATATCTCTTGATAGTGCGTCTAATGAAGAGCAAATGGAATTAGCTCGAGAACAATTAGACGCACTTCAAGGATTAGCGGGAACTGAAGAAGAAAATCGAGAAAATGCTAGACGCCAAGAAGAAGCAAATGAGTTTTTATCTAAACTTGTATCTGGTATTGATGGATTAGCAGATTCTTATGATAAACAATTAGATGCTATGAAACCTTCTGGTGGTCTAATAGCTGGTCTTGGCGCTGCAGCATTATTGTTCATGGATCCTGAAACACTATTTGCTGGTGTTAGAGCCGCAATTGATGGTGTATTTGCTATTGTTGATTCTATTAAAATGTTTCTTGATGGAGACTTTAGCGAAGGATTTGCTCTACTTGGAGATAATATTGGAGCTGTTGCTGGTATTCTAGGAACTCTTGGAATACTATTTGGCGGAACAATTATTAGAGCGTTTGGTGGGATATTCAAGGGAATACAACTAGTAGTACGAGGAGTTCAAGTGTTTAGACTCTTTATGCTAGGGACATTTGTTCCAAGCATGATTGGATTCTTTAGTACTATATCAGCTGCAGTAGCACCAATACTTGTTGCAGCAGCTCCCTTTATTGCAATTGGAGCTTTAGTTGCTGCAGGTATGTATGCGATATATGAAGCATTTAAAACAGCAAAAGATGTATTTGATGAAACTGGTTCTATTACAGAAACAATGGTAACCTTTGCCACTGATATTGTAACAGCTCCGCTCAGATGGATTAAGAACTTATCTGCGTGGGTTTTATCTAAATTAGGATTTGAAGAATTAGCAACAAAATTAAATAATTTTGATATTACTAAAACCATAACAGATACCGTTATGGGAACAATTGATTGGATAAAAGGAATCTTTACCGATCCAGTCGCTGCTTTAGAAAAGTTAGCAGTTGCTTTACTTGGGGTTGATGGCCTTTTAGGAGTTATAACTGCTCCTATTGATAAAGCAATTAATTGGGTTATGGGTCTATTTAATCTAGGAGATCCAGACAGAGACTTCTCTTTGTATGATGTTCTTTATACACCGATTGATAAAACCATTACTTGGTTACAAGGGTTATTCACGGATCCAGTAGCAGCTATGCAACAAGCATGGAATGGATTAGTTGGTGAAGGTGGATTAATTGATATAATCTATTCTCCAATTGATAAAGCAATTGCTTGGATTCAAGGTCTATTTAACTGGGGAAATCCAGAAGAACCGTTTGAACTTTCAGCACTAGTAAAAAATGCTTTCACCGCGGCTAAAGATTGGATTGTAGGTCTATTCACATGGGGATCAGAAGCTGGTACTGGTGAAGATGGATCTTGGTCGCTATCAACATTTGTAACTAATGCATTTAACGATGTAAAGACTTGGTTCACAGGTCTTTTCTCTTGGGCATCTGAAGGATTATCTGATGGATGGACTAACCTTACAGATTTTGTAAAAGGTAAATGGACCGCAACTAAAACATGGTTCACTGGAATGTTTAGTTGGTCTTCTAATGAAGAAGATAAAGGTGTAATCCAACAACTATTTGATTCTACTATTGAGAAAGTAAAATCGTTCTTTACGGATCTATTTGATTTCTTACCATCGTTTGCAGAGATCAAAGCTTCACTTACTTCTATGTTACCCGAATGGATGAAGCCTGACTCTATTGAAGATCAAAGAGCAGAGTTAATAGATCAATTAGCAGCAATGGAAGCAGCAGCAGCAAATGCGTTACCTGCGGCTGAACAATTTGATAATCCTCTTACTAATGATACTAGAGAAGATTTTGAAGCCGAAGCTGCTGCTATTAGAGCTCAATTAGCTGAACTTCCACAAGCAAATAAGGGTGGCTTTATGAACGCCCCAGCTTCTGGTGGATTAGCTATGCTGCACGGCGCTGAAATTGTAGCACCATTGGATTCCCCACAAGGTAAAGTCCTAATGGCAATCAATGATCTTATGAATGCTAAGTCTGCTGCTGGTGCCGGCGAATATGGTGGAATGGGTGGACCAATGATTGTACAAGGTGGAAGTAATTCTACTTCAAATAATACCAATAACGTATCTACTTCAAGTTATACTATCCAACAGGGTATTACACCAGATGATTTCCTCAAACGAGACTTTGTAAACTTCTCATANTGATAAAAAAAGGGACCCCGAAGGGTCCCTTTTCTCTTATTGNCCTGAAGCCAACTTTTGGAAATAACTCAAGGTATCATCATCACCTTCCGATGTTTCTGGTACTGAGTTACTTGTTACTCCAGGAGATGCTTCTACTGGTTCATAACGAGATGGAGCTGGTTCATCAAGTGATACCGACTCTGCCGTAGTCATTACCATATCCTCTTGGCCGAGAACACGATTCAACTTTGTTTTTAGTTCATCGTATGTTTTATAGTTTTTAGGATCGAGGAAATCCTGCAAGCTGTACAAACGATTGTAGATACCTTCTAGCTTTTCGTCATCATCAGATAAAGCAGAAGCATTAGCAAACTCAGATTTATCGTAGTTACGATAACCAGCTACTTGCTGGATCTTAAGTTTGAAATTCGCACCATCCCAGAAATCAAACGGATTTACTGGATCCTCATCGGCAAACTGTGGTTGCATAACATCCATGATCTTATCAAAGATCTTTTTACCAAACTTATAAAGGAATACTTTACCTTCATTGTCTGGGTTACCTGGATCAGAGACGACCTGAATATTTGCAACATAATGCAAGCGACGTTTACGATCACGAGCAGTCTGTTTATCTTCTTCTCGACCAGAATTCCAAAGGATAGAATTCATTTCAGATACTGGATCTTGTTGGCCAATAGAAGTCAATGAGTTTTCGATATACCAAAGTCCAGATGGGCCTTGGAAACCATGATCCCAATAACGAACCCAAGGGAGATCCTCGCCTTCGGGTGCTGGTAGGAAACGAATTACTGCGTAACCATTACCTGCTTTATCGACTGTTGGTTTCCACAAACGCTCATCTGCATAAGATTGCTTTTGTTGAGTGCCACCACCTGAAGCTTCTGCAGCTTTGGTGAGTGAATCGATAGAACTGCGGTTACGTTTTAGATTTGAAAAAGACATATATTTCTCCGTATGTTTTATATTTACTGAATTATCCACATTCACATGATATAAGTATTATACACCAAAATTACTCTGATGTAAACACCCTTAGAACAATATTTTTAGCTTTTTGCAAATCATATTGAACAAAAGGTGAATATTTACGAATCTTACGTGAGACATCTGGCCACACGATAGTTTCGGTTATTTCTTTATCAGCACGTTTCATNAACCCNGTCAATTGGTTCATAATTACTACTGACTCTATATTTATATCNCCACTAAGGTAAGAAGTGATAATATCAGGATGACCATCTGACGAATCAAGTACTTGATCTAAGTTAGCAATATTAGCAAGCTTACACATATCGTTTTCAAAGGTATAACCTAAGGACTGCATACGCTTTTGATAAGCCTGATAGATGTCTTCATCTTCGATCATCTCGCCAATCCAAGTTTTATCTTGAATAAAGTGAGCAGCATAGTAATTAATCAATTCACGAGTATCATTGAATTTTCTACCAACCTTAGCAAAGAAATACTTATCTTTTCGTTTCCAAAAAGACTGTGGCTTTACTGAAGTTTTATAGTTATATTTAATAGCATCATAGCTATCAGATTCAAAGTGTAGCTTCATAGATTGATAAAATCTAAATGCGTCGTAAGGTTCCATAATCATATAGGCAACGTTGCTGTATTTGAGTCTTTAATCATCCGAAGCCGTTGAGCTTCAGCCGTAATCTTTTCTTTGAGGCTTGGTGTAATAACCCTTGCAACATCCTCCACAGGAAACTCAAGTTCATCGCACACTTCTAGGATAGCGTCTAAATATGATAATTGAAAAGTTTTTACTCTCTTCTCTACAGCTGTAGAGAATCTTTTCTTTGTAAGTATCTTTCCTTCTAACATTTTTTGATCAGTTCCACCTATAATATTTGTGAGTTCCGATTTGTGTAGTGTAGTTGAGGGTCTTTGCCCAAGTTGGTCGAACATAGTTAGCATGGTAATGAGTTGCACCTTCCGTAATATCAATATTATTATACCATAAAGCAAGAGTTTCACGAACCACTATTTTAACTTTATTTTCTAATTCTTCGTTAACCATTCGGTCTGACTTGCCATCGCAATACCAACTAAACTGGCATTGATTTNCGAATCATATTACCATTAGAGTCTTGACGACCTTGATAGACTACTTCACAGATATTATCAGGATATCGAGGATCTTCGACTCGATTGAGCACTACATTAGTAACACCCATCACTGAAGCATATCCATCTGAACGAGCTTCAAANTATCCATTCTGAATTAAACATTGAAATTCATTATTNTTAATACTTTGAGCGCTTACCGATCCAGCACTCGTAATAAGACACAATCCGAATTGAGTCGCCCATTTGGTGAGCTTGTTTTTGTAGTCAAAGTTTGCCATAATGTATCTACCTGTTTTGGTGTTTTATTCTGCACGATTGGAAGAAACTCGTCTGGTTTTCTTAGTTTAATTTTACGAGATTCTTCTCCTACATTTTGTAGAGTTGTACCTTTTACTTCAAATCCTTTTGCAGCACTTGAAATATATTCAGTCAATTCTTTTGTTTTGACATTAAAGACATACAATCTCATAGCACCAATAATTGTAATTGGTAGAATAGAAGTAATCTTAAAGTCATTATCTTCTTTAAGGTACTTAATCTTATTCACTTGCTTATCAGCAGCTCGTGGTTTTGGTACACGAGTTTTACGAGTAGCTTTAGCAGAAGCTTTAACTCTATCTAGATCAGCAATCATTTCTTCAATCAACTTGATCCGACGGCGAAGAACCGTCCGCTTAACGTGCGAATAGCCTTCAACAGCTTGTTCACATCTTTTATGATAAGCGTCCTCGTAATCTAATAGCCAACCTTCAAGTCTGTTCAACACAGGAGCTGTGTGTGACCCGCTCAAACCATGAAGTTTGAAACAGTTGTACATATTAAATTCTGGTTCTTCGCCGTCAATCCAAGCGTCTTCCAAATCATCCAAGTCAGTCATAACCGTTTCTTGAATTTTATTGAAAAGACGCTGTTGAGGAGTTAAGACAACGACNTTTGACGCAGCCGTATCAGCTTGTGCTTTCTCCTCAAGGATCTTTTTACCAATTGGAATGAGATTAGTATAGAATTCATTAACGCGTTCTACACCATTTTCCAATCCATACTTTTTTGGTAATTCTTGTTGTAAAATTTGAGTCCAGTATATAATTGAAGCATGTAAGGTATACATATAGAAATTATACTCAGGAGTAGCTAAGATAGCCCGAGCATCATCTTTAGAAAAAGTCTGCTTAACGTACTGCTTAGTAACTGAAGAAAGCTCTTTNCGATCANCTTCCTGATGAATATAATATTTGAACTTATCAAATCCATCGTTCATTGGAGCCGCAGCNATACCAGTTTTAGGTCTTGCTCTAACAGTNATTTTTTTACGAGCTGCCATAGGGTGTTTCTCCTTAGTGAGTATATTTATATACTACCATAAGTAGCTGAGAATGTACACAGTTAATTTCAACTTTTTACAAAGTTTTTCACAGTCTCAACTTTGAATGATCGCCAATCTTCTAGACCAGTATCAAATACACGAATAGCTTTCAAGATCGAATCTAATCCTTCACGAAGTTCAGGAGTGTCATCGC
>JGI26253J51717_1001092_pt1 | contig 11229 bp, 12 predicted proteins | sample SaaInlV_100m_DNA_6_FD_51717 | JGI IMG/M metagenome (IMG submission 51717)
ATCCATGCTGCCGCTGTAGTTATATCTCCAGAAGCTATCACAAATTATTTACCGGTACAAAAAAAAGGAAAAGATGCAGAGTTAGTAACTCAGTTTGAAATGCACACAGTAGAACAACTTGGGTTGTTAAAAATGGATTTTTTAGGTCTCAGGAATCTTTCAATTATTGATAGAACTGTTGAACTTATTAATAATGAAGATTTTAATATTGATGAAATACCATTAGATGACAAAAAAACATTTGAATTATTTTCAACAGGACGCATGATTGGAGTTTTCCAACTTGAGAGTAGAATAGCTCAAATTACTGCAAGAAGTTTGAAACCTACTAGGTTTGAAGANATNGTTGCTTTAGTTGCTTTAATAAGACCTGGACCCTTGGGTGCAAATATGCATATTGAATTTGCAGATAGGGCCACAGGTAAAAAAGAGATAGAGTTTTTACATACAGATCTCAAAGAGATATTAGAAGAAACATATGGAGTAATTTTATATCAAGAACAAGTTATGCAGATTGCTCAAAAAATCTCNGCATTCCAATTAGACGAAGCTGATGATCTCCGAAAGGCAATGGGTAAGAAAATACCAAAAGTTATGGAACAACAAAGAAAAAAATTTACTGATGGAGCTATTAGTAATGGTTATTCAGAGCAGTTTTCAATCGAACTCTTCGATCAAATAGCATTTTTTGCTGGGTACGGATTTAACAAGAGTCACTCAGTTCCTTATGCTCTTATTGCTTATCAAACAGCCTATCTNAAAGCTAATCATCCCGCAGAGTATCTATCAGCATGTTTAACTGCTGTTAAGAGAGATAAGGACAGAACCGCAATATTTCTGGCTGAAGCTAGGGAGCTTGGAGTAAATGTGAAGACTCCTGACATTAATTTAAGTATTGAAGATTTTTCTGTCGCCAATGGAGAAATTTTGTTTGGGTTATCAGCTATTAGAAATGTCGGGGATGTAACAGCGGAAAAAATTGTAGCAGAAAGGGAGAGTGGAAATTACGAGACAGTACAGGATTTTTTAGCACGTACAGATTCCAGATCTTTAAACAAAAGGGGAGTCGAAGCCATGATTCAAGGTGGAGCTTTTGATCAGTTTGGATTTCCTAGAAGAGGTTTATATGAATCAATAATTGACCTTATAGAAGATGCTAAAGGTTTAAAGAAAGAAAAAGACAACTCTCAAGCCTCTCTCTTTGACCTTGACGAACAAACAAACGAACTCACAACTATAAAAAATGTTGAATGGGAAAAAAAGGAACTCCTTGACAGAGAACGAGAAATGTTAGGTTTTTTTGTTAGTGAGGACCCCTTAGAAGGTTATGGAGAGATATTTAGATCTGAATCTACCCATTCGATTATTGAACTTATGGATATAGAAGAAGACGAAGAAGTCAACGTTGCCATAACTGGCTTAGTATCCAATGTTCAAAAAAGGGTATCAAGAAGAGGAAATGCATGGATTCAATTTGACCTACAAGAATCTACTGGTTCCCTGGGTGTTCTTGTTTTTAATAAACTTGTAGAAAAATATAATACACAGCTAGATGGTGAATTGTATCTGAAAGTTTCTGGTACATATGTTGGAGGAACTGAAAATAATATTAGAGCTAGAGATTTCGAGCTAATAGAACCATCGAAATTATTGACTGACTTAGATATTACACCATTGAAGATTTCTGTACAGGAAGAAATTATGGATAAGAAAAATTTAATCTTATTAAAAGAATTATTGGAAAGGCATCCAGGAGGATCAAAAGTTGAATTGGAAGTCAATAACCAAGAAGGAGTGAAGCTTCTTGAATTAAAAAATATAAAAGTTAAAAAAACGACTCAGTTAAGAAATGAAATTAACACATTATTGAAAAATTAATTAATATTAATCTATGACATTTAACATTGAAGAATTTCAAAACCGATTTAAAGAAAGAGCCGAGGCTGTAAAGAATCGTCCTATGCCACCAATTGGAGGAGATGAAAGATTAGCCTTTATAAAACAAGCTGAAAAGGATTATCAAGATTATATGATAATTTCTGATTCAGAATTTGAAATCACGGAAGATTTTTTAGTTTTTAAATACAAACTAGATTCTTAGTTTAAATCTTTACCCATCGGAAAAATAATATTTATAACTTCTGCGCATGCTTTTGCAATTTCCATGTGTTCTTTTTGAGTCCCATTACTTGCTCTCAGTTGAATATAATGTATCCAACTTCTTAATGTTCCATTCATATACAATCTGCTAACTGTATTACCTTCTGGCAAAACAGATCTAGCTTGTTCTTTAGCAATACCAGCATCAATAGCCCAGTTGTAGGCATTCTTTGAAGTTTCGATTACTTCTTCTTGTAGTTCATTCCATTTGGATATAATTTCTTCATTCTCGGTTTCAACAGAATTTTGTCTATTTTTATCATCCTGTAGTCTTGCCTCTCTAATTTTAAATTCTAAATCTTTAACGGGGTTTGCGTACCTTTGGCTAAACTCCTGAAAACTAAATGACCTATGTCTTAAAATCTGCCTGGCTATGTCACGCGTTGTCTCTATTTCCAAACAAGCACTAACCATTTCAAGTGGGGACCAATGTGCATTTTTNATTAAATAATTGATAAGTTTCTCGCTAGTTTCTGTATTTAACTGATTTGATGGATTTGAAACCCTTGCACAAAAAGCAACCAATTCCTGGGCATCTGTAATACCATCTGAATAGAATTCNTCAGTAGGTTTGGAATAACTAATTAATTTAACCTTCATTTATGTAACTATATTAAAATAAAAAAAATATGTTTTTATTACGAGTAATTGTTTTTCTGATTTTACTTTCATTAATTCTAATTCTTGCATACCCACTATTGATTGTATTTAATATTGCCTCTGGTGGGGATGGTTTTGGATTATGTAATGATTTAGCAACCTGCATTATTCCGGTATCAGAAGGTCCAAAGCTTCTNATTTATTTGATAGGTATTTTCTTTCTTCTTGTTTTGCTGTTGAGGTTAATAATGAAATATATGAATTCTCTTCAAAGTAAAAATTCTATTCTCTAATTATAAGAAAAATAGATAGTAATACCAGACATACACCTGCCCAATTAGTAAAGTTCAATACTTCACCGACGTAAAGTATTCCTATAATTAAAGCAAAGATTGCCTCCAAGCTNAGTAGCAATGCAGCGGTTGCAGCGTTTACTTCTTTTTGACCAAATAGTTGCAAATAAAATGCGGCAAAGTTCACTATGAAGCCTAAGAACAAAATTGGTAAAACATATTCTATTTTGAAACTAAACTGCGAAGGNTTTATAAAAGGTAGACAAAGTGCAGCACCTACAAAAGATTGAACAAACATTAACTGCGANATATTTTGATTTCTTATATACCTTTCGACCATAACAATATGTAATGCATATCCAGTGGCACATACAAGCGTAAANAGGTTGCCAAATAATTGATCGTAACTATTACTAGCTATAAGAAATATTCCCATAAANCCAGCTAATGAAAAAANATAACTTNTTGGTGAAAGATTAGTTTTATTGATAATTTTTGAAAAAATTGGAGTAAGTACAATATAAAATCCTGTAACAACTCCTGAATTAATTGTTGATGTTGTAAGTAAACCTTGAGTTTGGGTTACATACCCAATCCAAAGAAATAGTCCCATTAAAATTCCAGGTTTAATCGTTTTTTTAGATGGGATACCTCCAGTTAACAAAAATAAGAACGAGGCTATTGCATATCTTAAAAAAACAATATTTATAGGAGAAAAGTTATCAAGTAAATTTTTAACGACTATGAAAGTTCCACCAAAAAATAAGGCAGAGAGTATTAATGATGTAATAGCCAATGTTCTTTTATTTTTAATCATGCAGTCTAATGAAGATTAATATACAGATTAAAATAGACATATGAGCAATGAATTAAATCAACTAGCTAAAAAATTTCATGCATATCTTCGTAAAGAATACTCTGATATCAAAACAATTCTCAAATACAGAACGCAGTTTCAGTTACTTGTTTCGATTGTTCTTTCCGCTCAAACAACAGATGAAAATGTAAATAAAGCTACTAAAGGGCTGTTTAAGGAATATCCAAATGCGAAATCATTGGCATCTGCAAAATTAAAAAGTATTGAAAAACTTGTATTCTCTACAGGTTTTTATAAAGTTAAATCTAAAAACATACATGCATTATCCAAAATACTTGTAAACGAATACAACTCAAGGATTCCTAAGACAATTGAAGAACTTGTAAAACTTCCTGGCGTTGGAAGAAAAACAGCATCAGTTTTTCTTGCAGAAACATTTGATCAACCAACTATAGCTGTGGATACCCATGTACTGAGGGTGTCTCACAGACTTGGGCTGTCAACTAAAAGACACGATCCAATCCAAACTGAAAAAGAATTAAAGTTGCTTTTTCCTAAAGACTTTTGGCGATATCTTTCAATGAGTTTTGTACAATTTGGAAGAGACATTTGTGATGCAAAAAAACCATTATGTGAAGTTTGTGATTTTAACAATTCTTGTAAGTACTATTTATCTCTTAATACCTAATCATATATATATTTAATCTATGGAAGTAAATATTTTTCTATCGTTTGTTTTTGGAATGCTATCTTTTTTCTCACCTTGTGTGTTACCGCTAGTGCCTGGATACCTCACTATATTTTCAGGGGCTGAGAACACAATACAAAATAGGTTTAGAGGTTCGTTAGAATTTTGTTTAGGCTTTTCAATAGTTTTCATATCTCTTGCTGCCATAGCATCTTCAGTAGGTTCTTTCTTCACAAGAAATTCCTCGACACTTGGTATGGTCAGTGGGCTAATAATAATATGCTTTGGATTATTATTACTTTTTCCTACATTTAACATAGATACTTTTACTCAGCTAACTATGTTGATATAAAAAAATATTCAACATTTAAAATTTTGTTTTAGGCTTAACTTTTGCTTTTGGCTTCACACCATGTATCGGACCTGTTTTGGGGGCTCTATTAACTTTAACTTCAAATTCAGCAACTCTATATAGGGGTGTGGGCTTATTGATTAGCTTCTCGTTAGGGCTTTCTATTCCATTTATTCTTATTTCTGTTTTATCAGGAAAATTTAGTTTTAAAAATAAGATATTTATTGCATTCCAAAAATATTCCTCAAAAATATCTGGTTTAGTTTTAATCTCTATCGGTCTTTTGATATTTACTGATAAAATGTACATTTTGGCATCGATGTTTCAAGATCTTCTTATTTTCATGAACCTTGATTGGTTGAGTACAATTTAATTATGAATACTGTAATAAGCACCCATTCTTTAAAAATAGAAGGAGATGATGCAATTAAATTTATTGAATCCTTGATATCTATAGACCCTATGGACAATATATTTAAAACATCATTTTTACTTAAACCAGACGGAAAAGTTAATCACTGGTTTGTTATTAAAAGAGTTAATGATAAATTATTTTTATACCAGAGCGAACAAGAGCTCACCCGTATCAAAGAAAGTTTAGATTTTTATAAAATCAGAACTAAATGTTCTCTTGAAATTATTAAAGATGAAAAATATTTGGGTCTCGTATTACAAGAAGATAATTTTAAATTTATTGAGAATTTAGATCAAAAAAATATCATTGACTGGGCTGATTTGTCCTTAATACTCGAGTTACCTTTACCAGAAATAACCCTTGATGGTCTCCTCCCAAATGAGACTAAATGGTTAGATTTTATGGTTGACTTTAATAAGGGTTGTTTTCTTGGTCAAGAGCAAGCTTCCCGTGTCAAATTTAGAGGAAGACCAAGAAGACTTTTACAATCTAACAAAGATTTTCAAGAATTCATAAAAATCTAGAATGCAGAGATGTGATTATTGCGGAAGGATTCTTTATAAAAATGTTTCTGAAAAATACTTTTTGTGCTCTTCTAAATGCCGAACAAAATATAAAAATAAAAAATACTTATCTAAATTAGAACAATCAGTTACTTCTGTAGTTAAAAATGGAATCCTTGTTAAGGAGATTGTCAATAAACTAGATTACGATAAATTTGATACGGTATCTGCGATAAGAAGATTAATTTATAAANAAGGAAGTCTCTTCATTAAAGCTAATAGTGAGATAAATCTGAATGTAGAAATATTTATAGTGAGAAAATAGCGCCTCTATCAAATTTTGATAGTGAGTACTGAACAATTGGNCCTACAGAGAGAACCATTACAACTGTTCCGTAGCCATATGAACCTCCAAGTAAAACTCCAAGCATAAAAGCTGAAAAGTCAATTCCTATTCTTGTAACTCTAATGCTTGGNCCTAGTTTTGAAATTCCTGTCATAATTCCATCCCTTGGTCCGGGACCCAATCCAGCACCGATATAAAGACCAACTCCCATCGCAAATACTATTGTTCCAAAGTAGAGATATAGATGTCTAACATACATTAATTCAGGAGCAGGCAAATATAACATGGTTAAATCAATAACGTTACCAATCGTCAGTATATTTATAATTGTGCCTATGAATGGTACCTGCTTTAGTGGTATCCATCCAAGAAGCAAAATGAAACCNGTTATAACACCTGCAAATCCAATTTTCACATTTACAAGCTTGCTAAACCCATCGTGAAAAACATCCCAAGAATTTAAACCTAAGTTAGCTTCAATTGTAAAAGCTAGACCAAAACCACAAAAAAAGAGACCAAGAAGCAATTGAGGCATACGATTGAGAATTTCTTTACTATTCTTCAATGAATAGACTTTCTAATCTTTCAACATACTCAGGACAAAGTTCATAAGATGACTGGAATCTTAAAATTGGTATAATTCTGTCGTNNAAAGAAGTATTTATATCATAATCTGAAACAATATTATTTATTACTATCAAGGAGTTATTTTCATCTTTCCATTCAGCACTTGATTGACATACTGCTTTTCCTAATGAAACAAGTTGTTCATCGGATAGAGTATCTAATGTGTCATCACTATCAGCAACCCTGATCTGTTCTATAAAAGTCTGACCAAAAGTATCATCGCTATTTATGAAAACAATAATTAAAGAAATAATCAATACAATAAAAACTGTAAAACTAAAAGTAGGTATCTTCTTCAAGTAACCATTCTAGACAAAGAGTTTTTTTGTATATAAAAAGTACCCGGAGGGGGAGTCGAACCCCCACATCCGAAGATACTGGATTTTGAATCCAGCGCGTCTGCCAATTCCGCCATCCGGGCTTTACTTCTATGATTATATTTCATATTTAATCCAAAGAGAGAAAAATAATTTAAGTTTACAATGAAAGGATGATTGTTCTCATTGATGGTTTTAGCATTGCTTTCAGGGCCTTTTATGCTTTGCCTGAAACTTTGATGACATCCAAGGGTACTCCAACAAATGTTATCCATGGCTTTTTATCAATGCTCAATAAAATAACATCAGACTATAAATTAGAACAATTAATCGTAACTTGGGATCTACCAGGAAATACTTTTAGAAATGATATATACACAGATTACAAAGCCAACCGAACGTCGGCACCTGATAATTTTAACATTCAAGTACCTCTATTACACAATCTGTTAGATACGTTTAACATTCCACAAGTTTCAAAAGAAGGTTATGAAGCTGATGATGTTTTAGGATCTCTCTCTGTGATGCTAAATCAGAAAAATAAAGAAGTTCTTATTGTTACAGGTGATAGAGATACATATCAATTGATTTCTAATAAGACAAAAATACTATATACAAAACGTGGTATCTCAGATGTTGATTTGGTCGATGAAAAATTCTTTGTAAATAAATTTGGAATAAACACTAAGCAATATGTTGAATATCTTGCCTTAAAGGGTGATCCTTCTGATAACATCCCAGGTTTACCAGGTGTTGGTGAAAAAACAGCTATTAATTTATTACAAAAACATAAAGATATTAAAACTATTTATAAAAATCTAGATGAATTAACTCCCAAAATAAAGGGTTCATTTGAAGATAATAAAGAAATACTATTGATGAGCAAAGACCTAGCTACAATTCGGACTGATTTAGAACTTAAGATACCTGATATCAAAATTGAAGATACTATATTTTACTCTGATAACGTTCTGAAAGATTCACAAGATCAAGTTACAAAGCTTGAACTTAATAAATATATAAGAAAGTATAAATCTCAACAAGAGACTACTGAAGTTGACACTACAGACCTAACTATAAATGAAATTAGCTCAAAAAACTTTCCATTAAATTCATTACTTTTTAAATTTGAGAATAATATTTATGTTGTTAATGATGAAATAGCAGGAAGATTAGTTGATGATGTAGTCATTGATAAAGATTTCATTTCGCTAACAACTCAAAAACTGTTTACTTCATTACCTAAACTGGATACTAAGTATGTTACGGCTTACGATTGTCTTTTATTTTTACATGATCCCAATAAAAGACCCGATAATCTCTTAAATGTTTGTAAACATATTGAACAAGCTAATCTTCTTAATAAAAAATCTACAATTGAAGATTTTATTAAATTCTTTAATTTAAATTACAACCAAATAATAAATGATTTAAAGAATTTCAAATCTGATAAAACTTTAATAAAACTTTATGAAGAATTAGATTTCCCGATTGTATCTGTACTTAACTCTATGCAGATTAAAGGAGTTAAAGTTTCAAATAAAAAAATTGATACTCTTTCAAAAATTATCAATCAAGAAATCTCTGATTATAGAGAAAAAATAATCGAGATAACCAANCAAGAGTTTAATTTAAATTCTCCGAAACAATTGGCTAAGGTTCTATTTGAAGACATGAACCTTCCTGTNATTAAAAAAACNCCAAAAGGAGCCCCGTCAACGGATGGTTCAGTTCTTGAAGAACTCTCNAAAGATTACGAACTTCCTAAATATATATTGAAATATCGAGAATATGAAAAAATAAGATCAACCTATATTGATGGTTTAAAAACAGAAATTACNGNTAAAAATAGAATTCANACAACTTACAATCTTTTTGGAACCACAACAGGTCGGTTATCTTCAGAAAAACCAAATCTCCAAAATATTCCTAATAAAACAGATATTGGCCAAAAAATACGCGAATTCTTTATTGCTGACACCAATCATACTTTTATTATTTCTGACTATTCACAAATTGAATTACGAGTACTTGCCCATTTAAGTTCTGATAAAAATATGATTGAAATNCTAAGTTCTATTGATTCTGATATTCATACTGAAACTGCATCTAGAATTTTTAACNTNAGTTTANATTCAGTAACAAAAGATATGAGAAGAAAGGCTAAAGAAGTTAACTTCGGTCTTATTTATGGAATGGAATCATTTGGACTTTCTAAAAGTCTTGATATTAAAAAAAATGAAGCTCAAGAACTTATAGATGCATATTTTTCTCAGTTTCCAAAAATAAAAGGTTTTTTGGACACAATAGTATCGGATGCTGAAAAAAATGGGTTTACAAAAACACTTTATGGAAGAAAACGAATTATAAAAGAGTTAGGTTCTTCTAACTTTCAACTAAAAGCCATGGGAAAAAGAATTGCAATGAATGCTCCCATACAAGGAACAGCGGCAGATATTATGAAAATAGCAATGCTCAAGGTGCAAAGTAAAATATCAGATTTAGAGTCTACAGATTTATTGCTACAGATCCATGATGAGATTATTGTTCAGACACCTATTGCAAACATTGAAGAGGTCACAAACATCATAAGTACCGAAATGGAAAGCGCAACCCAACTTAAAGTTCCGTTATTTGTTAACATAAAAAATAATAAAAATTTAGCAAATAATTAATATTCGTTTGTAAAAACTGTAGATATGTTATGCTAAAAGACGAAAATAATATGATTGGAAATAAATAAACTATATGACAGATAATCAAGAGAAGGTAATTGAACCTTCAAACGTTGTTGAACTCCCAGACGACATCAAACCTGAAGATTTCCCAGATTTACTAGAAAAAACTCTAATAACATTTAATGATGGTGACGTTATTGAAGGAACTATTGTTCGCATCGATCGAAATGAAGTTATGGTAGATGTGGGTTACAAATCAGAAGGAGTTATACCATCCAGAGAATTATCAGTTCGAAAATCAGTAAACCCTAAAGATCTTGTAAATGAAGGCGACAAGATTCAAGCTCTTGTACTAGATAANGAAGATGATGAAGGAAGACTTATTCTTTCTGTTAAAAGGGCTATTTATGAAAAAGCCTGGGGGGATATTCAAGAAATCTCAGATAATGACAAATCTGTCAAAGGGACAGTAATTGAAAGTGTAAAAGGTGGTTTAATTGTAGACATTGGTGTAAGAGGTTTTCTTCCCGCTTCCTTAATTGATGTAAGGAGAGTAAAGGAATTAACTTCTTATATTGGTGAAGAGATAGAAGCCAAAATTTTAGAACTAGATCGTCAAAGAAATAATATCGTACTTTCAAGAAAAGCTCACTTAGAGCAAGAACAATCGGGAGAAAGAAAGAGTTTCTTAGAAAATTTAGAAGTTGGAAATATTAAAGAAGGTAAGATATCTTCAATTGTTAATTTTGGAGCATTCGTTGACATTGGTGGTATGGATGGCCTAGTTCATGTTTCAGAATTATCATGGAGACATGTAGAGAATCCGAATGAAGTCGTAAAAGTTGGAGATACCGTTACTGTAAAAGTTCTTGAAATAGACAACGACAAAGAAAGAATATCATTATCTATTAAACAAGTAACAGAAGATCCATGGGCAGATTTTGAATTACAATACAAACAAGATGACATTGTTGATGGCGAAGTTACCAAAGTAGTACCGTTCGGTGCATTTGTCACTATCGGAAAAGGTGTAGAGGGACTAGTTCACGTTTCAGAGATTTCAGTTGATAAAGTCGATTCTCCAGAATTAGCACTCGCTATAGGGCAAAAAGTCAAAATTAAAATTACTGAACTTGATATACCTAAAAGGAGAGTTAATCTTTCAATCAAACAAGCTGATCCGAATTGGAAAGATGTGGAAGAAAAGAAAAATGCTCCTAAAACTCACTCATCACAATCTGAGGAAAAACAAGAACAAAAACAAGAACGTCAAACTGTTGAAGGTATAGATGAGTCTTTAGAGAATATTCTTCAGGAACTCAAAGAAAGAGGAATAGGAAACTCCTAATAGTTCCTAATATTCTTTATCCTTAAGCATATGGATTCAGAGTAACAATTATTACAGGCCCAATAGGAAGTGGGAAGTCCACTGC
>JGI26253J51717_1001124_pt1 | contig 11046 bp, 10 predicted proteins | sample SaaInlV_100m_DNA_6_FD_51717 | JGI IMG/M metagenome (IMG submission 51717)
CCTTTTGCTAGGTTTTTTGCCAGGCCTATTGCTAAGCCTATTGATAAGCTCATCGCGCGTAGACAAATACACTGATTCAACAATCGAGGCGCACGCCAGCGAGGCAGTGACCAAGTATGCTAAACCACCACCAGAACCGAAAAGCTCGCTGGAAAACTCGCTGGGTAACCCTCTTGGTAACCCTCTTGGTAAAAGGCATCGCAGTCACGTTAACTGGTTTCTGCAGTCTTGCCTTCGCCGCCGCAAGCGACCCTCTCGCCACCTCGGCAGACAGAGTAGGCGTTGGTGCCCAAGCGACTTCAGCCACAACCGATACCGGCGAGTACATAGCGTGGCGCGAATGGATAATCGACTCACCTGAAATAGCAGGCTTCGCCTTGAATGGAAGTGACGGATTAGTCGTCGGCGATTTGGATAATGATGGCCGAGAAGACATTGTGTCCGTCCATGAGTCCGACAGCGAATACGATTCCAGCGAATTTGATCCAGATTATATTCCAGACTCAGAGGGCCATGTGCGCATCGCTTTTGCAGGCGCTACCCCTTCGGATTGGGTCAATGTCACGCTCGCCGAGGGGGCAGATTCTCCCGCGCCCGAGGACGCCGATATAGCTGATGTTAATGGTGACGGCTTTCTTGATGTGATTGTCGCTGCCGAACTTTCCCACCTTATTTACCTGCAAAACCCTGGGCCCGATGACGCGAGACAGGGCGAAGCGTGGGAACGCCTCATCTTGCCTATGACGAAAGGCAATGGCTCCTACATTCGCGTGTTTTTCGCAGACCTCGATGGCGATAACACCCCCGAAGTAATCGCCGCAAACAAAGGCGCTCAGCGACCCGGGCCTGGCGACCTTGCCCGCTCGACACCCGTTTCCATTTTCTCAGTCACTGGCGATCCGCTAGTGGCCGACGCGTGGCACGAAACTGTTTTAGGACGCTACAGCGTGCCACAGAACGCGCAGCCGGTGGATCTTGATGCGGATGGGGACCTTGATATCGTCGTAGGAAGCCGCGGGGAAAACAGACTCGCTTGGTTCGAAAATCGCAGCAGCCTCGAACAGCTGAGTTTCATTGAACACGCCATCGGGATAGTCGGCGGTACAGCCTCGGGGTTTAACCTCGAGTACGCCGATCTCAACAACGATGGCCGAACGGACATCATCGGCGCGATTGGTACAGAGTCACTAGCCTCCTCCCTTGGATGGCTAGAACAACCAAAGGATAAAGATAGCGCTTGGATTCATCACCCAATTGGCAGCTTGGCACCCGACGCTATAACCGGCATTGTCCTGACCGATATCGACGGCGACGGCGATAGCGATGCCTTCGTAGGCAGTTACAGTAGCGGACCCCGAGAAGGCGACGGCGAGGTGACGGCGAACGACGCACTCGGCCGCCTCGCGTGGTTTGAAAATCCCGGTGCAACCAAAGTCATCTCCTCGGTTTGGCCGCGCCACGATGTCTCGAGACGCAAGCGCGGCATGTTCGATAAATTCATCGCAAGAGACATCGATGACGATGGCGACATTGACCTTCTTGGCACTCGCGGCAACAGCGCACCATTCGATGGCGTTTTCTGGCTAGAGCAACAACGCACGGAAGAACCAAGCGCGCGCTTTACCCCTGCTCGACAAAACGAAAGTCCAGAAATGCCTCTGCCCTAAGCAAAACTCAAGTCATCACGCCGATCTTATTCCTTGGCGCTCAACTAAAGTCTTGTTATCTTTATAGCTTAGACTCCGCGCACAGCCCACGCGCTGGCGGCCACAATTAAAACATCAACCTCCCCTCTGGAGAGCCGTATGCCTTTATCCCCGATCTCGCACCAAAAATTATCTGGCTGCACAAAACCCGTCTTGCGTGATTGGCTAGCCGCCGCCGCAGTGGGAGCCTTTTTTTCGCTGCCACTCAATGCCGCGGAAATCGATCCGAGCGGCCCTTCCCCCTACAATTTCAATACCCAAACTTGGATGCAGCCGTTCGCTGCCGACGGGCTTTCTTGGGGCGGGACTTCTGGCGTGTATGTCGAATCCACCGAGCGCATCTTCGTTCTCCAACGCGGAGAGACTCAATTACCGAACCCAGTGCCAGGTGAGTACACGAACTTTGCAGGCTCCTTGGGATGGAACGTACTTCGTGGTCGCGGACGTGTTTGGCAAAACTGCCTGTATGTCATTAACGCTGAAGGTGAGCTTCTAGAAGTCTGGGATCAATGGGATCACCTGTTCACTGGAACCGACGGTCCGGGACCACATCGCATTCGCATGAGCCCTTATGACGAGGAAAAGCGGCTGTGGCTCATCGATGAAACCGGCCATATCATCTATGTCTTCTCGAATGACGGCGAAAATTTGTTAATGACTTTAGGTGAGAAAAACGTCGCTGGCGAAGACGAAACCCATTACGCACAACCACAAGACGTCGCGTTCTTGCCAGACGGTAAATTTTTGATCGCCGACGGCTTAAGAAATACACGAATAGTCGTGCGCAATGCCGATGGCAGCTACCGTTCCGAGTTTGGCGAGCGCGGTAAAGAGGCGCACCAATTCAGCAGCGTTCACTCGCTCGCACTGGGGCCAAACGAACGCCTTTATGCGCTCGACCGCGACAACCGCGACATAAAGGTCTTTCAACAGATCGCCGCACATGATTCAGATCGCTACCCAGACTACGAATACGTCACCACCTGGGGCGGACTGGGCATGCCACTAGACATTACAGTGAGCGAGGACAGTGCCTGGGTAACAGACCTGAATCCGCCAAAAATCGTGCAGTTCAATTTAGACGGGACACGCCATTACTCATGGAATCTTCCTACCGAGGGGCCAGATTTCTGGATCGAAATGCATTCATTGTCTGTCGATGTAAACGGCAACCTCTACGGGACTGACAATCAGGCAGGCAGACCACAGATGCTGTCGCCCAAGGCAGATGCAGACCCCGCGCTAATTGTGAAGCGCCCTTATATACCGCGCTGAACGCCCCAGGGGCAGCGAGAACTGGTTCGCGATGAGTGCGGCCGCTACATATTTATAGACAGCGTCATCGCTAGTTGTTAAGGATTTACAGCAGAATATACCGACTTATCTATCAGATAGGAGGCGAGGCGACACTATGTACGGAATGATCCACAAAGCAATACGAGATATGGTTAAAACTGTGCACGGCGAGCAAGCCTGGCAATCTGTGTTGAATGAATCCGGAGCCGCTGACGGGGATTTTCTGTCGCTGCGTAGCTACAACGACGAGATCGCTTACAATCTTGTTGGGGCGTGCTCGAAAATTTTAGGCGCCCCAGCTGAAGCTTGCCTCGAAGATTTTGGGCGATTCTGGATTCTGGTCACAGCCTCAGAACACTATGGGGACATGATGCGCAGCTATGGGCAGGACACGTTCAGCCTACTGGGTAAAATGGACGAAATGCATGAACGCATAAGTTCGACCTTCTCTGGTTATAAACCGCCCTATTTCACTGTAGAGGTAATCGATGAACACCATTATTTATTACACTATCGAAGTATACGCGCAGGGCTAAGTCCTTTTGTTATAGGCTTAGTTCTAGGGTTGGGTGAGTTTTACAGTGAGCCGGTTAGCATCGCTCTCGATAAAACCGAGAATGCAGACGGGGGAGAATATTCGGTTTTTTCGGTAACCCGTGGTATGGCTGCCGGCGCGTAAAAAGACAATGAGCTCAAGCCTCGACCTTTGCCTACGACTTTTTCCCTATGTGATCTGCATGGACGCCGACGGCCGCATTAATTTTGTTAGTGACCAGCTGTCCAATCGGTTGGCTAGAGACCTTATCAACAGCACGCTCGCCCAGAGCTTCACCATACTGAATCCCGCCCCTCATGCGCTAGATTGCACACAGATTGGCGATCAACATATTGGTAAGCTTTTCTTGATGCATACCGCAGACAAAAGTATGGCGCTTCGGGGCCAGATCGTTGACGGCACACTCCACGAAAAAAACGCCTACTTCTTTGTTGGAGCGCCGTGGAGCTCCTGGCTCTACGAGAACGGTAAAAGAATCGCGCTCGGCGCCGATGAATTCCCGATTCAAGACAGCCAACTCGAGCATCAAATGTATCTGACAACGCAAAATATGATGCGCGCAGATTTAGAAGAGCTTGGAGATAAATTAGGTCGAGCACGTGTCAAGGCTGAGGCAGCAAACGAAGCCAAAACAGAATTCGTCAAACACATTAGCCACGAAATTCGCACGCCTCTTAATGGCGTGATCACCTCACTCGCTCTCATGGCCGAGCCCTCGAGCGATGTCCCACTCGAGCGCCTGCTGACGATAGCCAACACCTCTGCACACGCACTCATGGACCTAGTAGACGACGTTCTAGACTTTGCGCGTATAGAGGAAGGACTAACCGCCGCCGCTCCGGTCGCCTTTAGCCTTCATGAATTCGCTCGTGATCTGGAGACTTCGTTTACGGCGCGCGCAATCGAGCGCGGCATGAAAATGCGCTTTTGCCTGGCCGACGACCTGCCTGATTTTATTCTGTGTGACAGAAAGGCGTTTCATAAAATCTGTTTAAACTTAATCAGCAACGCCATAAAATATTCCAAGAGCAAGCTGTTAGAGATCAATTTCTCCACACGACTTGCGCAACCCAACACCACAGATTCTCACTCGCTACTCTTCGAATGCGCCGATTACGGTATCGGAATCGCAGAGAGCGATCAGGCGTCGGTATTCGAACCCTTTTGGACATCGGCCGAGGTCAAGCGAGGCAATGAGCAAAGCACAGGCCTCGGGCTTTCCATAACCCGCGAACTCGCACAGGTTTTGGGCGGTGAACTTACTCTCGAATCAGAAGTGGGCAGCGGGGCAACGTTCACCTGCAAAATCCCTATTACCTTGTCTTCACAAGCGCCTTCAACCGGCGAGAAGCAAGACTTAAAAAATCACTCTCACGCTCAATTTAATGGCCGAGTTTTACTGGTCGATGACAATGCGATTAATCTAGAGCTCGGGACTATTTTACTTAAGCGCGCGGGTCTTGAGGTTACTGTTGCCAGTGATGGGCGGGAAGCCGTCAACTTAGTGCATGAGAATGAGTTTAATTTGGTTTTCATGGATATAAGCATGCCTATTATGGGAGGTATAGAGTCGACGGAAACCATCCTTGCCCTCCCCAACAAATCCGACACAGTGATTGTCGCGTTAACGGCAAACGTCTCGAGCGACGACATCGCCCGTTATAGACAGGCTGGAATGGTCGATACGCTCGTCAAACCTATCAACCAGAGCGAGCTATTGAAGCTCTGTGACGCTTATCTCGATCCGGCTGATACGGCACTTGCAGCTTCCGAGCCGGCACTGAGCGCCGGCCGCGTCGCTGATGAGATGATTAGCGAGGCCGAGGATACTCATGCGCTATTGGACCCTGCGCGCCTGCAACAACTGAAAGACGATATTGGCGAAGACAATGTCGATCGCATTGCCCTCTTGTTTCTCGATGAGACACGCTCTCGTGTGACAGAACTGTGCGAATTTCTCCGTTCAGGACAAATTCAAGACATTGCGAGCTCTGCGCATCGATTAGCGAGCAGCTGCCTTGCCTTTGGGCTACTGCGCCTCGGCACAACGCTGCGCGAGGCCGAAGCCTCCGCCAAAGAAGGGAATCTGCCAACCCTAAAAGCTGAGGCATTAAATCAACTACTCGACCTTTCACTCGCTGAGCTTACGCACACCCTCCGCTAGCCCAATCCCACGAAACAATCTGATACCAATAAAACCTGTGGGTACGCTTAGCCCTCGCTTAGGCTGTATCACATTGTAACCATGCGTAATCGAGCAACTATCGTGAAGAGCAAACCAAAAGTAGTAGTGATTGAAGACGATATTGTCTTTGCCAATTTGTTAGAGCTGAGTCTTCGCAATAACGGCTACGATGCCTATATTATCGCCACCGCCAAAGAAGCAATTGACTTCATCCCTGCATCTAAAGGCGTTGACCTGTTCATCGTCGACTATGACCTAGGCGATGTAAAGNGCAACGGGTTAGACCTCTGCCGCAAGATCAAGGCCTATGCTCATAAGCCGGTTGTAATGCTNACCGGAGAAACCTCTACCGATACGACTGTCGCCTGTCTATATGCGGGCGCCGACCAGTATGTCTTAAAACCCTATGACCTCAAGGAGCTCCTCGCCCGCATTCATAGCGCCCTGCACAATCAACCTAAACCGTCGAAAGATACAAGCAGTCATAAGCTCTCGGTCAACGACGTCGAGTTAGATGGCATGGCAAGAACCCTCTCTTGCGGGCCCACGAGTGTGAAACTCACAGAGCGGGAGCTCGCTGTCGCTGAAGTGCTCTTTGCTAATCACAATACCGAAATTAAGCGTGACTATATCTACTCGGCCGTTTACGGACATCAAATGAAAGCCTTTAGCCGCGCCGCAGACATTTTGATCGCGCGCTTTCGCAAAAAATTAAGAGAGATTAGTGACGACCTGCTGATCCTACCAACGCGCAGTGCTGGCTACATTCTCGTATCCAAAAGCAACGCACAAGTAGAAAAATAGTTTCCCGAGAACACCCCTTTATGACTGAGAACAACGCAGCAGCGTTCGATAAAAATGCATTCAGCACATTGCTCGGCAGCGACGACGCCGCCTTGCTTTCTCCCCTATTCGATCGCGCGTTNGAATCGCTTACACAGTTTGTGANCGCAGACAATTTCGACTACTNGCAGCTTGAATTTGACGCTCATAAACTCAAGACAACTTGCACACAACTGGGGGTGAAAAGGCTCGCGAATGTCTTCTTGTCATTAGAACATGCTGCGGCCCTAGGCGACGCAGCGCGCTGCGATGCACTTATAAGAATGCTCAAATCCGAGTTCGCACAAATCCAAGATTCACTGCGACGCCACTCCGAGCTTCTGATGCGAGAAGCGAAACCTAGCTCATAGGCCGCTCGCATGCTATCGTTCCCTTATCAGAAATTAGCGTCACAGTTGGGATTATGCAAAAGAAAATTCTTGTTTTAGATGACGATTTAATCATCACAGAAATACTGGGACAACTAGTTAAAAACCTTGGTCACTACCCTGTGATCGCCCACAATGCGCCGATTCTTGCGTCTGCCAAAATAAAAGAATTTGACGCCATTCTGCTCGATCTTTGGCTATCGGACTCCTCGGCTGAGGAGTCGCTGGAAGCGATAGCCAGCCAGGCTTTTCGCGGGCAAATCGTTTTAATTTCAGGCTTAGAAAATCAAGCGTTGGAAGAGGCTTGCGAACAGGGTCGCAGCTTGGGCTTGCGCGTTACCGGTTTTCTTCGAAAACCAATCAACGCCGACTCACTCAAAGCGCTTCTCGCCGACCTTGAGTACTAGCCAATCACCACGCTAGACATAAACGCACTATTTCTTAACTAGCATATAGCCCGAGTTGCGGGTTGGTATGATCACGTAATCGTCGGTAACAAGTTTTAGCTTCTTTCGCAGACGTGCGACCAGAATATCAACGGCGCGACTGAAGGGCTCCATCGCGCGGCCGAAGATTGCGAAATAGATATGCTCTCTCTCCATTTCGATACCCATACTACCCAATAGGCTTTCAGCAAGGCTCACCTCACGCTGAGTGAGCTTGGTTTCCTTGTCCCCGCAGCTAAGCACTCGGCTTCGCCCCTGAAGCGTAAGCGTTAGTTTTTCGGCGTCCCCACTCGATTCGAGATAAGAGACGGCAGCTCGTGCCCACCCCTTTAGAACCACATGGATTCTTGCCACCAGTTCATCGAGTTCGTAAGGTTTGGTCACATACTGCTCGGCACCGGCATATAGACAGGCAACAGTGGTTTCGACGTCGTCTTCCCCTGTCAGCATGATGACCGGATAAGCGCCCTTAGATTTGATCCGTCGACACAGATCTAATCCATTAATATTCGGCTTATCTAGATGAAAATCGATGATGAAAAGGTCTACCGGGTTGGCGCTGATAGAGCCGAGATTCTTTAGGAAGGCGTCGATTGTGTCGAAGCGCTGAGTAGTAAAGGCATTTTTATGGAGCCCCGCGCACAGAATCTCGCCAAACACTGTATCGTCGTCTACTACTACAATGTGTTTCTTCACTTAAGAGGCCTTTGATCTAACGCGACTGGTGATACAGGATGATACCTACACTTCGCAAATTTTCAATTGAATTTGACCTTTAAAATATTCGGCTTACCTCCTTACAAGCAACCAGCGAGAGTTTGCACTCTGCGATCGATCCGCTGTCGGTCGGCACTCATTTCATTCTCAATTCGCTGCTAGCAAAAACAAAAAGCCCCCTGCTTTTTACACAGGAGGCTTTTGATTACGATGCCGTCATTGGCTGAAGGGACAACTGCTTCGCAGGCGCTTACAGGCCCGGAGCAACACCGACATAGCCAGCATTCCACCACAGGTGGACCAATATGCTCAGCACATAGCCCATAGCGATGACAGGCGTCCACTTGAGATGCCCGAAGAACGTGTACTTGCCCCTCGCCTGCCCCATTAGTGCAACACCTGCCGCCGATCCTATCGAGAGCAAGCTGCCACCCACACCAGCGGTCAGTGTCACCAGCAACCACTGCATTTCATCCATCACAGGGTTCATTTGTAGGATAGCGACCATCACTGGAATATTATCGACTATGGCGCTTAGAACACCCACCAGGCTATTCGCAAGCGTTGGCCCTAAGCCTTCGTACATCCATTCACTGGCGAAAGAGAGATACCCTATAAAGCCAAGTCCCCCTACGCACATAATTACGCCAAAGAAGAACAACAGCGTATCCCACTCCGCGCGAGCTACCTGTTTGAAGCTATCGAATGCTCCAATATCACCTACCTGTCCATATTCAGCCTCATCGTTCGGATGCGGCTTGTGTGTCATCTTGAGGTAATAGCCNAAGATTTTGAGCAGCGCGAGGCCGGTCATCATACCTAAGAACGGCGGAAGGTGAAGGAAATTGTGGAAACTGACTGCAATAGCAATCGTGCAACCGAACAAGCCAACGATTACCCATGCACCTCGTTTAATACGAACCGACTCCTCCGTCACAGCAGGAACCTCCGTAGAAACCGCGAACTGCATGATAAACGCTGGTACAAGATAGTTCACAACCGACGGTACGAAGAGCGAGAAGAAGGTAGCGAAGGGAATCAACCCACTCTGCCAAACCATCAGCGTGGTGATATCACCAAACGGTGAAAACGCCCCACCGGCATTAGCGGCAACAACGATATTGACGCAACTCACCGCGACAAACTTCGCATTGTCTTTACCCACCGCCATCACTACCGCGCACATAACCAGAGCGGTGGTCAGATTATCTATCAGGGGTGAAAGGAAAAAGCTGAGTAAGCCGGTAATCCAGAATAGTTGACGGTAGCCTAGCCCTTTACTGACAAGGAATGTCCGCAGGCCTTCAAAAACGCGTCTCTCACTCATCGAGTTGACGTAAGTCATCGCCGCGAGAAGGAATAGGAATAGTTCCGCAAATTCGATTAGAAACTCACGAACTGATTCTTCGACGATATGATCATAGCCTTGTTGTGCGTAAACGAACGCGATCATCGCCCAAATTATCCCTGCCGCTAAGATTACCGGCTTGGATTTTGGCAGGTGGGTATACTCCTCACCTATGACCAGCGCATACGCGGCAATAAACGTGAGGATTGATGCAAGACCAACCCAGCTAGAGGTTAAATCTAAACGATCGTGACCCGCTTCTGCGCCAAAGGCGAGGGGTGCGACAATCAAGGTTAGGGGGACTAAAAACAGGGCGAAAACGCGCTTTAACATGAACCATCCTTTGTTCGCCTCATGAGCGAAGCTTCTTTTTGTAGAGGGGTAAAAGTAGGTTGATTAGGCCTATTTGGCAAGTAATAAGTCGTTACATTGGTAAAACTAATGCAGTTAGACAACGTCCCAGAATAGAGTTACTGTGCCGTCATAATAAAAAAGCAAAAAGGAGCAGTTTTTGGAATTAAAAGCTCAGGCTCTATTCCCTAGCGTTGTTTGGGGCACAGTATTCGACGATTACGTCGCACTCAACAAAGAATTGCTCGCGCTCGCCTACGCGCTTCGCGCAAAAGACGCCCGCGGGGTAAGCCGGACGAATGTCGCCGGATGGCAGAGCAATAACATTCTTCAAGAACTGCCTGAATTTGCGCAAATAAACCAACGAATCCTGCAGGCCTGTGAGCGCATAGCCGAATCTCAACACTTTATGCCTGGGCTCACATTCGATCACCAAGCCTGGGTCAATATTAGCCCGCCAGGCGCCTCTAATCAGGTGCATTTCCACGCCAACTGCTACTTTAGCGGTGTTTACTACATCAGCCTAGATGCCCCTAAATGCGGTAGCCTATTTTTCCGCGACCCACGCACCGCGTCGAGAATGATGCCGTATCCCACGACCAAGCAAACCTCATTCACAGCAACCGAAATTAAAATGCCCCCAGAACCCGGCCGACTCTATATCTTTCCCGGCTGGCTGGAACACGGCGTAGAGATAAACCAAAGCGCATCCGACCGAGTAAGCATCAGCTTTAACGTAACCGCGCGCGTCAAAAATTAACCGACTCGAATCGATCGCACACACCCCCAAAACAGAATAAAGGGGTCAGACCCCTTTATCGCAGCCTTTCCAAACACCCATAAAAAAACCCCGCACTCAAACGAGTACGGGGTTCTTCTAAATATAATGCCTGACAATGACCTACTCTCACATGGGGAAACCCCACACTACCATCGGCGCTAAGCACTTTCACTTCTGAGTTCGAGATGGGATCAGGTGGTTCACACTCGCTAATGTCGTCAGGCAATTCTTTCGCAGCGTACTCGTCTCTCTCTACTGGCTTTTGCCTGTAGAAGCAGGTTGCCCCGCTTCGGAGTACTCCGCAGATTCTTAACTATTCAATGAATGAAGTTGCTGTGCTTTTTAAGGCGCTTTCTCGCGTGTGCGATAGTCCGCCTAGTTATACTCACTCGCTATAATCTTGTTTACGATTATCTCAAAGTTGATTGTTAACGTCTCAACCTACTCTC
>JGI26253J51717_1001125_pt1 | contig 11045 bp, 8 predicted proteins | sample SaaInlV_100m_DNA_6_FD_51717 | JGI IMG/M metagenome (IMG submission 51717)
TTTTCTGCAATCGGCTTTTATCTATCGGGGCATCCGCTGGATGATTACATGGCGCCGTTGCGGCGCAAAGGCGTGATGACATTGGAAGAGCTTCAGAAAAAAGCCCAAAATGGTCCGCTGGTTGCAAAACTGGCAGGCGTTGTTGCGGGCCGGCAGGAGCGCAAATCAGCAAAAGGCAATCGCTTTGCCTTTGCGCAACTGAGCGATGTGAGCGGCGCCTATGAGGTGACGTTATTTTCTGATGCGCTGGAAAAAAGCAGAGAGTTTTTAGAAGCGGGCGCGCAGGTCCTTGTGGGGGTTGAAGCCAGTCTTGAATCGGACCAGTTGAAGCTTTTGGCGCGTTCGGTCGTACCGTTAGATGGGGCGATTGCGGATGCGGGGGCGACGGGTTTGCGTATTTTTATCGATAATTTGGACAGCGTGCCCTCTGTGGCTTCGGTGTTGCAGCAGGCGGCGGGCACCAGCAAACGCGGCGGCAAAGGGCCGATTTATTTTTGTTTGTTGAATGCGGATTTGCCCGGCGAAGTTGAAATTGACATTGGTCAGGAATTTCCCGTTACACCGCAAATCAAAGGTGCGATCAAAAGTTTGGGTGGTGTGTTGCAGGTAGAAGAGCTTTAGGCGGTTTTTTACGCTGAACCCTGTCTGGGTACTTTCCCTTTAGTCGTATTCTGCTAAGTCACACAGGATAAAGGTTAAGAGCAAAGCGAAGCGATGAGCGATAGATTTCAAATAACGCTGGCCCAAATAAACCCTACGGTTGGGGATTTGCAGGGCAATGCCAGATTGGCCAAAGAGGCTTGGGGCCAGGCAAAAGCGGCGGGCAGTGATCTGGTCGCCTTTCCCGAAATGTTTATCACTGGCTATAACGCGCAGGATCTTGTGATGAAACCGGCCTTTCAGCGTGCGGCAATTGCTGAAATTGAAGGGTTGGCGCAGGCGTGCAAAGAAGGTCCAGCTTTGGCGATCGGCGGGCCTTGGGTGGAAGCGGGCGCTTTATTTAACGCGTATTTTATCTTGAATGATGGCCGTATTGTGTCTGTGGTTGAAAAGCATCATTTGCCCAATCAATCCGTATTTGATGAGGTACGTATTTTCTCCTCTGGTGAAATTGCGGGGCCCTATTCGGTGGGGAATACGCGGATTGGCAGCCCGATTTGTGAAGATGCATGGCATCCGGATGTGGCCGAAACCTTGCAGGAAACCGGCGCCGAGTTTTTATTGGTGCCCAACGGGTCCCCCTATCACCGCCAGAAATCTGAAGAGCGGCAGAATGTTATGGTGGCGCGTGTGATCGAAACGGGCTTGCCGTTGATTTACCTAAATATGGTGGGTGGCCAAGATGATCAGGTGTTTGACGGGGGCAGCTTTGTGCTGAATCCCGGCGGGGCATTGGCCGTGCAGATGCCGATGTTTGAATCGGCGCTTGCGCATGTGGTTCTGATAAAGCAGGGCTCGGGTTGGAGCGCGATGCAAGGCGCTTTGGCGCCTTTGCCCAGCAGCCTAGAGGCGGATTATCATGCGATGGTGTCAGGCTTGCGTGATTATTGCGCAAAAAGCGGGTTTCCGCGGGTTCTGCTGGGCCTGTCCGGGGGTGTTGACAGCGCTTTGGTGGCGGCAATTGCCGCCGATGCGCTGGGCGCTGAGAATCTGCGCGCTGTTATGTTACCTTCAGATTATACGTCTGAAGGCTCTTTGCAGGATGCCAAAGATTTGGCTGAAAATCTGAAATGCCGGTATGATTTTCTGCCGATTTCGCAGGGCCAAGCGGCCATACATGATAGCCTTGCCCCGCTTTTTGAGGGCACACAGCCCGATTTAACGGAAGAAAACATACAATCGCGTTTGCGGGGCCTGTTCTTAATGGCGCTCTCAAATAAATTTGGGGAAATGCTGCTGACAACGGGAAATAAATCAGAAGTGGCCGTGGGATATGCCACAATTTATGGCGATATGGCCGGTGGCTATAACCCGATCAAAGATCTTTATAAAACCCGCGTTTTTGAAATTTGTCAGTGGCGCAATGCGCATCATCGCGAGTGGATGCAGGGCCCACCCGGTGCTATTATTCCCCAAACTATCCTTGATAAGCCCCCCAGTGCCGAATTGCGTCCCGATCAAAAAGACAGCGATAGCTTGCCCGATTATCCCGTTCTGGATGCGATTTTGACGCTATTGGTGGATGAGGATCAATCAATTGATGAATGTGTGGCGCAAGGGTTTTCACGACAGGAGGCGTTGCGCGTGCAAAACCTGTTATACGCAAGCGAATATAAACGCTTCCAAGCGGCGCCCGGAACGCGGCTATCGGCGCGGGGTTTTTGGCTGGATCGGCGCTACCCTATCGTGAATGCATGGCGCGAAAAGGGTTGATTTTGCATTTTGCCTGCGCGGCGTTTTTTGTTATCGTCGGCAAGATTTAAAATACGCCAATCGTTGGGCCGATGGACATGAGTGTGAGCTTCTTCCTGAAACAAGCGCCGCAATATCGGGCGCCATGGGCAGCTGCAAGGCAGGTTAATGCCTAGCCTGTGCCAAGAATGCTGCCAGCCGTTTGAAACGGGCCGGCGCTGCCCGCGTTGCCATGCGCCCAATATCGTAACGCATCCAGAGCTTTTTACGCTGAGTATCGCGCATATGGATTGCGATGCCTTTTACGCCAGCGTGGAAAAGCGCGATCATCCTGATTTGGCAGATAAGCCGGTGATTATTGGCGGTGGGCGGCGCGGTGTGGTGTCCACCGCCTGCTATGTGGCTCGGATTCGGGGCGTGAAATCCGCCATGCCGATGTTCCAAGCCTTAAAGCTTTGCCCCGACGCGGTGATTATAAAGCCTAGAATGGCGGTTTATGCAGAGGTCAGCCGCGCAATCCGGCAGATGATGGAAGATCTGACGCCGGCCATTGAGCCCCTTTCTTTAGATGAAGCTTTTCTCGATTTACGCGGGACAGAAAAATTGCATGGAGCGCCCCCCGCAGTGATGTTGGCGCGCCTGGTGTATCGGATGCGCCAAGAGTTGGGTCTGACCGGATCGATCGGGTTGTCGCATAATAAGTTTCTGGCAAAAGTGGCCTCTGATTTAAACAAACCCCGTGGGTTTTCTGTGATCGGAAAAGACGATACGGCGGCGTTTTTGCAGGATAAGCCTGTGCGGATGATCTGGGGGGTAGGCAGCGCCACGCAAGCCGCTTTGGCGCAGGCCGGCATTCGCAGTTTTACCGATTTGTTGCGGTGGCAACGCGATGACTTGACGCAAAAATTTGGGTCGATGGGCGACAGGCTTTGGCATCTTGCGCGGGGCCAAGATCATCGCCGGATTAGCCGGAACACACCGGTGAAATCGATTTCTAATGAAACCACATTTTTTGAAGATACCGCCGATCCTGATTTATTGGACGGTCATTTATGGCGGATGTGCGAAAAAGTATCGGATCGGGCAAAGGCAAAAGAGTTGGCGGGGCGTGTGGTAACGCTGAAGCTTAAAACCGCTGGCCATAAAATTATTACCAAACGTCAAACGTTGGAGGATGCGACGCAATTGGCCGATCGTGTCTACCGCGTATCGCGGGCCATGCTGTCGCAAATTCCAGCAGGGCAAGCCTACCGGCTGATCGGAGCGGGTCTGTCAGATTTATGCGAGGCCAGCCAGGCGGAGCGATCTGGGGATCTTTTGGACCCACAGGCCCATCAGCGCGGCGCTGCAGAGCGTGCCACGGATAAAATCCGCAAAAAATTTGGCGAGGATGCGATTCTTAAAGGCCGGGCGCTGCGCTAGTGGCTATTCGGCGGCGAGGCTTCTTTCTGCTGCGCCGGTTTTTGCGATCTCGGCCAGCACTTTGCGCAATCGTTGACGAAAAAACTCAAATTGCTCAGAGGGGGTGATATTGGCCTCATTCAGATAAAGCGCGCGGTCAATTTCGATTTGCAAAACATGTTGATTGAAATGGGGGCGGCCATAGCGCTGGGTGATATAAGCACCGGCAAAAGGCGCGTTGCGCGCCACGCGAAATCCGTGGCTGCTAAAAATATCAAGCACATTCTCCGCCAGTCGCGACTCGGCAGAGGCCCCAAAGCGATCCCCGATNACGATCTCGGTGGTTTGNTGTACGCGGCCGGTTGGCGCAACGGCTTCGTGGGGCATTGAATGNACATCGATCAAAATTGCGCGCCCAAATTTGGTCTGCGCGCGCGCCAGAAGCGCTTTTAAAGCCTTATGATAGGGCGTCCAATAGGTGTCTATGCGCGCTTGGGCGGTTTCTTTAGACATTTTCCCGCGGTAGATCGCGCGCCCATTTGCAACGACGCGCGGGATGATCCCCAGCCCTGAGGCAATCCGTGGATTTTGCTTGGCGCTCGGAACGCCGGTAATTAGGGCTGGATCCAGCTCATCCTCAGCGCGGTTAAGATCCAAAAAGGATCGGGGCGCTTTGGCGGTTAAAAGCGGCGCGCCAAAACCGGGGACGCAGGCGATCAGTTGATCGACATAAGCATCCTCCGAACTGCGAATCGTTAAGTCATCGAGAATAGAGCTTTTCAAAAAGCTGCCCTGATACGCGCGCCCGCTATGGGGGGAGGCAAACACCACAGAGGATGTTAAAGCCTCGGGTTCAACAATTTTATAGGCGCAATGGTCCAAGGGCAGGTTTTCCATGGGTTCAGGATAGCTTAAAAATAGAGAATTGCAAAAGCCCTTGATCCCGCGCAACCAACCTTTTATAGACCCTCCACCGGCGCGGCTTTCCGCGCTCCGTTTTTTGGTGCTGCGCGCATCGCCAAGACGGGCGGTTAGCTCAGCGGTAGAGCACTACGTTGACATCGTAGGGGTCACTGGTTCGATCCCAGTACCGCCCACCACGGGTTTCACGGCCCCTCATTATGGGGTCAACAGCAACTGGCGCAAAGACGCGCCGCGATTGAAGGAGAAGGCCATGAAGGTCAAAAACTCACTCCGCTCGCTGAAGCAGCGTCACCGCGACTGTCGTGTCGTGCGCCGCAAAGGCCGCGTATACGTCATTAACAAGACGCAACCTCGGTTCAAAGCCCGTCAGGGCTGAACCCACAGGGTCAGTAAGCTTTCGAAACGCCCCGCCATCTTGGCGGGGTTTTTCATTTTATGCCTTCGATTTCAGCGAGAATTGCCGCTGCGGCCGCTGCGGGATCGTTGGCTGCGGTAATCGGCCGGCCAATCACCAGATGATCGGCGCCGCCGGCAATCGCCTCAGCGGGTGTCATGACGCGCTTTTGATCCCCCAGAGCAGCGCCAGTTGGGCGCACGCCTGGCGTGACGATTAATTTACCAGCGCTGATCGGAAGGCTGCGGATCAAAGCAGCTTCTTGCGGAGAGGCAATAACCCCATCGGCGCCAGCGTCGAATGCGCGGGTGGCNCGTTCGATGACAAGATCGGAAATGGCGCCGCCTTTTATCATACAAGCATCTAAATCTGCGCGATCAAGCGATGTAAGGATTGTCACGGCAAGAATCTTCAAATTCTTGCCCGCGGCCCCTGCTTTTGCCGCTCTGACCACATGCGGATCCCCATGAACGGTCAAAAAATCAATATCATATTGCGCCAATCCGCGCGTGGCATGTTCGATCGTTGCTGAAATATCGAACAGCTTCATATCAAGGAAGATCTGTTTGCCGTGCTCTTGNTTCAATTCATTGGCCAGCGCCAAACCGCCCCCTGTCAACATGCCCAGCCCAATTTTATAAAATCCCACCTGATCGCCAAGTTTTTGCGCCAAGGCCAATCCGGCAAGCGCATCGGGAACATCAAGGGCAACAATTAATCTGGAATCTGGCATTATTTTGGTCCTTTTTGGGTTGTTGCGGGTCTAAGCTTGGCATGGGCTTGCCGTCAAGCCATTGACCCGTGATCGGCATCGCTTGNAACNCCTCATCAGTAAAATAAACTGAGTTTTCTTGAAACCAATTGGTCGATTGCCCATATCACATCTCAGAAAGGCCTGATGTGTAAATATGCCGAAAGCCGGGTGTTTGACGTAATAGGCGCTTTAGTAAAGGAGAGTGCGATGGACTTAAGCAAGTTCACGGAACGCGCACGCGGGGTTATTCAAAATGCGCAAACCCTAGCGACGGTGCAAGATCATCAACGGTTTATGCCGGTACATTTATTGAAAGCTTTGATGGATGACCCCGAAGGATTGACGCGCAATCTGATCGAGCGGGCGCAAGGGCGCCCTGCGGCTATCGCCACTGCTGTCGAGGCTGAACTCAGAAAATTACCAAAAGTTTCGGGCGAGTCGGGGCAGTTAAAACTGGATGGCAGCGTTGTAAAAGTGCTTTCAGAGGCGCAGAATCAGGCACAAAAAGCCCAGGATCGCTTTGTCACTGTTGAGCGCCTTCTTGTGGGTTTGGCTTTGGTGAAATCACCGGCGCAGGCCGTGTTGGTGGCAGGGGGCGTGACGGCTCAAAGCCTGACCCGCGCGGTTGCAGAGATGCGTCAAGGGCGCACTGCAGAAACCGCGCATGCCGAAGATGGTTTTGAAGCTTTGGATAAATATGCGTTGGATCTGACCGAGCGCGCCCGCTCTGGCGGCATCGATCCCATCATTGGGCGCGATGAAGAGATTCGGCGCGCGATGCAAGTGCTGTCGCGGCGCACCAAAAACAACCCGGTTTTGATCGGCGATCCCGGCGTTGGCAAAACTGCCATCGCCGAAGGCTTGGCCTTGCGCATTGTGAACGGTGATGTGCCCGAATCTTTGCAGAATAAACGTCTGATGGCGTTGGATTTGGGGGCTTTGATTGCAGGTGCCAAATATCGCGGCGAATTTGAAGAGCGCCTGACTGCAATTTTAAAGGAAATCACCGCCGCAGCGGGCGAGATCATTTTGTTCATCGATGAAATGCACACTTTAATCGGGGCTGGTAAGGCGGATGGCGCCATGGATGCGGCGAATATGATTAAGCCAGCGCTGGCGCGCGGTGAGTTGCATTGCATTGGCGCCACCACATTGAATGAATACCGGCAATATGTTGAAAAAGATGCCGCGCTGGCGCGGCGTTTTCAGCCGCTTATGGTCAGCGAACCAACCTTGGAAGACACCGTTAGCATTTTGCGCGGAATCAAGGAGAAATATGAGTTGCATCATGGCGTGCGTATTTCCGATTCGGCGCTGGTTGCAGCCGCCACTTTGTCTAGCCGGTATATCACAGATCGGTTTTTACCTGATAAAGCCATTGATTTGATGGATGAGGCGGCCAGCCGGTTGCGGATGCAAGTTGACAGCAAGCCGGAAAACTTAGACGCGCTTGATCGCGAAATTTTGCAAAAGCAAATCGAGGTGGAAGCGCTGCGCCGCGAAGATGATGCCGCATCCCTTGCGCGGCTTGCAGATATTGAGAAAGCTTTGGGGATGCTGCAGGATGAAAGCGCTGTTTTTACCGCGCAATGGCAGGCAGAGCGCGATAAAATGGCTGGCAGGCGTAGCATTAAAGAACAATTGGATCGGGCGCGGGCGGAATTGGATCAGGCAACGCGCCAAAGCGATTTGGCGCGGGCGGGTGAATTGTCATACGGGGTTATTCCGCAATTGGAAAAGCAACTTTCCGATGCCGAGCACGTTGATTCTGCAGGCGCGCTGATCACAGAGGCGGTACGCCCCGAACATATCGCCACGGTGGTCGAGCGTTGGACGGGCATCCCCACCAGCAAGATGCTTGAGGGAGAGCGTGATAAGTTGCTGCGCATGGAGGCAGCGCTGAGCCAGCGGGTGATCGGTCAGGATGTTGCTTTAGCCGCTGTCGCAAACGCGGTGCGGCGGGCGCGCGCCGGATTGAATGATGAAAACCGGCCCTTGGGGTCCTTTTTGTTTCTGGGCCCGACGGGGGTTGGCAAAACCGAATTGACGAAAGCCGTTGCACAATTCTTATTTGATGATGATGCCGCGATGGTGCGCATCGATATGTCGGAATATATGGAAAAGCATTCCGTTGCGCGCCTTATCGGGGCGCCTCCGGGCTATGTCGGTTATGAAGAGGGCGGTGTCTTAACAGAAGCGGTGCGCCGACGGCCCTATCAAGTGGTGCTGTTTGATGAGGTGGAAAAAGCGCATCCGGATGTGTTTAATCTGTTATTGCAGGTTATGGATGAGGGGATGCTCACCGATAGTCAGGGCCATCACGTTGATTTTAAGCAAACGCTGATCATTCTAACGTCAAATCTGGGCTCGCAACCCTTGAATGCCGCGCCCGAGTCTCAGGATCGCTTTGCGACGAATGAAGATGTGATGGCGGCCGTGCGTGGTCATTTTCGGCCTGAATTCTTGAATCGCCTTGATGAAATGGTGGTCTTCAACCGCTTGCAGCCTGCGCATATGGGGGCAATCGTTGATATTCAGCTTGCGCGGCTACAGGCGCGACTTTCTGGCCGCAATATTTCGCTTGAGGTTGATGCGAAGGCCAAAAGTTGGTTGGCGCAGCATGGCTATGATGCCAGCTTTGGCGCGCGGCCGCTGAAACGGGTTCTTCAACGCCATGTTCAAGATGCTTTGGCAGAGCTGTTGCTCTCTGGTGAAATCGCTGAGGATCAGCAGGTGCCTATTTCCGCAGAGGATGCGGGGCTCGTGATTGCTGGACAGCTAGCGAAACCCATGGCGGTGACGCCGCAGGATGCGGTGCTTCACTAAAACAACACGTTTTTGTGAAAAAGGTTGTTTTTTGAAGATGCTGCGGAACGCGCTAAGTTCACGGTAGGAATTGTGTAAAAGGGATTTGTCATGGGGCATCGTTGGAAATCTGATCTGAAACAGTCGGAGGTGACCGATGAGCAGGTTTTTGTAAACAGAAGGCATTTGCTCGCCGGTCTAGCGGGGATTGGGTTGGCGGGTGGTTTGGCCTCTGCGTCAAGCGCAGCGCAACGCGCTGAAGAGCTGGTGCCGAATGAATGGGAAGATATTACCAACTATAACAATTACTATGAATTCGGTACGGGAAAAAGTGATCCCGCCAAATATGCAGGCGCTTTAAGCACCACTCCGTGGAGCGTGGAAATCAATGGGTTGGTGGATCGCCCTGCGGTATATCACCTTGAAGATATTCTCCAAAAGATGACGATTGAAGAACGCATTTACAGGTTTCGCTGCGTCGAGGCATGGTCAATGGTGGTGCCGTGGAACGGGTTCGAACTGGCGGATCTTTTGAATATGGCAGGGGTTCAATCGCAGGCGAAATATGTGGCCTTTCAAACCTTATACCGGCCCGAAGAGATGCGCGGACAAAATTATCCAGTGCTTGATTGGCCATATGTAGAGGGGCTGCGGCTTGATGAGGCAATGCATCCGCTGACGCTGATGGCAAATGGTATTTACGGGAAACAAATTCCNAATCAAAACGGCGCGCCGCTGCGTCTGGTGGTGCCATGGAAATATGGTTTTAAATCAATTAAATCGATCGTAAAGATTACCCTGACCGATACGATGCCCCCCACCAGTTGGTCTTTGGCGAATGCGCGGGAATACGGGTTTTACAGCAATGTGAACCCACAGGTTGATCACCCGCGTTGGTCGCAGGCAACAGAGCGGCGCATCGGAGGAGGCCTNTTTGCCAAACGCCAGCCCACATTGATGTTCAATGGCTATCAAGAGGATGTTGCAGAACTGTATAAGGACATGGATCTGACAAAGTTTATCTAATAAGCCTGAAAGTTGAGGGNTGATCTGCGCGTGGTGGAGCACATAAATCATTTAAGCCGCAAACTTCCTGTTTGGCTTATATACTTAATCGGGGCGGCGCCCGGTGTTTATTTTATCATGCTCGGTGTTCGCAACGAGCTGGGTCCAGAGCCGATTGCGAAATTAGAACATTTGCTGGGCGAATTTGCGCTGCAAATGTTGGTTTTTGGGTTGGCGATTACACCGCTGCGCCGTATCTTTGGGATCAACCTGTTTAAGTTTCGGCGGGCGATTGGATTGATTGCGTTTGGCTACGTGCTCCTGCATGTTCTGACCTGGGCCTTGCTCGATCTTGGGGATCTCAATCGGGTTTGGGCGGATATAATGAAACGCCCTTATATAACGATTGGGATGCTGGCGCTGTTGGGGCTGATTCCTTTGGCGCTCACGTCAAATAATGTTGCGCAACGCCGGCTGGGTTCAAGATGGCGTCAATTGCATCGGCTAACCTATGGGATCTGTATCTTGGGGGGGCTGCATTTTGTGATGCTGCGCAAAGGTCTCCAGATCGAACCGCTTCTTTACTTAGGATCGATTCTGTTTTTACTTTTGGCGCGGGTCGATATTGGAAAATGGCGTGTTTTCGCAGCGGATAGAAAGCCCAAAGCGCCAACGCTTTAAAAGTCGTTAAGGGGTCTGCAAAGCAGTGAACCCCCCAAAAACGCAGTGTTTTATGGGAAATTGTGCTTTGCGGGTTCGTCTTGGATCAAGAATTTTCCATGAAAGTAAAAAAAGATATAAATAGTTATCGAAAGGGGGTTGCGGATGTTATCTGTTGCTTCTAAAAGCGCCTTCACCGAGGGCGTTACGGCGTTTAAGGTGGTCTTGCTGGATTGAAGATTTGGTGGGAACTTAGAGAATTCTGAGGATATATTGGGCGGGTTGCGCGATTTGAGAGGATGGCGTGATCTGTTAATTTGTCTTCGACGTTATTTGACATTGATAGAAAACTGAAGAGATATGTGGGCAGTTTGGTTCATTTCGATGGATCTGCCTATCATATCGCGCCACTAGGGTTTTTAATCCGATGATGTGGTGTCAGCTTCACTGTTTGTCGGCTTTCGGTATCTTTTGGTACCTTGAGCACAGATAAACAGAAGATGAATAATTTGAACAATTATTCGATGTGCATAGGTTCGAACGTCAAGGACAAGCTGGTAACAGCTTTTCAACTTGAGAGTTTGATCCTGGCTCAGAACGAACGCTGGCGGCAGGCCTAACACATGCAAGTCGAGCGCACCTTCGGGTGAGCGGCGGACGGGTTAGTAACGCGTGGGAACGTACCCTTTTCTACGGAATAGCCTTTGGAAACGAAGAGTAATACCGTATACGCCCTTTGGGGGAAAGATT
>JGI26253J51717_1001126_pt1 | contig 11042 bp, 10 predicted proteins | sample SaaInlV_100m_DNA_6_FD_51717 | JGI IMG/M metagenome (IMG submission 51717)
GATTACGACAGAAAAGTTTTTTACAGTAAACTTGTGACTCATTATCTGTACAATAACTTAATAATGGTTGAAAATAAACTAGATTTAATATTTAAAGCCTATGATGTCAGGGGTGTTTATGGGGATACCCTCACAGAGCAAACCGCTTACAATATTGGAATTGCATTCAGTAAATTTGTTAAAGCTGACCAAATTATTATTGGCCATGATGGTAGAACCTCAAATCTTGCAATATTTAATGCTGTAGCTTTGGGTATTGAGAGTAGCGGTAAACAAGTATATTATATTGGCACAGTCCCAACGGACGTTGTATATTCTTTATCTGGCTTGATGAATTTACCCGGGTTGATTATTACAGCCTCTCATAATCCTAAAGAATGGAATGGGTTTAAATTTTGTAATCCAGGAGCTTCGCCTATTGGTATAGAGTCAGGTTTACTTGAGATTAAGGAACTCGCATCTGAAAGCCAAGATTTTAATTCTTCAACCACCAAACATAAANATGAAAATGTTATTCCAACNTACATGAACCATCTCAAAACAATTGTTAATCCAGATGATATTACCAGTTCAATTAAGTTTGNAATAGATGGAGGAAATGGTGCAATTGGNTCCGCAATAGAAAGCCTCACCTCAACGTACAATCTAAAATACGATGGAATCTATATGGATNTAGATGGAAATTTTCCTAACCATCCAGCTGACCCATCAAATCCAGATAATCTAATTGAACTTGTAGAGCTTGTACTCANTAACAAGTATCAATTTGGGGTTGCATTTGATGGTGATGCAGATAGGGCAGTTTTTTCTGATGATAAAGGAAATATTATTTCAGGAAGTATTATGACTGCAATTATTTCTGATTGGTTATTAGAAAAAAGANGGGAAATAAAAGTTGTCTACAATGTAAACGTACCTCCNTCAGTAATAAACTATCTCACGGGTAGAGGTATCAATATGGTTAGATCAAAGGTTGGACATTCATACATAAAACAAATTATGCGGGATGAAGGATGCTGATTTTGGAGGAGAACACAGCGCACANTTCTACCTGAGGGAAAACTTTTATGCAGATTCAGGAATTGTTACTCTTCTAATTTTTTTACAGATATTATCAGAAAAAAAACAAACACCCTCAGAGCTAATCTCTAGTTATAACTTTTTTCCCTCATCAGGAGAGATTAATTTTACTGTAAAGAACGTACAGGAGAGTATCCAGAAAGTGAAAGATAATTTTGAGAAAGATTTTGATACATTAGATGGAATTTCTTATTTTGAAGAAAATTACTGGTTTAATATACGAGGATCCAATACAGAACCAAAATTAAGACTTAATGCTGAAGCAGAAAATATTGATCTACTAGATAATTTAGTTAAAAAAATAAGGAATATAATAGAGGAGTAATGACAAATATTGCATATGAATTAGGAAACCAAGTTCAAGAAAAACTAGAGACTTCAGCGGGAATTAATTCTATAACCTATGAATCTCTCTTAGTTATGGGAATGGGGGGATCTGGAGTTTCTGGAGATGTTTTAAAATTATTATCTGACACAGTAACTTCTACTGACGTAACAGTTATAAAGAATTACAACATTCCTAACAACTTAATAGAAAAAAAACCATTTTGTTTATTCATTTCATACTCAGGCAACACAGAAGAAACCTTATCAGGATTAAATGACGCTATTACAAATAACTTTGATTGGGCTGTCATTTCAAGCGGAGGGAAATTAATAGAAAAAGCAAAAAATAATAATAAAGAATTTATTCAAATACCATCAGGACTCCAACCACGCGCAGCTTTTGGTTATCTTGCTCAGGCAGTATGTTTATTTTTAGACAATAATGAAAATACTAATTTTACTTCCAAGATACGAGAATCTGGAAAACACTTGAATGAATTACTCTCCAATTCTGAAGATTCTGAAATAGAGCACCTCGCTAGTTCATATGCAAAGCAGATTATGAATAAAACATGCGTTTTATATGGAGGAACTGGATTGACTGAGTTAGTTAGTTCAAGATGGAAAACGCAAATTAATGAGAATTCAAAGGCCAAAGCCTTTATTGGGTCGATGCCGGAAGTGCACCATAACGAAATTCTTTCATGGCAAGCTGATAAAGATGGGAGTATGGAAAACTTTATACTAATTTTTCTAAGAAGCCCATTTGAACATCCACAAATCAAGAAAAGATTTGAGTTATCTGAAAAATTATTGGGTGATAAAGTTCAAATTTTGAATATTTCAACAAAAGAGTCGAAAGATGAACTAAAAATATTAATGGAACTAGTATTACTTGGAGATTTAACAAGTATCCATTTGGCTAATAATTTAAATATGAAGCCCGAGGATATAGACACAATAGAAGAACTAAAAAAACTACTGAAAGGATAACAATGTCTTCAATAAAAGATTCTAAATTAGCGCAAGAAGGTAGCCAAGAAGTTGATTGGGCCGCAAGACAAATGAAAGTCTTAGAAGATATAAAAACAGAATTTTCTCAAAGCAAACCATTAGAGGGATTAAATATCGGTGCGTGTATGCATGTTACAAAAGAAACTGCAAATTTGATGTTAACCCTTAAAGCAGCAGGGGCAAATGTAGCACTATGTGCTTCCAACCCACTTTCAACAAAAGATTCAGTCGCGGCATTTCTTGCAGAAAGCGATGTAGAGGTCCATGCGATTCACGGTGTCTCTAATGATGAGTTTTTTACACACTTGAATGCAGTTCTAGATACAAAACCAGACATCACGATGGATGATGGAGCTGACTTAGTTTCATTGCTACACACTGAAAGGGCAGATTTACCTGTAATGGGGTCTATGGAAGAGACGACAACTGGAGTTATAAGGTTGAAGTCTATGGAGAAAAATAATAAATTAAGATTTCCAGTCGTTGCAGTAAATGACTCTGATACAAAACACCTTTTCGATAATCGATTTGGAACTGGGCAAAGTGCTATGGACGGGGTTGTAAGAGCTACTGATCTATTAATTGCTGGCTTAAATGTGGTTGTTATTGGTTTTGGTGACTGTGGAAAAGGTGTTGCTGAAAGAGCTTATGGTATGGGTGCAAAAGTAACAGTCGTAGAACCTAATTCAGTTAGAGCATTAGAAGCCTTGATGCATGGATATGAAGTTAAAACAAGTATTAATGCTGCCAAAATTGCAGATGTAATCATTTCAGTTACTGGAAATATGCATGCACTAGATAAGCAACATTTTGACGTAATGAAAGATGGTGTTGCTCTAGCTAATGCAGGTCATTTTGATGTAGAGATTAACTTAGCAGCATTAAAAGAAGGCAGTACTCAAGTTGATAGAGTTAGAGAACATGTCGAAAGCTATAAATATGATGGAAAAGAAATACTTATATTGGCTGAGGGAAGACTAGTTAACCTTGCCGCTGCAACAGGCCACCCTGCTTCTGTAATGGATATGTCTTTTGCTAATCAGGCACTTGCGGCAGAATGGATAAAAGACAACTACAAAGAATTAGAGCCGAAAGTTTACACTCTTCCTAGCGAAGTAGATTTAAAAATTGCTGCTACGAAATTGGGACTCATGGGCGGAGAATTAGAAATTCTCACTGAAGAGCAGGTTAATTATCTTGATTCCTGGGAGCATGGCACCAGCTAAACTTGAGTATTTTTAAAAAAGTCTTATCTGTTGGAAGTGGAAAACTCTCTACTGAGTTAAATAAAAAAGTAGAAGAGATAAATTCTAAGGAACAAGAACTTGAACAACTTACCGATGAAGAAATTAAACAGGCTTTTCATGAGCTTAAAAACCGTATTGGAACCGATGACGTTTATTCACTTGAAGTCGAAGCTTTTGCATTAACTCGAGAAGCTGCAAAAAGAACCCTAGGCCAGAGGCATTATGACGTACAGTTATTTGGAGGGATGGTACTTTTAAGGAATAAGATTGCTGAAATGAAAACTGGTGAAGGTAAAACCCTAGTTTCTACATTACCTATTGCTCTAAGAGCACTTTATGGGAAGGGAGTACATGTTGTAACTGTAAATGACTACCTTGCAAAAAGAGATGCAGAGTGGATGACTCCTATTTACAATTTTCTTGGTTTAGAAGTTGGACTTATTTATGCAAATCAAGAATATGAAGAAAAAAGAGCAGCATATAGGAAAGACATAACTTACGGTACAAATAATGAATTTGGTTTTGATTATTTAAGAGACAATATGGCTCAAACAAAAGAACAACTTACACAAAGTAATCTTTTTTATTCTGTAATTGATGAAGTTGATTCAATTTTAGTAGATGAAGCAAGGACACCATTAATAATTTCAGGTCGTGTTGAAGAGTCGACAAAATGGTATATCCAATTTTCAAAACTAGTAAAAGGGATGAAACAAGATGTTCATTACGAAATTGAAGAAAGTAAAAAGCAAATTCATCCAACTGAAATTGGAATTGAGTTGGTAGAGAAACAGCTTGGAATTGATAATTTATACGAATACACAGAAACAAACTTTATACATTATCTAACCGCTTCATTAAGAGCAAAGGCAATCTATGCAAAAGATGTTGATTACATTGTCGAGGGTGGACAACTTAAAATCGTAGATGAATTTACTGGAAGGGTTTTAGAGGGTAGAAGGTACTCAGATGGTTTACATCAAGCACTTGAGGCAAAAGAAGGTTTACAAATTCAAGACGAAAATCAAACATTAGCATCAATAACATACCAAAACTACTTTAGAATGTACGAAAATCTCTCTGGTATGACGGGTACAGCTAAAACAGAAGAAGATGAGCTTATTCAAATTTACAATCTTGAAGTCATTGATATTCCAACAAATGTTCCAATTGCAAGAGACGATAAACAAGATGCTGTTTATAAAACAAGAAAAGCCAAAATTAATGCTGTGATTGAGGATATAAATGAGAGGAACAAAAAAGGTCAACCAATATTGCTTGGGACAGTCTCGGTTGAATCTTCAGAAGAGCTTTCAAAAGCGTTGACAAATAAAGGGATTAAGCACTCTGTCTTAAATGCTAAAAATCATGAACAAGAAGCATCTATAGTAGCTCAGGCTGGCCGTTTAGGTTCAGTAACTGTTGCAACAAACATGGCTGGTAGAGGTGTTGATATTAAACTTGGTGGAAATCCAGAAGAGATGGCCTTTTTAGCAGCAAAAAATGAAAATAAACTTGGAGATGATAAATATCTTCAACAAAAGACAGATGAATATGAAAAACAAAGTATTGAAGAAAAAAATAAAGTACTGAGCTTAGGAGGTTTGTATGTTTTGGGAACAGAAAGACATGAATCTCGTAGAATTGATAATCAATTAAGAGGTAGGTCGGGTAGGCAGGGAGATCCCGGAGAATCAAGATTTTATATAAGCCTAGAAGATGACTTAATGAGAAGATTTCAAGGTGAGAGAATTCAATCATTATGGACAAACTAAATTTACCAGACGAAGAGAGAATTGAGCAAAACATGGTCACAAAAAGTATTGAAAGAGCTCAGGCCCAAGTTGAATCTCTAAACTTTGAGATAAGAAAAAATGTTCTCAAATTTGATCAAGTCTTGAACCAACAAAGAGAAGTTATATATAAATGGAGAAGGAATCTATTAACATCAGATGATATATCTGACCTACTAAACGAGTGGTTTCAAGATATAAAAGAAAATGTATCACAAAATGTGGAACTTCATAAAAAATCATACGAATCTCTTGAACATTTTAAAGACCAAGTAGACGAGGAGTTAAACGAACTTTTAAGTGAAGATAATAAGAATGAGCTCTTATCAAATTTAAAAATAGACGACTCATTGAATATAGGGGAAAACCTCGAGGCATTATTTATTAAAAATGAACAAAAAGATAGTATGAATTTTTGGAATCTTGCAAGAGCTGCAGCACTATCCTTTATTGATCAAACATGGAAAAATCATTTAAGTGAGATGGATTATCTTAGATCTGGAATAGGACTTAGAGCAATGGGTCAAAGAGATCCATTAGTTGAGTATCAAAAAGAAGGTTACGATTTATTCGAGGAATTAATTTTCAATGTCAAGACCTCTGTTGTTAGGCTATTACTTAACTTTGATGGGATAGGGGTCAGCAGTGCCCAAAAAACTAAAGCTAATCCATCAAATCTTGAGTCAAATGATGAAGGTAGCAAAGATTTTGGTAAGATTGGAAGGAACGACCCTTGTCCATGTGGATCGGGAAAAAAATATAAAAAGTGTAAAATGGTTAATTTATGTTCAAAGAATTAGTTGCTGCAATAGAGGCATTAGTTGAAAGACTCTCTTCTGCTAAGGAGTATCTTTGACTTCGAAGCTAAAGAGAAAAAATTAGAACTTCTTAATAACCAGATGGCTGATACCGGTTTCTGGTCAGACAACACTAAAGCAAAGGCAATTACGAAGGAAGCTGCTGCTTATGAAAAAATTCTAAACCTTCTTTTAACCCTAGATACAGAGATAGTTGATTTACAAGAATTACTAAACCTTAGTAAGGAAGAAGATGATGTACTTAAAGATATTCAAAAACAAGTTAAAAGCTTTGAGGAGAAACTAGTTAATTTAGAAGAAGAATCTTTTTATGGCGGAGAATACGATGATTTGAATGCAATGATTTCTATTAATGCAGGGGCTGGAGGGGTAGATGCAAATGATTGGGCTCAAATACTATACAGAATGTATACACGATATTTTGATGACAATGGCATGGAGTATACAATCGAAGAACTTTCAAATGCAGAAGAAGCAGGTATAAAATCAGTTTCAATTACGGTTTCCTCATACAGAGCATATGCAACTTTAGAGAGTGAAAGAGGAGTGCATAGGCTTGTCCGAATAAGTCCATTTGACAGTAATAAGAGGAGACACACTAGTTTTGCGGGTGTTGACGTAATCCCACTTATCGAGAATTCGGATGAAGTCGAAATAAAAGATGATGAAATAAGAATAGATGTATATAGAGCTTCCGGAGCTGGAGGCCAACATGTAAATACAACGGATTCAGCAGTAAGGATAACNCATCTTCCAACAGGATTAGTAGTCTCATGCCAGGCTGAGCGATCACAACTTCAAAATAAAACAAGAGCTTTGGAGTTGCTAAGAACAAANATNGCACTCAAAGAAAAAGAAGACCAAATGAAGGAACTNAATTCGATAAGAGGAGATCAAGTTGAGGCAGGATGGGGAAGGCAAATTAGATCGTANGTAATGCAACCGTATCAACAAGTNAAAGATTCTAGGACAAATACAGAAGTAGGNAATATCCAAGCTGTTTTAGATGGAGAAATTAACATATTTATTAAAGACTATCTAAAATGGCGTAGACGGGGATTAAATGATTAAATTAGAAAATGTATCGCTAGTTTTTCAAGGTGGAAGCGTTGCTTTATCAAATATTTCCACAGAAATAAAAGAGGGAGACTTTGTATACCTCATAGGGCATTCAGGAAGTGGTAAATCTTCCTTTTTAAAACTTTTATATAGAGATATGTACCCAACTAAAGGCATAATTGATGTCGTAGACATGGAGGTCTCTTCACTACCTAAATGGAAAATCCCAGTATTAAGACGAAAACTTGGAATAGTAACTCAAGAACCACAGTTACTTGAAGATAGAACTACATTTGAAAATATTAGTTTCGCACTTGAAGTATTGGGATACGATGCAGCTGAGATAGATGCAAAGACCAGCACTCTTATTGATTTAGTAGAACTACAAGATAATGCATATAAATTTCCATATCAACTTTCTGGTGGAGAACAGACAAGAGTCGCTATAGCAAGGGCTTTAGCAAGCAATCCATTAGTTCTTCTTTGTGATGAGCCAACAGGTAATTTAGATCCAGATCTTAGTATCCAGATAGTGTCGTTACTCGAAAAAATTAATAGGGCCGGGACGACCATTTTAATGGCCACACATGACTCTTCGATTGTAAATAGAAGAAAAAAGAGAGTATTAGAGCTTTCTGATGGAAAGCTGATCAGGGACGAGTCAGAGGGCACTTATGTTTAGGGAATCTGATGAATAAGTTATCTTATGTAATTAAAAATACCTTTATCAACATGAGAAGGAATCCTCTTTTAGTTGTAGCTACAGTCTTGGCAGTCCTGGTCTCTAGTTTCTTAGTATTTACAACCTTGTCTGGAAGAGCCGTTGTAGAAAATAATACATCAAGATGGCAAAACGGCGTTCATGTTGTAATTTTTCTTGATGACAGAGTTACAACAACTGCGCATAAACAACTTCAAGAGTCGCTAGAAAGCTATCCAGAGGTGAGAATGGTTGATTATTTTACAAAAGATGAGGCAGCTGAAGAATTTAAAATTCTTTTTAAAGACCAACCTGAATTAGTTCAAGAAGTTGACTTTGATATATTGCCTTCATCTCTGAGGGTGAACTTAAATAATCCGTCTGACTATACCCTAATTATTGAGAGGATGGAAGGGAATCCAGCGGTTAAAGAAATTAGGGCTTCAGGAGAAGCGATTGAAAGATTATTAAGTCTTACAAACACTTTAGTTTTAGCTGCAACAGTTTTTGCTATATTAATTGCATTTGCTGCATTTATATTAATTATCAATACGCTAAGACTTACTGCTTTTGCTAAGCGGAAAGAAATTAAAGTTATGAAGTTAATTGGGGCTTCCTCAACATATATTCGTCTACCGTTTATGTTTGAAGCCATCTTTGAGTCTTTACTGGGCACAAGCATTGCAGTTGGGCTTGGTTGGGGATTAATACAGTACTCAAAGGACTCAGTAGTAGCAGAGAGTATATTTGATATAACAATCTCTGATACATATTTAATCAACCTCACCCTCGGACTCATACTCACATCAATCATTTTTGGTTTTTTTGCAAGCTACGTAGGCATAAGAAAAGCACTCAATGAATAAGAAATGGATAGCTACTTTATTAGTTGGTGTTTTCTTATTTCAAACACTTTCTTTAGAAAGTTTAAATGCAATAACAGCTGAGGAGCGCCTAGAAGAAGTTGAGAAACAACTACAGGCCGTTGCTAATCAGATTAACCAGTATGAAGGTGAAAAAACAGATTTGGAGAAAGCTATCATCTCAAACGACTCAGCATTGAGACAGGTTAATAGAGAACTTTCGGAAGTGCAAAGTAGACTTATAATTGCTGAAAAGGCTTTAGCTGATGCAATCGCTGGGTACGATACATCATTAGATAACTTAGCTTTAGTTCAGCAAAATATCGTCCAGGAACAAACAAAATTAGGGAAAATCAAATCAGAAATCACCAACGTCAAAGATGAGTTATTTGCTACTCAGATTGAATTAAATGATGCCAGAGAGGGACTCCAAGAACAAGCTCTAACTTTATACATAAATGGTGTGATGAGCCCAACAACAGCATTGTTTATTGATTTAGATGAGCTATCAGATTTTTTAGCTGCTTTAGGATATGCATCATCAGTAGTTGACTCAGCATACAAAATTGTAGAAACCTTAAATGTTTTAGAAAACTTAGCACAAACACAAACATCATTTTTAACAGATAGAGAAACAGATAGACAAGATGTTATTAACAATCTTCAAGTCGAAGAGGAGAAAAAAACAGATATATCTATTGAAGCTGAAGAGTATGCTGACCAAGTAGAGGCAAGTAAAGATCTTGTAGAGTCAGAAAAGAGAAAAGTTGAATCTAAAAAGTCACAAGTTTTATCTGAAAGAAGAAATGCGCAAAATCTTTTAGCTCAAGCAAATAAACAACTTGAACTTTTAGATAAAGAACATGCAGATCTTGAAAAGCTTGAAGACGCAATTCAGGCTGACATTGAGAGACTAAGTACACTTGGTGGACCTGCACCAGATGAATTGACTTGGCCAATTACTGGTAGCTACGTATCAAGTGGATATAAATGGAGAAGATTTAGAGGTGTTACTAGCTTTCATGGAGCTATAGATATTCCTGCAAGAACTGGTACGCCTATTAAGGCAGCAGCAGGTGGAGTTGTAATCCTTGCTAGATATTACGGCCTTGCCGGCAATTCAGTATTTATTGACCATGGTGGAGGAATGACAACTTTGTATTTTCATATGAACAAAATTAATGTCACACCCGGTCAAACAGTGATAACTGGAGATACCATTGGTCAGGTAGGTAATACTGGTAGGTCTTCTGGACCCCATCTTCATTTCGAGGTGCGACTAAAAGATCCAAGCTCTGTATCGTGCTCTTTACCATATCTTGATCCTACGAGTAGAGGTAGAATGAATCCCTACTGTTTCTTGCCTTGATATGAAAGTATTTGCAGAAAATAGAAAAGCTAGAAATTCATATGAGTTTAGTGAATACATTGAGGCGGGAATTGTACTAACTGGTGCAGAAACTAAGAGTATTAGAAATGGTGCAGTCTCAATAGTAGATGCTTTTGCAATCATAGAAAATGAAGAAGCAATTATTAGAGAAATGAACATTGAGCACTACAAGTATTCAAATGAATTAGATTACAATGCAAAATCACCCCGTAAATTATTACTGCACAAAAAAGAAATCAAAAGACTGATTGGTCTCACCTCGATTAAGGGTAATACTTTGGTAGCTATGAAAGTTTATGAAAAAAACGGTTTCATTAAAATTGAACTTGCCTTAGGTAAGGGTAGAAAAGATTATGACAAGAGAAAAAAGCTTACGGAAAAACAACACAAAAAGGATATGAAGAACTACTAAATAGTTTCTACAGTTTCTGTTCCAACTCTTACGTCAGCTGCCCCTGTCCATGATTTATCTTTATATATTGCTGAAACTGGTCCATAGGCTTTATCAAATTTTTGGTCAATCTGAGTTACTAAGTGTCCCTTCGACTCTAGATGTTGAATATCTGTAGCTGCAAATGCTCCCTCTACAGTTAATTGAGAATCTGTATTAGATAAGAAGTCATTTAAAGCCCAGCGACCCTTTTGCATAGTATCCCCTAGAGGAGTTTTATCCTTTAAGTAAGGGAGTATGACCTGTGCAAGTAATTGTGGTTGATACCTGCCCCCACGAGTTCCAAGTAGTAACTCTAAT
>JGI26253J51717_1001154_pt1 | contig 10898 bp, 11 predicted proteins | sample SaaInlV_100m_DNA_6_FD_51717 | JGI IMG/M metagenome (IMG submission 51717)
AGAACCCGGGGATAGATATAAGACTGCTGAAGTAGAGGCAGAGTACTTCTGGAGTAACAGCCTATCAGAAGCCTTATGCAAAAAATTTCGATCAAAGTATATTCAGCGATTAGAATTAGATACAACCAATATCTCAGTAAACATTGGTTAATAAACCTCAGATAATTTTTGAGGGGATTATCAACAAGATAGATTTACCTGTATTGACAGTTCGTTAGTGAATACCTTAAATTAGTTAATAAGGTAAAGAGGTAGAGCGGAATATAAAATTAACTCTCAGCACAAAATGTCTTATAGGTACATTTAAAATGACTAGTAAAAATTCTGTTGTGATAGCTCTCTTGGGTACTTTAATAGCAGGCTGCTGGACTGAATCAGTCCATTATCCAGACAAGTTTACTCAGCTAGATAAAACTTGGTTAGTCACTCCAGATGAAGCCTATCAATGGTCTAAAGTGAAGGATGCCAATCTCCCAACACTCACAGGTACTAAAGAGTGGCGTAATTATATGGAATTTCTTCAGTCTAGTCTTGACGATTTCGGTGTTGTCGATGGTTTTCAAAATTCGTGGGAGTTCGAACGTTGGTATACCTCGAATGATTCAGTTAATTGGTCTCTGTATTCTAATGGAGATGAAGTTAGGGTAGCGCACTACGGTGCTTATTCTGGATCCACCGATTCAGAAGGTATAACCGCAGAAATGATTTACTACGATCATAATGATCCACCAGAGTCTATTGAGGGAAAGATTGTTGTAATTCCGACAAAACCTCATCCCCATAAACCTTACCCTGAAGACTATTTGATTAATTACACTTTCAACGATTTTGAACATGCTACTGATTCAGACACTATCCCGAATCCTTTTCAATTTGTTGATCCCTCAAAGAGTTTTACTTTTGATATATGGTGGCAGTTAGCTCAAGGATTAGATCGCATAGCCAAAGACGGCAAAGCAGCTGGTGCAGTCATTGTTTATGATATGGCTTATGAACGAACGAAAGGGCTTTATACATTTCCTGTCCCTGAGCTTTACAATTCACCAACACTTATTTTGTCTAGAGAAGATGGTGTAAAAGTAATTGCTGATGCAAAAAAGGGTAAGCTGGCAACCTTAAGGCTCGAGGCCGCAGTAGAAACTACTGAAGCCTATCAATACGTAGCGTATTTACCCGGCAAGAACTATGGAACATCTGCTGACGAACAAATTTTACTTGTCAATCACACGGATGGACCATCCATTACGCAAGACAATGGCGCACTAGGTCTTCTTGCCATAATCAAGTATTTTTCTAATATTCCCCAAGAGTCTCGACCCAGAACACTTACAGTATTTTTGGATTGCAGGCATTATATTCCAGGTATGGAAGGTGCTCACAGTGAGCCTGATTGGTTGAAACGTTATCCCGAAGCAAAAGATAAGATTGTTGGCATTATTCAGGCTGAACATTTAGGTGAACTGGATTATCGAGAGATTGATGGAAGAGTTGAGCCAACTGGGTATGCTGAGCAGTCATATCTTTGGACTCGAAACAATGACGTTTTGGTTGATGCTGCAATCGCAGCTGTCAATAAATATGGTTGGTCACGTGCACAAGTGTCAGTCCCCGAAAGACCTGGTAAACGCGGAAGGCTTCAACAAGTGTGGTGGGGCGTTGGCGCTCTAGGGCAGGCAGACACTGGCTATTACAACTGTGATGTCTGGCATTGCTTAGATTTACCTGGTTTTGGATTAGGTGGATTTCTGGGTCATTACTGGACGACGGATAGTGGGATAGACAAATGGGATAAGGACCTCTTTGTAAGTCAAGCCACTACGATGACTGAATTGACAGGAGTCTTGATGACTTCTGATATTCAAAATATTCAGTCTAAAGGCGCAGAAGATTCGTTCCTTAACAGCACACGTCGTGAGAAACAGTTCGGGGATGATAAGTAGTTGCCAAGAATTGTAAGAACCAAGATGAGCTTAAAGAATTCACTCGCCACAAATCAGACAAGGGGCTAGAGCCATACAAACATCTAATAGAGGAAGAAGATAAAAAACAGATACAAGAAAAAGCCACAGCTTTTTTTAATGACTAAATTGGGGTAAAAATGGGGTAGTGAATTTCCCATATTGTGTAAAAGGCTTTACTATAGGGTTTATCAGCAATAGCACTGCCCTCTGATAAGGGTGAGGTCGGTGGTTCGAGTCCACCCAGACCCACCATTCTTTGAACATTAACTTTCATTTCCTTTATACTTATTCTTAACTAAATAAGGACAGTATTATGGCTAAAGGTTTAGACAAACAAAAAAACGACAAGAAGAAAGGTAAAACTCTTAAAGAAAAAAGAGTAGCAAAAAAAGAAAAAAAGAAATAGTTTTTTAGAAGACTATTGTTATTTAGTCGACCCAGGGCCGTCTTTAAAATCTATTTTAAAGAACAGCATTATTCCGGTCACTGAGCTTACTAAAGCTAAAATAGAAAATATTTTTAAAAGAAGGTTGTCGATATTATCTCTTTCTTTCCAATCCATAATATGAAACCCCCACATCAGATCCCATATTTTCCATTTATTAGATCTAATGGCCACAACCTCTGCTGAATAAACATTAATGTAAACATTTAATTCAGTACCTTTAACATTTTTACTTTTTACTCTATAAATTGGCAATGATCTGCCTCTATATTCAGATCCTGATTTTTCATTTACAACTTCTTCGGTAGCAAATGGCAAAAGAGTTGTTTGGCTTGAAACTGAATTTATAGCATCTTCCATAGAAATCTTTGCTAAAGGCTGCCCAAACATATTCAGATACTTAGTTGCGTCCTTTGTTGTGATGATAACAATCTCTTGACCTAATCTTTTTTTGAATTTAACTTCTTTAGCTTTCTCTATTTCAAAATTTAACTTACTTAAATCAAAAGATGTTTCAACATGATTAAGGTATTGTTCGCCTCTTACGAGCTCAATCTTATTAAAAGCAAAGTATATGCCTGAGATAGTCCAAAGTAATAACTGAAGAGAGATAAAAAAACTTAGGTACTTATGAATTTTCCTAACTAAAAAGTTCATCTTTTCATAATCTTCATTATCTCATCAATTTTTACATCAAATTCGTCATCACCTTTTAGAGATTCCTTAATGCATTCACGCAAATGAGTTTTTAGAATTTTGCCCTCAACAGTAATAATTGAATTCTTAAGTGCTTTTATTTGATTAAGAATATCAACGCAGTATTGACCTTCCTCAATCATTCCTTGAACGCCTCTCACCTGGCCCTCTATTCTTTTTAAGCTTGTTAATTGCTCTTTATGACATGGATGTTTCATTTTATAAAAACCTCGGAACTATATATGTAAAAATTGTAGCGAATAAAAAAATTGCTACAGACGCATAGTACAGATACCTAGATTTTTTTCTAGTTTCCGAACATGCTCTGCCTAGTTCTGGGTCAGCAGGACAAGGCATATAGTATGTTTTGTAGTTGATATAGCCAGCTAGAAGTATCAATAAAAAAGCTAATAAGGTTATGTAGGTTTTATATTGGGACAGGGTAATTAGAAATGGAAATACTGTTATTAAGCTCGCAAAACTTGCTCCAGCTCCAAGCGCTACAAAAATAGCTGGCAAGGCACAACATATCAGCGTAGAAGAAGATGCAAACAAAGAAAAGAAATTCGAAGTCTTATCATCCATAACTATTAAATTTCTAGTATTTGCAAATCTGACATACTCTGTCCATTAGATAGAATTTTTTTCTCAATTTCACTGTAATTAATGTCTTTTGATTTAGAGTAAGCAATCAATACCTTTCCATTATCTAGATCAACATCTATTTTTTGTACGGTTTTGTCTTTTTCAAATGTTTTCGCAATACCTCGTGCACAAAAATCACAAACCATCCCTTTAACGCTAACAACAGCAACATTAACATTGGTTAGTTCATTCATAAATGCGTCAAACCTTTCAGCACTAACATCAAGATTTTTGCCATCAACCATGGTGTCATGAAGATGTCCTTCATGAGAATGATCATGCATATTGGCATGGTCCTGTTCAGCCCAAGCAAGTGGGCTGGCAAGTAACAAAGTTAATAATATTTTTTTCATAAGTTCTCCTTTTTTTTAAAATCTGTACATAAGGTGTAAATCCCATTCTGTTTTATCGCTATAACCAAACTTAACTAGAGCAGGGCCCTTAAAAAACTTCAATTCTGGATAAGTAGACTGAGTATTTGTAAGTGAGTTTTTCTTTGTTTTGATCATTATCCATGTGTGCAGGTCTCCATAGTCACCAACATATGGCGCAACACCTAGTTGGATATACTGATCCGTATAATCCTGACCAAAAGTATTCTTTGTATCTTTGTAGCCAAATCCAGAAAACCATCTTCGTGTTTCCCAGTCACCATGCATGCCATAAAAAAAACCAGCAGCATCATCTACTAATACACCTGATTGGAAATATAAATTTCTTTGAGAAATATCAGTATTTTTTCTATTAACCAAATAAGTAAAACGAAAATAGTTTTCTGTATTTTTATAAAATTTATTTTTAACCCTTTCTAGGCCAATGGAATATTTGTAGGTTGGTGAGTAGTGGAGGTAAATAGAATCATTAAAGGTATCTGATTTATACATTATGGTTGTTCCACCAGAGTAGGATATTGGTCTTGCATCAGCATTAAAGACCATTAAAAAAACTAAAATTATTATTTTATATATACCCATGGGGGGTATCTTACCATAAAATTATAAATTAATTTCAGTTATTTCTCCAAGCTCCCATTTTCAATGAAATCACCATCAGAATTCCAAAAATAACCATAGCTATAGCGGATGCATAAAAAATACTAACTAGCCCGTATGAGAGCCAGTAAACAGCTACCAATGCTAAAACAGAAAATACTATAAGCCTAATGGCCGTGATTATAATTGGCCATTTCATTGCATTGGCTCCCTGAGATGCAAAATACAGGGAAAGTCCATATCCTTGAAATACATAACATACACCAAGAATTTGAATATACTGTTTTGTAACTAATAAGGTCTCTGGATCTGATGTAAAAATACCAATCCAAAGATTTGGTGTTAGTGCTAAAGCCAGACCGATAACAGCCGAAAGCAATCCAGCTGTTGTTGCACCAACCATGCCTATTTTTTCTGCTCGCTCTATATTTTTGGCACCTATATTTGTTCCAACCATGGCTGTCATAGCAGTCCCAATGCCGAACACAATAGGAATTAATAAGAACTCTACCCTTGAACCAATTCCATAACCGGCAATAGCAGATGTTCCAAATTGACCAATGAGTCCTGTCAGTAAAAGAACTGTTGCAACTGTCATTATTGGCGAAAGNGATGCNGGNAAGGCAACAGAAAAAATATCTTCGAATAACTCTCTTTCAATTGTTANTCTTTTGAGCTTAAGCCTTACAGGCGATGAAGGGCTCGAAATTTTTATTAAAGTTACTAATGCCATAAANCCTGAAGTAACTATCATTGACCAAGCAGATCCCACAAGCCCAAGTTTAGGTAGACCGAATGAACCTAATATGAATCCAGCAGAGAAAAAAACTTGTATACCAGCACAAATTACCGTTAGGACTGCAGGAAATTGCATATCTCCCATCCCTCTGAGGGCCGCGGTTAAGCTACCTGATAGCCAAACAACTATCGCTCCCAATAAATAGACAAAACAATAAGCTAAAGACTCCTCTAATAATGCACCTGTGCCACCTAATATTCTCAATAGAGGCTCTCCAAAAATAAAAAAGATAATTAAAAAAGCTAAAGCTCCAAAGCAAGATATATACAAAGAATGCCATAATAATTTTTCAGCCCTAGGCTTGTCTGCAGCTCCAAGACTTCTTGCAATAGAAGAAGTGACTGCTCCTCCAAGAGCCCCAAATGCCATCTGCTGAGTCAGCATAATTGCAGGAAATGCCAAAGTAACAGCGGCTAATGGAGTTATACCAAGTTGACTAATAAACCAGAATTCAGCAAGAACAACCACAGCATTTATTAAAAATGCAACGGTATTAGGCGCTGACATTTTAATCAGCAAAGGAAATATTGGATCTTTTAAAAATTGCTCTGTTCTCTTGTCCATAACCTTCTCATTTATTAATATTTATTTGGTTAAAGGGTGAAAGAGAACACGTTCTCAGGATTCACGAATCTTTAAATGATAATAACAGCTTTTAGTTAATTTAATTTTTAAAACCAAGCAAATCTATTATCTGCTAGATTTTATTTTTTAAACATATTAATATCTAATTTAATTGCAAAGGGGTGGCCATTTCGGCCTGAGATCCTTGGAAACTCTTTGAACCTGATCCATACAATAATGGCGGAGGAATTGCATGAAAATCATTAAAAATAATTTATTTTATTCAATAATCTTACTATATTTTTTTAGTCTAGAGACGAGCTCTCAAGCTATAGAAGAAGTTATTATCAAAGGAGACTGGAGAGAAACTAGTCTGTCAGCAGAAGACTCAAGCATTGCAGTCCTTGATAGTAAATTAATAGAATCCCAGGCTTTAAAGCACTTTGAAAACCTTTCGTACCTAGTACCAAATTTGAATTTTGCTGCAAGTGATTCTAGGGCAAGACATTTCCAGATAAGAGGAATTGGAGAAAGATCTGGCTATGAAAGAACTCCAAACTCTGCAGTAGGTTTACTGATTGATGATATAGACTTTTCTGGGCAAGGAGGAATTGCTACAACTTTTGATGTTGATCAAATTGAAGTTCACAGAGGCCCCCAAGGAGCAAGAATAGGATCTAGCGCAATGGCGGGGCTCATATATATTTCTACAAAAGACCCAACAGAAAACTTTGAAGGGAAGGGTGAAATAGTTATGGGGTCATATGGAACTTTTAATACCGGAATTGCTGTTGGCGGTCCTGTAAATTTTAATAAAGACCTCACTTATAGGTTAGCTATAAAGAAAGATTATTCTGACGGATTTAGGAAGAATATTTTTCTTAACAAGTCTAATACTTCTAAAAAAGATGAGAGCACATTTAGATTAAAAGTGAATTGGGTAACTGATAACCAAACCACTTATAAGTTTCTTATATCTCAAATAGAGTTAGATGATCCTGCAGATATATGGACTATAGATGGGAGTCTTAATACATTATCTGATAAGCCTGGAATGGACTCTCAAAAAAGTAATGCCTATGGGGTAAAAATTTATCATCAATTTGAAAAATTTGAGTTTCAAAGCCTATCAAGCGTAACAAATACTGATGTCATTCTTAGTTATGATGCTGATTGGGGCAATCCTGAGTCACATTCGCCCTTCATTTATGACTATTTTTCAGAAACTATAAGAAAAAGAGATACTTTTAGTCAAGAATTTAGACTTGTATCCCAATTTGCAGATAAAAATACAGAAAAAAGCATCGAATGGGTCCTTGGAGCTAGTTTTGTAGATATAAATGAAACAAATGCTAAAAAAGATACTGGTATTTATGGAGATCCATCAGATCCATATGGTCCTTATTTTAGTAACTCTTCTTCTTTGAGTGACTTTTCCTCTTCAAGCTATTCTATATTTGGAAATATTGATTATTTAATTAATGAGACAATCAAAATTTCAATTGGTGGAAGATGGGAGAATTTTAAATCTAATTATTTTGATTCTTATGACGAATCATTTTCACCATCAAATAAAATGTCTGGTGGAAAATTATCATTAGTTAAAACTCTTAATAATAATTCTAATATTTATTTTAATATTGCTAAGGGCTATAACCAGGGTGGATTTAATTTAGGGCTTGGTCTTGATAAAAATTCATCAAATAGAAATTTATATTACGATCCAGAATTTTTAACTAATTACGAAGTTGGAATTAATAGTAAATTTTTCCAGTCAAAATTAAATCTTGGAGCAGTCCTTTTTTATTCTGATCGAAAAGATCAACAGGTCTTAATTTCAACTCAGGTTGATCTTTCAGATCCCAACACTTTTTTATACTTAACCCAAAATGCTGCAGAAGGAATTAATAATGGCTTAGAGTTAAATATAGATTTTGCATTGAATAAATCTCTAGGTATATTTGCTAATCTTGGATTGCTAAATACAGAAATAAAAAATTGGATTTCTAGACCAGATATAGAAGGTAGAGAACAGGCGCATGCCCCAAAAAATAGTTTTTCAATAGGCATCAATTGGAAGCCAACAAACCAATCTTATTTATCATTGAATGTTGTTGGTAAAAGTGAGTTCTATTACTCTGATTCTCATAACAATACTTCTAAGTCATACAACTTAACAAACATTAATTATGGATATGAACATGGACAATGGACTTACTCATTATGGGCAAGAAATATTTTTGATAAGTATTATTCAGTAAGAGGTTTTTACTTTGGTAATGAGGCACCTAATTTCATAGATACACTTTATAGAAGACATGGAGATCCAAGGCACATAGGAGTCATGGTCCAATATGATTTCTAACTTTATAAGTGAATTTTGGATGGAAATAGCAGCTGTTGTATTTGCTATTATTTATTTATTACTTGCTGTAAAACAAGACGTAAAGTGTTGGTTTGCGGCTATAATTAGTTCAATATTATATTTCTTTATTATGTATGATGCAGGCTTATATATGGAAGCTTACCTGCAAATTTTTTATATCATGATGGCCTTTTATGGGCTTCAACAGTGGAGAAGTGTCAATACTGACGCTCCTCAATTTATTGTTAGAACATGGAATAAAAGGATGCATATTAAGATCATTGTATTAATAGTTATCATGACTTTAATCTCTGGATTTTTATTAGAAAAATATACCAATGCTATCTTGCCTTTCATAGATGGACTAACAACATGGGGAGCAATAGTTGCGACATATATGGTTGCTAAAAGACTTCTTGAAAATTGGATATATTGGTTTGTTATAGATTTTATTTCTATCTTTTTATTCATGTCCAGAGGACTTTTTTTAACCTCAGGATTATTCTTTATTTATCTTGTAATAATATATTTTGGTTACATGTCATGGGTAAAAATAAGAGACGATATTAGTGCAAAATCTTCATAACAATCTAGATATAAAAAATCATAATCTAGAGATTATTAAAACAATTAAATCAGGCCCTATATCTGAAATATCTATTTGTAATTTTGATAACATCAAAGCAATCCTAAGAATTGATTATCCATGCGTCGGTAAAATAAATGTAGATCGAGAAAATGAAATTTTTATACTCAGCCAACTAAAAATTTTAGATTTTAGTCCAGAGGTTTTATTTAGTGATTTGTCTTCTGGAATTTTAGTATGGAGATACATCGAGGGTATTGAATTTTCACTTGATGAGGATTCCAATAAAGTTTTTTTAAAAACACTTGGAACCGAATTAAAAAAAATTCATGAAATTGATCTCCCCAAAAGTAAGAAAAAATATTTTAGCAATGACATAAATTTTTACAGAAATTTACTAAACGAGGCTCCTGAGAATATAATTCTTCACAGAGGATTTGATTTATATGACAAACTCAATAACTCTGATGATTATGTTTTCTCTCATAATGATTTAAATAAGACGAACCTTCTTTGGAGAGATAGATTATTTTTTTTAGACTGGGAGTACTCGAGTTTTAACAATCCTTTTTTTGATATTGCCTCGATATCGAATGCTTATAACTTATCAAAAGTTGATAGGGCAATTTTATGGAAAGCTTATACAAATAATGAATATTCAGCATTAAATGATACAAATCTTAGAGAATGGATGCTTTTTTGTCATTATTTAGAATACATGTGGAGTATTTCGCTCATACAAAATGGAAAAATTGATCAGAACACCCTAAATTTAAAAAAATTAGAGAAAAAATTAAAAAATATTATTTAAACAACAAGTATTGCGCATTCTTTAGTTGTTGTTTTACTATTATGTAAGAAATTTACATTTAAATGGGGGTTTGATATGAAAATTTTATGTGTCTTATATGATGATCCAAAAACAGGTATGCCAGAAAGGTATGCAAGAGATGATTTACCAAAGTTAGATAAGTACCCTGATGGAATGACACTTCCATCCCCAAAAGCTATAGATTTTACTCCTGGTGAGTTACTTGGTTGTGTATCTGGAGAGCTAGGGCTTCGAAAGTTTCTTGAAGATGCTGGCCATACACTAGTTGTTACTTCTGATAAGGATGGAGATGGATGTGAGGCTGATAAAGAGTTAGTAGATGCTGATATTGTTATATCACAACCTTTCTTTCCATATTATTTAACAAGAGACAAGATGAAAACAGCACCTAATTTAAAAATGGCAATTACAGCTGGTATTGGATCTGATCATGTTGATCTTCAGGCAGCCATGGATAATAACGTGGATGTTGTTGAAGTTACTTACTGTAATTCTCGTTCAGTCGCCGAACACATTGTGATGATGATCCTATCGATGGTTCGTGATTATCATACCCAACATAGAATTGTAAAAGAGGGCGGGTGGAATATAGCTGATGCTGTACAAAGATCATATGATGTAGAGGGCATGCATGTTGGTACTGTAGCTGCAGGCAGAATTGGTATTGATATGCTAAGAAAAATGAAACCCTTTGATGTGCATTTGCATTACTTTGATATTCATAAACTCTCTGATGAAATAGAAGCAGAGCTAAACCTCACCTATCATGATTCTGTAGAGTCATTGGTTGCTGTGTGTGATGTAGTTAATATTAGTTGCCCATTGCATCCTAAAACTGAGCACTTATTCGATGATGAAATGATTAGTAAAATGAAAAGAGGTGCATATATCATCAATACTGCTCGTGGCAAGATTTGTGATAAAGATGCTATTGCAAGAGGCTTAGAGTCAGGCCAGCTAAGTGGTTATGCTGGTGATGTTTGGTTCCCACAACCAGCTCCAAATGATCACGT
>JGI26253J51717_1001157_pt1 | contig 10894 bp, 10 predicted proteins | sample SaaInlV_100m_DNA_6_FD_51717 | JGI IMG/M metagenome (IMG submission 51717)
GAAAAACGCCAGCGTAATCTATTTCTAATAAAAAGACTTTCTTTTCGTTTGAATCTGCATTGACTGTAAGTTTTAATATTACTTCGTAATTGTCGCTGTCACCTTTTCTTGCATCAAGGTTCACTTGAACATTAATCTCTGGAGAAGATGAATCCCCTAGGTTTTTTTGGGCAGCAATATTTTCAAATGACAAGTCACGAATATATTGATGTAAACACTTCATTGATGGTGCTTTCGGGGGTGTTTTTTTTTCTTCTTTTTCAGCCATAGTCCAACTCCGTATATCGTCGGGAATCCGTCTAACAATTATTAACTTAAGTAACAATCACTCATTGGTATTTTAAGTAATTTAGTTAGAATCTTTTGTTTCATTATCGACCACAGTGTAATCTGCGTCATATACATCCGCTTTATCAGAGGAATCGGTATGTTTTGTATTAAAAGTGTTAATATTCATTTTATTTGCAAGTTTTTCTGCACCTAAATTTATTAAAAAAGATCTAAATCTTGGAACCAATAATAAAATACCAAATGCATCAGTAAAGAAACCTGGAGTAAGTAAAAAAACACCAGATATTAATATCATAGCCCCATGTATAATCTGCTTCATTGGGTTTTGACCTAATTGAAGAGAGTTTTGCAGTGTGCCAAGGGCTGATAATCCTTGAGATTTTAATAATGTAGTTCCAAGAATTGCTGTAAGGAGTACTATTGCTAAGGTTGGGTATAATCCTATGGCTCCTCCCACTTGTATAAACAACGCAATTTCAATAATTGGTATTGCAATAAATATTATAAGCATAAACATTTTATATCCTCACTAATTACTCTGTCTTCTAGTGGACTATCGTCCTTGGGTGAACTAGATATGTGATAAATGTACTTATTACTAGTATTATATGTAAAATTTAAAGGCTTGATATGAGTGACCCAATGTTTCAACTTGTTATTTTAGGCGTTATTGCGCTTTTCGTTATATTACGTTTGCGTAGTGTACTAGGTACACGATCTGGATTTGAACCTACAAACGTACCTAAACCCACATTCCAAAAAGAAAAGACACCTATAGAAGAAAGTGACAATAAAATTGATAGAGACATTGCTGATTATGTATCAGTAGATAGTCCTTCTGGAAAAGCACTATCTCAAATGAAAAAAGCTGAATCAAATTTTCTAGTGACTGAATTTATTCAAGGTGCAGGACAAGCGTATGAAATGATATTAATAGCGTTTGAAGAGGGTGATCGAGATGGTTTACGACCGTTCTTAGCAGACGATGTTTATGATAGCTTTGAAGCAGTTATAACAGAACGTGAAAAAGCGCAGTTAAATATTGATGCTACTTTTATTGGGCTTAGAGAAATTAAATTAACGTCTGCTGAATATGATTGGCGTGCCAAAGAGGGTGAAATTACACTAAGTTTAGTTGCTGAACTTACAACCGTTGTAAAAAATATTAATGATGAGATAATTGAAGGCGATAAAAATAAAATTAAGAAACAAAAAGATACTTGGACATTTTCTCGAATAATGGGAAATGATAATCCAAATTGGACATTAGTAGCAACTGGTGAATAATAACTTTTATTTGATTATATTTACAGATTAGGGAAATAAATAAGTGGTTAAAAAAACTCTAAAGACCCTTAGTCAAGAAGACTTAGAGCTTTGGAAAAAAATTACTGTTCAATTAAAACGTAATAATCCTGAAGTACTAATTAAAAATAACATTTCAGGATTTAAAATAAAAAAAATAGCAAAATCTTTGCCCAAAGCTCCAGAATTAAAACCATTTTTTATCGGTGAAAAAGTTTCAAAAAAAGAAACACTTACTTTTCCAGACTTTAATAACGATAATAAAAAATCATCTCCTAATATGGATAAAAAAAACTTTAATAAATTACTTAAAGGTAAAATGGAAATTGAAGGAACAATAGATTTACATGGTTTGACAGCAGACCAAGCAAAAATAAAATTGATAGCGTTTATAGACCGTTCTTATACATTGGGAAAAAGGTTAATCATAGTGATTACAGGAAAAGGTAAACACAAAGGGTACGATGAATTTCAAAGGCCAATAAATGGTGTCTTAAGGCAAAGTTTGCCCGATTGGTTAAGTGGGCCTTCAGTTTCTGATAAAGTTTTACAGGTTACACAAGCGCAACCTAAACATGGTGGAACAGGCGCCTTCTATGTTTATTTAAGACGCAAAAGATAAAGTTTTATTTTATATTAAAATTTAAAGAACATACCTTGATAAATCGTTGCTTCGTGCCAACTCACCTAGATGTTTTTCTACAAACTCAGAATCTACTTTTATACTTTCACCTGAACGATCTGGTGCTGTGAAACTCAGCTCTTCAAAAACACGTTCAATAATTGTATGTAACCTACGNGCACCAATATTCTCAATACTTTCATTCACCTCTGCTGCTATCTTGGCCAAAGCNGCAATACCGTCTTTAGTAAAAGAAACATCAACGTTTTCCGTAGCCATCAATGCAGAATATTGTCTTGTTAGTGCATTGTCCGTTTCAGTAAGTATTCTTACAAAATCTTTTTCAGTAAGCGCTCTTAATTCCACGCGAATAGGTAATCGACCCTGTAGTTCTGGAAGTAGATCTGATGGTTTTGCTATATGAAAGGCGCCTGATGCAATAAATAATATGTGATCTGTCTTAACTGGCCCGTGTTTTGTTGAAACAGTTGTGCCCTCAATTAGTGGTAACAAATCACGTTGAACGCCCTCTCGAGATACATCTCCTCCTCGAGCATCAGTTTTTGCACAAACTTTATCAATCTCATCAAGGAAAACAATTCCATTTGTCTCGACTGCTACTACTGCTTCTTTTGTTACTGCGTCTTGGTCAACAAGTTTGTCGGCCTCTTCGTCAATTAATATTTTATAGCTATCTGCAATTTTAATTTTTCGCTTAACAGTTCTACCACCCATTGCCTTACCAAATATTTCACCAATATTCATCATTCCCATGCCTGGTTGACCAGGGATATCTACCATCCCACCCATTGGATTAGTGGTATCAGCTAAGTCTAGTTCTATTTCCTTGTCGTCTAACAAACCTTCACGTAATTTTTTTCTAAACACATCACGAGTTTGCTCTCTTGCGTCTGAGCCACACAAAGCATCTAACACACGATTTTCAGCATTGTTGTATGCACCTGCATTAACTTTTTCACGTTTATTTTCTTTAATCATAACAATTGCGCTATCGACAAGATCTCGAACAATTTGCTCAACGTCTCGACCAACATAGCCAACCTCTGTAAATTTAGTCGCTTCAACCTTTAGAAATGGTGCATTAGCTAATTTAGCTAACCGACGACTAATTTCTGTTTTTCCAACGCCAGTTGGACCAATCATTAATATATTTTTTGGATAGACTTCATCTCTGATATCATCATCTAGTTTGTTTCTTCTCCACCTGTTGCGAAGTGCAACTGCAACCGATCTTTTAGCATCATTTTGACCAATAATAAAACGGTCTAACTCTGATACGATTTCTCTAGGCGTTAAATTTGTCATTTAGATATTTTCTCAACTGTCATATTGCCGTTTGTAAATACGCAGATTTCAGCTGCTATTGTTAAAGACTTTTTAGCAATAGCTTCTGCATCTTGTTCACTATCAATTAATGCACGAGCAGCTGCTAATGCAAAGTTTCCACCTGAACCAATAGCGGCTATTCCATGTTCAGGTTCTAGAACGTCACCCGCACCAGTAATCACGAAAATATCAGAACCATCAGTTACAATTAGCATCGCTTCTAAATTTTTGAGATATTTATCCATTCGCCAATCTTTTGCTAAAGAAATAGATGCTTTAGCCAATTGTCCTGGAGAAGCTTCAAGTTTTGCTTCTAATCGTTCTAGGAGTGTGAATGCATCTGCTGTAGAACCAGCAAAACCACATATCACATCATGACCACCAGGTGAGATCCGGCGCACTTTTTTGGCTGAGCCTTTGATAACTGTATTACCGAGACTGACTTGACCATCTCCAGCAATAACAACATCATCGCCTTTTTTGACACCAATGATGGTCGTTCCATGCCAACCAGGAAATTTAGATTGTTCCATAATATTATTCTTTTTATAATTATTAAAAAGATTATTTCTAATTAATGAACTAGGATCAAGTAATAAATATCTAAATAACATTACATATAATTTATAAAAAAGTGCCATATTTATTAAAATATGGCACTTTAAATAATATAAAGTTGATTAATCTAGTTTACGCTCAATCTCTTCTGTTTCAAATATCTCGATTACATCACCAACTCGGATATCTTCATAATTTTCAAAGGCCATTCCACATTCTTGACCCATATGTACGTCTTTCACTTCATCTTTAAATCGTTTGAGTGTCTTTAATCTGCCTTCATGTATTACAACATCATCTCGTAACAATCTAACTCCAGCTGCACGGCGAGCTAAACCTTCAGTAACTTCACACCCACCAATTTTACCGACGCCAGTAATTTTGAAAACTTCTTTAATTTTTGCATAACCGATGAAAGTCTCTCGAACCTCAGCCGATAACAATCCAGATGCAGCAGCTTTAATATCGTCAACTAAATCATAAATTATTGAATAATAACGAAGCTCGACGCCTTTCTGATTGGCAGAGGCTCGAGCTGGTGCATTTGCACGTACATTAAAACCAATAATAGGTGCCCCAGATGCTTCAGCTAAAGTTACGTCTGACTCAGTTATAGCCCCAACACCTGAGTGAAGAACACTAACTCTAACTTCTTCATTTCCGATTTTTTCCATCGCTTGAACAATGGCTTCTGTTGAGCCTTGGACATCAGCCTTAACCACTATAGGTAGAACTGATACATTTTGATCTGCTTTGGCTTTTGCCATTAACTGATCAAGTGTGGTTGCAGACCCTGCAGTAGCCTTTTTATCTTTTGCTGCTTGTGAGCGATAATCAGCAATTTCACGTGCTTCAGCTTCCGAGGTAACAACATTCAAAACGTCTCCTGCGGCTGGTGTACCGTTTAATCCTAACACTTCAACAGGTACTGATGGTTTTGCATCCGTCACCGTTTTTCCTTGGTCGTTGATTAAAGCCCTTACTTTGCCCCATTGCTCACCCACAACAAAGATATCGCCTTTGCGAAGTGTGCCGTTTTTAACCAGTACAGTAGCAACTGGTCCACGGCCTGTATCAAGCTTAGCTTCTATGACAGCTCCGTGTGCTGCACGATCTGGATTAGCTTTTAATTCAAGTAATTCTGATTGCAACGCAATCGCCTCTAATAATCCATCTAGCCCTGTACCTTTAAGAGCAGAAATCTCAACATCTTGTACTTCACCAGACATTGCCTCAACAACAACAGAATGTTGTAAAAGATCAGTTCTAACCCGCATAGGATCAGCAGCTTCATGATCCATTTTGTTAATGGCAACAATTAATGGAACATCAGCGGCTTTAGCATGTGCTATTGCTTCAATTGTTTGAGGCATTACGCCATCATTTGCTGCTACGACTAAAACAACTATGTCAGTAACTTGAGCTCCACGTGCTCGCATTGAAGTAAAAGCAGCATGTCCTGGTGTATCTAGAAAAGATAATAAAGTACCATTATCTGTAGTTATTTGATATGCACCAATATGCTGCGTTATTCCACCAGCTTCACCTGACACTACATTTGTTTTACGGAGTGCATCTAATACAGATGTTTTACCATGATCAACGTGCCCCATAATTGTAACTACCGGAGCGCGTGGTTTTAAGTCTTCGTCATTATCTTCAGTCAGCTTTATAGCGTCTTCAACATCAGCATCCGAAACACGAACAACCTTATGTCCAAACTCTTCAACTATTAATTCAGCTGTATCAGCATCAATAGTTTGGTTTTGTGTAGCCATAATTCCATTCGTCATAAGGGATTTTACGACTGCAGCTGTTTTTTCAGCCATACGGTTTGCTAATTCTTGAACTGTAATTGCTTCTGGAACTTGTACATCACGAACAACCTTTTCACGTTCGCCCATATTGTCAGCAGCCATTTTGCGACGTTCGCGATCTTGCTTTCTTTTTATTGAAGCTAAGGATCGTTGCCTATTTCCACCGCCACCCAATGCTTGATTTATAGTAAGCTTTCCTGATCGTCGACGATCATCGCCACCTTTTTGGTTACGTGGTTGAGGTTTATTTTCTTTTCGAGGGGCATCTTCTCTTTTTGGTGCTATCCGATCACCAGCTTCTGCTTTCAAAGCAGCTGCCTGAGATGCGGCAGGGTCATCTTCTGGGACGGTTTTTTCAACTTTTGCTTTTTTAGGTGCATCGGCGGGTTTATTTTTTGCCTCTAAAAGCAGGCGAGCTTTTTCAGCTCGCTCTTCTTCAACACGTTCTTTCTCGTCTCTTACTCGACGTCTTTCGGCCCTTTCGGCTTCACGGGTTTTTGTTTCAGCCTCTTCACGTGCTTTACGATCATTCTCTTGAGCGGCTGCAGCCATTAAAGCCTTTTTGCGTCTATCAAGCTCTAAGTCAGATACGCCTGCAGGACGTGGTCCACCAGAAGCGTCTGCGCCACCTTTTCCAGGCACAATTACACGTTTCCTTTTTTTCTCAACAACAACAGATTTACTGCGCCCATGAGAAAAGCTTTGTTTTACGTGGCCTGGTCCAGAACTATTGCGCAGTCCTAATGGTTTTTTATCGTCACTCATTCGTAATCACCTTTCTGTGCTGAATCTATCAGCTTTTGTCCAATTTGCGAATACCTGCAAGCCGGGTAGCCTCATAGCGAACTTTTTTTGTAAGTCCACCACCTGTCAGCGCCGCGTGTATCGCATAGTCTCGTCCAAATGCCAAACCCAATTCTTTTTGAGTTAAGCAGTTAAAATATACATTTTTTCCTTCTGGAGACCGTAGTTTTCCTAATTGTCTCTCTGAGCCATCACTTGCTTGAATTAAGAGTTGCGCTTTTCCAGATATTAATGCGCCTTTTACAACCTCAAATCCACTAACTACTTGTCCACCTCTACGCGCTAAGGAAATAGTCTCTATTACTTTTTTTACTAATAAATGTTCTACTAACTCAAAAAGATTATCAGGAATAGTTGCTTGTTTTTTTGCTGCTCGCGAAAATAGATTTTTCTTAATAGCTTCAAAAAGAGCATCAGATGATGCGCTTACCCAAATCCCGCGGCCGGGAAGTTTTTCTGATAAATCAGGTGTAACCACGCCAGCGGGGCAAAGAACAAAACGAATAAGTTCTTCTTTTAAATGCGAACTTCCAAGCACAATACATTTGCGCTCTGGTTCATTGTTGCGTTTGGTTTGAATGCCTCTTGTCACAAGTTATACCTAAGACCTGAAACATCAGGTCTCAGCCCCCTCTGAATTAGTATCAGCATTTGCAGCTTCAGCTGCTGCAGCATCTTCTGCTAACTGTTCTTCAGTTACCCAACCTATTTGAAGCCTGGCTCGCATTATCATGTCTTGGGCTTCTTGAATGTTTACTTCAAAACTTTCTAGTACGCCGTCGTCTTTGTGACGCTCACCATCAACAGTAGTATATCCGCCTGCTAACTCCCAGTCAGCACAAGTTGCAAAATCCTCTAATGATTTCACATCGTCTTTTCCTAATGCAACCAACATTTGTGGTGATAAGCCTTCAAAATCAATCAAATCTTGCGCAACACCTAATTCACGCGCTTCCGCAATTGATTTTGCATTAATTTCTTCTAAACTTTCTCTTGCACGGGCTTGTAGTTCATCAACAGTATCCTGATCAAAGCCTTCAATCATTAGAAGTTCATCAGTTTCTACATATGCAACTTCTTCTAAGCTTGAGAATCCTTCTGATACTAACAGTTGAGCCACAACTTCATCTACATTCATTGTATCCATAAATAATTGTGAACGTTCCTCAAATTCTTTTTGACGGCGTTCTGATTCATCAGTTTCCGTCATAATGTCTATGTCTAAACCTGTTAATTGAGAAGCTAATCTTACATTTTGGCCACGACGACCAATTGCTAAAGACAGTTGTTCATCTGGCACTACAACTTCAATACGTTCAGCATCTTCATCAAGTACCACTTTAGTCACTTCAGCAGGCTGTAAAGCATTAACTAAGAAAGTAGGAGCATCTTCATTCCATGGAATAATATCAATTTTTTCTCCACCTAATTCATTTACAACAGCCTGAACTCGTGAACCTCTCATGCCAACACAAGCTCCTACAGGATCAATTGAATTGTCAAAAGAAATAACACCAATTTTTGCTCTTGATCCCGGATCGCGCGCAACAGCTTTGATTTCAATTATACCATCATAAATTTCTGGTACTTCCATTTTAAAAAGCTCAGCCATAAATTCCGGAGCAGTTCTAGAGAGAAAAACCTGAGGACCACGCATTTCAGAGCGAACTTCTTTTATGAAGGCACGAATTCTATCTCCGTTACGAAACATTTCACGGTTAACAAGCTGATCACGGCGACAAACGGCTTCACCTCTTCCCACATCAACTATTACATTTCCGTATTCAACACGTTTTACTAAGCCGTTTATTATTTCACCTTGTCGATCTTTAAATTCTTCATATTGTCGATCTCGTTCTGCTTCTCGAACCTTTTGTAATATTACTTGTTTGGCTGATTGAGCCCCAATACGACCAAAGTCCATTGGAGGTAATTTATCAATTATTAAATCACCAACTGATGGCTCTTCTTTGTGTGCTTTGGCTTCTTCTACTGTCATCTCAGTGTACATGTTTTCAGCCTCAGTACCTTCAACAACAACACGAACTCTTGTCATCTCTAGCTCGCCTGACTTACGATCAATAAAAGCACGAATATCAAGTTCTGCACCATATTTTGATTTAGCAGCTTTTGCATAAGACTCTTCCATAGCTTGTAAGACTAGATCAGGATCAATCATCTTCTCACGAGCAACTGAGTCTGCAATTTGTAAAAGCTCTAGACGGTTAGCACTAGTAATAGCCATAGTTTATTCCTCTTCTGTTTCTATGTCGTCGAAATCACTTTCAACTATATTCGTGCGGCCCTTTTGGGAAGCAGCCACTAATTCATCAGTCAACACTAATTTTGCATCTGATAACCATTCAAAATCTAAACCAATTGTTCCCTGCGGGATTTCAATTAGTACATCATTATCTTCAATGCCACGTGATAAGCCTTTAAAGCGCCTCTGACCATCGATTAACTCAGAAGTTTCAACTTTTATTTCAAACCCATTCCATGTTTGGAAATCTTTTAATCTTGTTAAAGGTCTATCCATACCAGGACTTGATACTTCTAATGCGTATTCAGCTTCAATTGGATCTTCTACATCTAAAATTGCGCTAATTTCAGTTGATATTTTTGAGCAGTCATTAACATCAATACCGCCGTTTGGCTTATCTGCCATGATTTGTAAGGTTGTTGCTTTGCCTGACATCAATCGTATTCGCACAAGTTCGTAACCCAGGTCTTCAATTACAGGCTGAACAATACTTGCCATACGCTTGTCTATAGCTGATTTTGCAATTAGGTCTGACATTTTTCTCACATAAAAAAACGGGCTCACGGCCCGTCGTAAATTTCGATGGAAGGTTAGGGGTGGAGGCCAACCTTTCCGGTATATTTTTCTATTATAGAGATAATATAGTATGTGCAAGTAGATTCGATTTAACTAATTTGGCTATTTTTTGTGATAGGCACTAGGATTTACCTTAAAAGTTAATTAAATTTCATTTAAAATAAGCGAAAGTACATAATGGAAAACAATGCAGCTAGATTTTTTTACTTAATAGGCTCTTCAATAATGGTTGTTTGGATTTTGTTTATTGGACAATCAATTTTATTACCAATAATTTTAGGTATTTTAACAGTATATATTTTGCTAACTGCTTCAGAAGCTATCGCAAAATGGCCAATGATGAATTATTTTTCAAAATTTTTACATCGATTAGTAGTCTTATTGATTTTTGTTTCTATAGTTGCACTAATTTCTTTTATGATCTCAAACAATATAGAATATACTTTATCACAGCTACCAATTTATCAAACTAACTTACAAATTGTTGTTGATAACCTTGCTGAAGGATTTGGATTAAGTAATGCGCCTTCTTTAAATAAAATTATCGAAAACTGGTGGAGGGGTGTAGATTTACAATCATTTGCTTTTAGGGCTTTTGGCTCAATTTCTTCAGTGGGTTCTATACTGTTTATGACTGCTCTGTATGCAGGATTTTTACTAACAGAAGTAAATAATTTCAACGCTAAGATATCAAAAGCATTAGGTGGTGATGCTACTCANGCCTTAAAAATAATATCAAAAGTAAATAATAGAATTGGTGTTTATTTAACAATTAAGACAATTATTAATATTATTTTAGCATCAATCTCGTTTTTAATAATGTGGGTAATGGGTATTGATAACGCTGTTTTCTGGGCAGTTATGATAGGTTTCTTAAATTATATACCATATGTAGGTTCAGCGATTGGTGTTGGTTTTCCTGTTGGATTGGCGTTAGCACAATTTGGTTCTCTTCAATGGGCTATATTAGCTTTAGTATTATTAATGGCTGTGCAAACATATGTTGGCAACATACTTGAGCCGAAAATGATTGGGAAATCAGTAAATCTTTCTAGTTTTGTTGTATTGCTAGCTTTGGTTTTTTGGACAACTATATGGGGCTTACCTGGAGCTATATTATCAATACCATTGACGTCTGTTCTAGTAATTTTATTGGCAGAAAATCAATCAACTAAACCATTTGCAGCTATGTTTACATCAGACGGTGATTTATAAATGGATCGTATGGCTGAAATGGAAATTTTTGTTGCTGTGGTTGATAGCGGTGGTTTTACGGAAGCTGCCAATAAGCTAAGACTTTCGAAGTCCTCT
>JGI26253J51717_1001168_pt1 | contig 10833 bp, 10 predicted proteins | sample SaaInlV_100m_DNA_6_FD_51717 | JGI IMG/M metagenome (IMG submission 51717)
GAAGAGGATGAGGCCTTGATCGGTTTCGAGCACCCAAGCAGACACCCATTTCGCACCAACATAGTAAAGATTATCGAACACCTGAAAAGGCTCGACACGCTGAAACTTAGGGTCATCGAGCGGGGAGATCTCTTGTGCCTGTACGGACATGAATCCAAAGAAGGCAATGAACGCGCAGACAAGATTTAACCGAATGGTGTTACTCATGTGTGATCCTTAATTCCTGGTTGCCCCCGTGAAGCGGGCCGGTTGTAAATTTCTTATTGAGCACTTTTGCGAGCGCTTTCTTCTAAATGATCACGCTTAAAGCGCGTCAAAGACTATCAGTAAGATCGCGGAAGACCCAGCACATGTTCGGAAACGAAATTCAAAATCATCTCCTGAGAAATCGGCGCAAGCTTCATCAGTCGTGCCTCACGCCAATACCGCTCTACATGGTATTCGCGCGCATAGCCAAAACCGCCGTGTGTCTGAATTGCCGCGTCGGCTGCGAAAAAACCAGCTTCGGCGGCAAGATATTTCGCCATGTTTGCCTCTGCTCCGCAAGGTTTGCCATTATCGATTAACCACGCCGCTTTCTTGATCATCAATTCGGCCGCGTCTAACTGCGTACGCGCCTGCGCCAACGGAAAGGCAATGCCTTGATTTTTACCAATCGGCCGATCGAATATAACTCGTTCGTTCGCATAATTTACTGCGCGCCGGAGTGCCGCTCGTCCAATGCCTAACGCCTCTGCAGCGATCAATATACGTTCGGCGTTGAGGCCATCGAGCAAATAACGAAAGCCTTCTCCTTCCTCCCCTACCCTATCGGTCACCGCGACACGCAGGTCGTCATAAACCACCTCGCACGTGCGCACGGCGTTTCGACCGAGTTTAGGGATCGGTGAAATAGTTACCTCAGGGCGCTGCAATTCAGCGAGTAGAAGTGTCATTCCATCGGTTTTACGCTGCACCTCTTTACGCGGCGTCGTGCGCACGAGCAATAGCACACGCTCGGATTCCATTGCCTTGGTCGTCCATACTTTACGACCGCGAACAATATAATGATCTCCATCGAGCTTTGCCGATGTCTCTATAGAGGTCGTGTCGGTGCCTGCATTGGGCTCGGTAACACCGAACGCCACGTGCATCTCACCGCGGGCAACTTTCGGTAGATAGGTATTACGAAGGGCTTCGCTGCCATGTTTTACAACCGGGTGCATGCCAAAAATAGAAAGATGAAGAGGGGTCGCTCCATTCATTGCAGCGCCAGAAGCAGCAACCTCTTCGAGTAAGATCGCCGCCTCTTGAATGCCTTTACCCGCACCGCCGTATTTTTCGGGCATCGCTATGCCGAGCCATCCCGCCGCGGCCATCGAATCGAAAAAATCGGTGGGGAATTCGCCGGCCGCATCTTTCCGCTCCCAATACTCATCGGGGAAATCGCTGCAATGCTTCCTTACTGATTCGCGAATAAGGCGTTGTTCTTCGCTTTCACTAAAATCCATTCGTTGCCCTTTTATTCTAACTAATCGTTCAGCTATTTTGAGCGGCGATCTGCGCCGCTATGGCGAGCAACTGCTCCGCGCGCTTTAAATGTGGCACGTCGACCATCGATCCTTCGAAGGTAAACGCCATCTTTCCTTCGCGTCGGTTCTCATCGAACGCTCGCACCAAAATCTCCGCTCGCTCGATCTCCTCAGCGCTCGGCGTAAACGCAGCGTTGACGACTTCGATCTGATCGGGATGAATAGTAAGCTTCCCAGTAAACCCCATGTCTGCAGCAGTCTCGCTCTCGCGGCAAAGGCCTGCAATATCGCGGATGTCTGTGTAGACCGAATCGATGGGTTGCACACCCGCAGCAGCGGCAGCCAGCAGACAATATGATCTGACAAAACCAAAGACCTCGAGATAATTGCCATTCAAGTCGCGCTTGCGACGTGCACCCAGTGAGACAGACAGATCCTCGGCGCCCCAAGTTAATCCGTCGACACGCGGATGGTTAGTCATCTGCGGCAGATTGAACACAGCGCCGGCTTCCTCTGTACCAATAAGAATTAGTCGTGGGCGCGTAAAATTTTCTGGCAGCGATTTTTCGGCCTGCTGAAGAATCAAATCTACAGAGGCGACGGTTTCTCGAGACAAGACTTTAGGCAAAACGATAGCGTCGGGTTGATGTTGCACAATTTTTTCGAGATCGTCGCGGCCCCATTCTGAATCGAATGGGTTAACTCGCACCAACCGCTCTTGCCTGCAGCCCTTATTTTCATCGAGCCAAGCACATACAGCGTCTCGCGCTGCTTGCTTCGCTTCAGGCGTTACAGAATCTTCAAGATCAAAGATGAGCGCATCTGCGCGCAGACTTATCGCCTTATTCATCATCTTCTCGTTAGCACCGGGTACAAAGTGGAGTGAGCGGCGAAGGCGCATCCTGTCATCCTTTAGATCAATAAGTGGGGCCCAGTAGCGACCTGAATACCGGGTGATAATCACGCGGCAAGGTGGCGGAACGATGAGCCTGTCGCTTCTTATTCTACCGAGTTGAACCTTAGTAGTGCAGCCTAAACGCTACTTAAACTCATCTCATTGACAGTTTGCACCGCTTTGGCGCACAGCGCACGGTCGCGCGCGCTATAACGAGGCAGCACAACAGCGCCACAACTCTCTCTTCTTCGAAAAATAATCTAACCAGCTGATTAATATGATTTTTACATAATTGGCACAGCGCTTGCTATCTCTAACGTGTACCAAGTTCTGCCCTCCCACATCTCGCTGGGCAAACGTCGGACAAGAAACCTAGCGGCGATCCGCTCAAAGGACTCACGCAGGAAAAAGCATTCGAACTCAATGGAGAAGACCACATGATGACTAAGGCATTTAACGCAATGAGAACATCAACCCACGCTAAGCTCTTAGCAACAACAGCACTCGGCGCGAGCCTGATGCTCTCCTCAGTCGCCGCTCAAGCCGAACTCAGTGCGAACGCCAGCATTACTAACAACTACCTCTGGCGCGGCCTTACTCAATCAGTCAATTTGCCCGCCACTCAGGGCGGGATCGACTACTCTGCCGACAATGGATTTTATGTCGGTACGTGGATCTCTAACGTAGAATACGATGCAGGAGACGCGTTCTCTTATGAGCATGACGTCTACTTCGGCTATTCTGGTGAAGCTTCTCTTACGAGCATGACGTCTACTTCGGCTATTCTGGTGAAGCAGGCGGTATCGGTTATGACGTGGGCTATCTCTATTTTAACTATGATGCGAACGCAGAATTCGACTTTTCTGAAGTGTACGGCTCACTGAGTTTTGGAGCCTTCACCGTTGGCGCACAAATTCTTGCCGACACAGAGGCCGCTGAGGGAGTGGGCCAAGACTTTGGTTTTGGGCAAGCTACCTATATTTACGGTGACTACGCTATTGAACTCGCAAATGAAGCGGAGCTCAGCTTCCACGTCGGTCGGCATGCAGGCGACTTCGTTGAAGCATTCAATGGTACAACTGATGACTATTTAGATTATGGAGTCACCCTCGCCAAGGATGGATTTGCATTTACTATCAGTGGCACCACCTTAGGCAGCGACGACAATAATGACGGCGAGGAAGACTACGCTAGCATGAGCGCGAGAGATAACGACAATATCAAGTTCGTTCTATCTTACTCAGTTGATTTCGCACTCTAAAGCCACGAACGCCTAAAATGCAGCTCTAAAAGCCTCCAATCGTTACTGATGGAGGCTTTTTATTTTTGGGCATCGGAGTGCGAATCGCGCATCATCATGCCCTTGCGAAGGCACTGGCAGACTAATTCGCCGCGTTGATTGTGTGCGCTATGCTCGAACCAGACCACGCCCCTGTCCAGCTTACTTTCCGACGCCCGCTTGTTCTTTATCACGGTTGTAACTCTTATCGTATCGCCGATGAATACGGGGTGAGGAAATTCAACGTTCTCCATACCTAAATTACCAATAGTCGTGCCTAGCGTTGTCTCGCCAACCGAAATACCGATCACAAGCCCCAGCGTGTAAAGGCTGTTTACTAGAATCTGGCCGTACTGGCTTTTACGCGCAAACTCCGCATCGATATGCAGCGGCTGCGGATTATGCGTCATCGCACTAAACAGCAAGTTGTCGGTTTCGGTAATGGTGCGGGTAATCTCGTGTTCGAAAACCGCACCGATCGTTAACTCTTCAAATGTTTTTCCTGCCATTCGCACTCCCCCTCGTACTCTTCTAAATCACTTTGCGTTCGGTTCATTAAGTGAAAGTCATTGGAAACTCATTAGGACATACAGTATGTTTGACCCTCATTACAGGCACCCAAAATAGCATAGTTCGAGGAATTTACAGTGGCGGCTAACGAACAAGACTTTAGCGACTGGGGCGGCAAGACCGAGGTATCTTACGACATCATCGATCCTGCGCTGGCCGAGCGACTTCGAACGACTCTCCTGCGCATAGAGCAGACACCCGCTACTGGTGTTCTGCCAACACTCGGGCATTGGTGTTACTTCCAATCTCCTGCACCTGCTGATTTACTCGGCGAAGACGGTCATCCGCAGCGCGGCGGCTTTCTGCCACCCATAGCACTGCCTCGACGTATGTGGGCTGGTGGCTCGCTCGAATTTTTGTCACCGATTCCAATCGGCGCGACACTTAGCCGCCATTCGACGATCGGCTCTATTCAGGCTAAGGAAGGCCGCAGCGGCAAACTCGTGTTCGTCTCGATAACACACGATTACTGGCAGGAGGAAACGAAGCTAATCACCGAACGACAAGATTTAGTTTTTCGTGAGGCCGCAATTAAAGGCAACACAGCCTCAGCCAAGAGCAAAACAACAACCTTGCCTCCCTCCGAAGAAACGCCTACCCCTCTTCATTCGCAGACTTTACGCGGAGACGCTGTCACCCTCTTTCGATTCTCGGCACTCACCTTTAACAGCCATCGTATTCACTACGATCGCGACTACGCTATTCAGGTAGAGGGCTATTCGGGGCTAGTAGTGCACGGACCTTTATTAGCTACCCAGCTTGCGCAGTTTGCCGAGCAACGATTTGCAAATGACGGTCGCTCCCTGCGTCACTTCGACTTTAAGGCTGTAAGCCCCGTAATCGATACGCAACACTATACCCTTTGCGCAGGCTCTGAAGCTGACGACGGATGCGTCCCCCTATGGATAGTAAAAGACGATGGCGTCGTCGCCATGCGCGCCGAGGCGCGTTTCCTCTGAGACGGCAACCAAATTAGAACCCCCAATAACTAAAAATATAGACCGACAATGGCACAGCATTCACCCCCACTAGCCGGCATTACCGTCATCGCACTCGAACATGCGATAGCCGCGCCACTCGCGACGCGCCAACTCGCCGAACTCGGCGCCCGTGTCATCAAGATCGAGCGCACCGACGGCGGAGATTTTGCGCGTCACTATGACTCGCGGGCACGCGGCTTGTCGTCCCATTTCGTTTGGACAAACAGATCGAAAGAGAGCCTCACCCTTGACCTTAAACAGGCCGCAGGGCTGAACGTTCTCAATACACTTCTGAGTACAGCCGACGTTTTTATCCAGAACCTCGCTCCCGGCGCTGCGACAAAAATGGGGCTGGACAAACAGACACTCGCAGTTAGAAACCCAAAATTAATCGTCTGCGATATTAGTGGCTATGGAAGCTCCGGCCCACACTCGTCTCGCAAAGCCTATGATTTGCTTATTCAAGCCGAGGCTGGTTTCTTGGGAATAACAGGCAACCAGGCGCAGGGTGCGAAAAGCGGCATATCGATTGCTGATATTGCCGCAGGAACTCAAGCACATGCCGCCATCCTAGCCGCTCTCATCCAACGAGGTAAGACGGGTCTCGGCAGCCATATCGAAATATCGATGCTCGAAGCGATGACTGAATGGATGGGTTACCCGCTTTACTATTCGCTTGATGAGGCAGCACAACCGGCTCGCACTGGCACAGACCACGCGACAATATATCCTTACGGATGCTTCCGCACCGGCGGTGATTTTGAAGCCAGCGCCGGCGAGGTGATGATCGGCATTCAGAACCAGCGGGAATGGGAAAAATTTTGCAGAAACGTTCTTGGCGATGAAAAATTGATAGCAGCGCCCGAGTACGCCAACAACAGCGATCGGTCACAGAACAGAGAGAGTCTCCGCGTTATTATCGAAGAAAAATTCAGAGGCCTACGAGCTGAGGAAGTCATCGAGGCGCTAGAGGTGTGTGGCATCGCCTGTGCGAAAGCCAACTCGATAGCAGAGCTATGGCAGCACCCTCAGCTACGCGCACTAAACAGGTTTATCGAAGTAGAAACCGAAGCCGGGCTCCTCGAAGCACTCGAGCCGCCGGCGCGCAGCGACTCATTCAAAGCCTCTGTAACTAAAGTGCCGGCGCTTGGCGAAAACTCTCGCGCTATTCTCAAAGAGCTCGGCTACACAGGCGAAGAAATCGACGCGCTGGCCGCAGCGCGCGTAATCTAGGCTACGGGGCCAATGCGGCGTCTAGCGCAGTTTGCGATTCGCGTACACCGAAGCTAAGCCAGCCAATCTCATTCGAGTTGTCTGACGCGGCGAGCAATGCGTTAAAAGCCGCGAGTCGAGCTTGCAACGCTCTCACGCTTTTGGGCTCGGCGCTCAGCGCTATGTCCGCCGAATGCAGTGCGAGTTCGAAGTCGCCCGATTCGATCTGCGCCTCGGCAAGCATGGCAACCGCCTCTGCACCGCCCGCCAATTCGACCAGCTGCGGGTAGGCTTCGTCGACTGGCGTCGAAAACATCGAGGTAGGATTACCGTCGAACCAGCCCATATAACTTTCATAAATTCCGCGCACAGACCATGAAATGCGCCCATACCCCTCACCGATATCCAGATCAGATGGCAACGTTATCTCAGCCATCAGGGTATGCACATCTTTGCCCTGATTCATGCCAAGCACAGTCTTATCGTGCACATATAAAATAGCATCGCGATAGCGTGTCAGTTCGCGTTGTATTTGCTGTTCGCCAATGATTGCATCGCCATGACTCGGGATTAAAATTTCAGGCTCCAGCGCTAATATCCGGTTAATCGAATCGACATAGTCTAGCGCCCAACGCGGCTTGGTTCCGCGTAACGTGTACATATTCGGAAACGAGGTGTAAAAATTGTCGCCAACGAACGCAGCGCGGTATTTTGGCACCCACACGCTCAGGTGATCATAGGTCTCGCCGGGAGTGTGCAGGACATTAAATTCGACACCGCCGAGTTCGAAATTATATTCTTCTTCGAACATAATCGTCGGAACGATTTCAGCGCCAAAATTGTCAACCCCTTCCGCGATCTCGAGCTCACTCAGCTGCACAACATTCAGGCTTGGAAACTGCGCCGCATTGCGCTGCGAGAACAGGCCTTTTAAGCGGTTTTGATAATTGACGAATTCGTAGTGTTCGTCCTGCGCGATTATCTCTGTGTCTTCTTCGCGCCACGCATTCACGCCGCCGATATGATCGCCATGGGCATGGGTGAGGATAATGTATTTAACAGGACCATCATCCTCCGCCTGTAGCAGCCGTTTGTGACGAGACGCGTTAACAATCAGTGAGGTATCGATAATGACATTGCCCGCAGGCGTTGCGACCATTGTGGTATTGCCAAATCCAGTCGCCTGAAAAATAGCGTCGTTGATGCGAATCGCTTCAGTCTGATCACGCCCGACAAGGCCCGGATTCATCATCGCTCCCAGCTGGCCCATGCTATGACCGCTAACCAACAAGCCTGTTGCCACGATGGCGGCCGCCTTAGCAAAAGAGGCAAATGAGGCGAGCGACGCGAATGTACTTGTGCGGTTTCCTTGCATACTACTTCCTAGCGCTGTGCGCGTAATTCTGACTCTATAATGGGTAACAAATCGGTAAACGTCCACGACGGCACACTACCCCAGCGGCCATCAATATCTTGCGAAAGATTCATCGCAGCAATCTCGTCGAGCGAGGCACCTGACTCGATCGCAGTCTGAACTCGATCGCGCAATAACGAGAGCATTGCATGCACCTCGATCATCCCTGCGCGATCACTCACCTCCCCCCCATGACCCGGTATAACTTTCGTGTCAGGCCCAGCCAACTCGATCGCGATTTGCATCGCCGCGATCATGCCCAAAAAACTGCCACCATTGAACTGATCGATGATCGGATACATGTTAGTTCGAAAGACGTCACCTAAATGCAGCACATCTGAATCAACAAAGTGAACGAAGCTATCGCCATCGGTATGAGCGGGCGGCGCAAGAAAGACACGCACCTCTTCGTTATTCAGGTGAAAGCTTAGCGCCTCACTGTAGGTGATAACAGGCCGCGCAGCCTCTGCAGGTTGCGGAAAGGTGATACCGCCTCTGCGCGGAATGCGCAGCTCCTTGAGCATGCGCAGGCGGACGCTATCGTGTGCGACCAGCGTGACGCCATAGCTTGCCAATCGCGCATTGCCTCCGATGTGGTCTGGATGAATGTGCGTGTTTACCGCAAAGCTGATGGGTAAATCGGTTAGCTTAGCGACCTCTGCGACGAGCGCCTCAACATTGCGCTCGTAATGCGAGTCGATTAATAACACTGCCTCGTCGCCAAAAAAAACACCTACATTGCCGTTGGTGTCAGCGGGTTCAAGCATCGCTATCGATTGAGTAACCCTGTGGCTCGTAAACGCAGGCTTCCCCACATCTTGAGCGACGAGCGCTGTAGACGCTAAACTCAATAGCAGAGCAAACGCCGTCATGGCGTTAGTGTAGACACCACGCTGAGCGCGCTGCATATACTGATTCAAGTCCATCATATCTAATTTTCCTTGTCCGTTAACGAGGCTCTTTTGGGGCTTAACCGAGATGGACGACTACCACGCGCGCTCCAGAATAGTCAAAAGTAATCCGTCTCATACTTCTTTTCCTTGTCGATTAGCCTCCCACGTTGACCAGCGACAGGTGGGATTCTGCAAAACGCTGGCACGGCAGAATGCACGTCACTCAGGGTAGGGGCATTTCGCTACTTTCGATATCTCTTGCGCGTTCAAAAGAAGCAACCGGTGTTACAGTTCGCACTTGCTCAAGCCAGAACACACCATCATAAGGATAGCTATTTCCACGAGTCCCAATAAAATCCATGTCACCGTCATTATCCAAATCGCGAGCAATGAATTTATCGAACATGCCACGTTTACGCCTAGAAATATCATGACGCATCCATTCAGTCTTGGCATCGCCTGGGTTCTCAAACCAGCCGATTCTTCCCAATGCACTACCTATGTCCATTGTAGAGTCATCTCCCATGCGATCTCCCCTGCTGTAACTGCCAGCAATCACGTCAGCGTCACCGTCACCGTCAATGTCAGCGAGCTCCATGCCAGTGACGCTGTCGGGCAGGAATGTACCTATTTGAAAACCGTTCCAGGCATCGCCGAGCGCCGCTGGCTGTTCAATCCACATCAAGCCCGGCGGTCTGCCTGCACCAATTATATCTAGACGACCGTCTCCCGAGAGATCGGCATACTCCAGATTGAAGCCCTGCATAATCCCGCCATTAATGCCTATGGCATGTTCAACAAATTCTAGCTCACCAGTATTTTCGTACCAGAGAATACGATTTTCTCCCCTGGCTCCCACCACGATATCCTGATCACCATCGCCATCAAGATCTATGGTTTCTGAATTCTGCGGAATACTATAGCGCCCAAGGATTTCTCTCTGCCAACTATCACCTTCCAGAGGGTCGCCGTGCAGAGTAAATAATTCAACCGGTGTTGAGCGAGCATAGTCAGCTGGGCTAGGACGCTGGGCGCCTTTGTTGGGCGCTATAATTTCAGGAATTCCATCACTATTAAAATCGGCAGAAAAGACACGAATATAAGACCCGCGATTCAAACTCTGAGGAAGAATCAAACGTTTCCACGCTGAAGAGCGCACGTTAACTCCCGGGTTTTCTAGATATATCAGATGAGCAAGTTCTGCAGCGACAAAAATATCTAGATAACCGTCACGATTAATATCCACCAACACAGCGTCTTCAGGAGCACCTACTTCAGCTCCCTCGGCAAGAGTAATATTAATCCATTTTTCCGGGTCGCTCGTCCCAAACGCAATACGCACATGACCGGCAGCCGGGGGGTCGAACCCGTCATCAAATGTCGCAGAATCATAGGTGGAATCAGATTCATGAACAGAGACTATATCTTCGAAGCCATCGTTGTCGATATCACCAACTACCAGGCCATCACTGCCGCTGAATGGAATGCCAGACTCAATGGGGTCATCAATGAGATGTTCACGCCAACTTATATAACTGCCGTCAGCCGCTTGGGCGCGGGTCAATGCGTCTCCAACTGGATTCTGTGCATTGGTAACTGAAGCAATTCCTATCACTGCAAGAACAATAATTTTTCCTCTTATCATGTCTTCCTCTAATAGCTATGTCATGCTTAGTCACATTATTTGCAATTTATTAATTTACTACCTGTTCTTTGATGACTTTAAAACGTTGCAATTGGATTCAATGGTGATCCGGTACCACCATTGACGCGCAATGGTGCAGTAGTAAAAAGAAATTCAGCCCTCCCCTGACGCTGCGCCTCTTCGGATACCGCTTCTAAATCAAGATTGTCAAAAATAGGCATTCCCAAAGCCACCAGAACCAGTGCATGCACCGGCGAATCGTAACCTTCAACTAGCGAAGGCTTTACATCCAGCGCTGAATCGCTACCGATTAGTGCTACTTCCCTATCTTTAAACCATGATACCGAACTAGCATGTAATCCCGCCGAATCCACTGCAAGATTCCAGGGACCTAGCGTCGCTCTTCTCATCCAGCGGCCGGTGCGAATCAACAC
>JGI26253J51717_1001176_pt1 | contig 10814 bp, 8 predicted proteins | sample SaaInlV_100m_DNA_6_FD_51717 | JGI IMG/M metagenome (IMG submission 51717)
TTATGCACGAAGAAAGACTCTCAGCAACCCATGGCCATGCCTTTTCCTGTCATTTAGCTTGGAGTGGCAATCATTGTCTGCGAGTCGAGCAGCTAGTGGATGGTCGCCGTTATTTACAGCTGGGCGAGTTATTAGCGCCAGAGGAAATCGTGCTGAGTCCGGGCACTGCTTATAGCGCGCCTGTTGTCTGGTGCTGCTTTTCAGCTGGAGGATTGACGGGTCTCTCACGTTGTTGGCATCGCCTTATCCGAGCGCAGTTCCCCACCGTTGCTAAGCTGCAACAAAAACCACGTCTGGTTCAGATCAATACGTGGGAAGGTCACTATTTTGATGTCAACGAGTCAAAGCTACTGGGTTTGATTGATCAAGCAGCACAGTTGGGTGTAGAGCGGTTTGTACTCGATGACGGTTGGTTCTGTGGGCGCAACGATGATAAAAGTTCCTTAGGAGATTGGTGGGCAGACACTAAAAAACTACCCCGGGGTTTGACTCCGCTGGTTGAGGCCTGCAGCCGCAATGAGATGGAGTTTGGTTTATGGGTTGAGCCTGAAATGGTGAGCCCAGACAGTGATCTTTATCGTAGCCATCCCGATTGGATTTTAAGTCATGAGTCGGCACCGCAACTGTTGGCTCGACATCAACTAGTTTTGGACCTCGCCCGTCCCGAGGTGGAGGCTTATATTTTCGATTCCCTCTCCACGCTCCTCAGTCAACACCCTATTCGCTATCTTAAATGGGATATGAATCGCGATATTCATCAAGCGGGGAACGCGCTGGGTCATCCTGCGGTGAGTGGTCAGACTCGAGCTCTCTATCGATTATTGAACCGCGTGAAGACTGCCTTTCCCGAGGTAGAAATAGAGGGGTGTGCGTCGGGCGGGGGGCGTGTGGACTGCGGTGTTTTAAATTATGTCAGTCGATTTTGGCCCTCCGATACCAACGATGCCCTTGATCGGCTCAGTGTTCAGAGGGGTTTTTCCCTGTTTTACCCGCCCGAGTTAATGGGCTCCCATATTGGCCCCGAGACCTGCCATCTCACCGGGCGACAACACGACCTGACCTTTCGGGCCGGGGTCGCATTTTGGGGGCACTTGGGTATTGAGATGGATATCACAACGCTGAGTGACCATGATCGAGCGACTATGATGTTGCTGATTGAGCTTTACAAAAATCACCGACAGCTCTTGCACAGCGGTCAGCCACAACGCCTCGATAGACCGAAAGAGGAAATGGGCTGGGGGGTGGTGTCTACGGCGCAAGAGGAGGGGCTTTTTGGACATGCTCAGCTGATGAGTGCGCTTCGACCATTTCCTGTGCGGTACCGCTTTCAGGGGTTGGATAAAAGCGCACACTATCGAGTGCAATGTATCTGGCCGCCCATTGATAGCGAGTTTTTAAATGACCATGTGGCATCTCTGCAAGAGCAAAAGCTGTCGGGTGATGTGCTCATGCAGTTAGGTATTGCGCTACCCATTCGTAAGCCCGAGAGCGTACTCATTTACTATCTGAGCAAGGCTTAGAACGTTGCATTTTTTTAACTGTTCTACGCGATATGGGGGCCGCTTTAACCCCGCCGCGCAATCGATTACGCCTGAGGGGTTGTCCCGTCGCTTGAGGGATCAAAAAGAATGGCTGGGGCCCATTGAGGTGTGGCACCAAACACAAAACGACTGACCAGCAGTGCGGAAAATACGCAAAAAATAACAGTGATAAACATCATATGAATGTAGTGGAAAGGCGCCCAAACAAAGGAGAAAAATCCGTACAGTAAGACCCCNAACACNACGGCAACAATGGCGGCNCCCGCAGAAACTCCACGAAATAACAGGCCTACAATAAAGGCGGAAAGAATCGGCATGCTGAGTAAACCGTACAGCTCCTGAACTAAATTAATGATGCTTTCGGCTTGGGCATAAATCGGCACCATGGCTAGGCCTATCAATACAAAGCTAACGGTTATGATCAGATTGAGTCGCCGGAGGTTGGGTTCTGGTGCAATGTAACGCTCGTGAATGTCGCAAACGTACAATGCGGTGGATGAGTTTAAAACACTGTTTACGCTGGTCAGTACGGCGGCGGCAATGGCGGCTGCGAAGGCGCCTGATAGCCAAAGCGGCAGTACCTCTCCCACAATCTTGCCAAAAGCGGCATCTCCAATATCGCCATAGAGCTTGAAAGAAACGATGCCGGGTATGACGACCATGGGGGGGATGATTAGCAAGCGTATGGCNGCAGCNGCGATAACGCCTTTCTGGCCCTCCTCGGCGGTAGGCGATGCCATGGCCCGCTGGGTAATGGTTTGGTTGGTGCCCCAATAGAAAATTTGTATGAATAACATGCCCGTTAACAAGGTATGCCATGGAATAGGCGAGTCATTGCTGCCGATCAGGGTTAGCCGTTCGGTGGGGATACCAGAAAAATCAAAGTCGATGGCTGCNAGGGCTAAAAAAACCACAACCATTCCNAGCGATAGCAACAGCACGCCACTGTAAGCGTCGGANATTGCGACCGCGCGCAGGCCGCCCAACACNGCGTAGGCGGCCCCAACAACTGCAAAGGCGGTGGCAATGACAATAATGGGAAGCTCAACGTTGAATAGCGTTTGCATAAAAAGCGCGCCGCTATACAGCATGGCGGGAATAAAAATGAATAAATTCCCGAGTAAAAANAGTAGCCCAATAAGNGCTCGAATACGGTAGTCGTCGTAGCGCTTCTCCAAAAGCTCAGTAGTGGTGGTGCATTGATAGCGGTAGTAAACCGGCAGGATGACTTTAGCGAGAATAATCAGACCGACAACGGCTGATAATTCCCACCACGCGAGCAGCGCCATTTGATTGCCGTTCATCCCAACCAGCTGATCGGTACTGAGATTGGTAAGGGTGATAGATCCGGCGACGACGATCCAGCTGAGGCCCCTACCTGCAAGAAAGACGTCGTCTCGAGTAGATGTTGTTGGATTGAGATGAGCGGTGTCTTGCAAACAGCGGCGCCAGGTTAACCCAGCAATTAAAGCGGTAATCGTAATGAAGACCAAAATTTGCAGTGGATCAATAGGCATGAGCTTTCCGCTTGTTATTGGGGAGACTGGGTTAACCAGACTAACAGTCAGCCCGTGTTTAAAAAATCATGTTGTCGAGGTGGGCTTGTCACTGTCTAAAAAGGCAGNGTGACTACCAAGCGCTGTCCGCAATGGTAATGCGGTGCAGTAGGCGATCGTAGCCGTCGTAGCCTCCGGTTGCGGCGTGCAGCAGCGATCGGTTGTCCCACATGACGAGCATATTAGGCTGCCATTGGTGTCGATAAAGAAACTGCTCTTGAGTTTGGTATTGGTAAAGCTCCATGAGCAACGCTTGTGCTGTCTCAAGATTCATATCGGAAAAGCTTTGAATGTAGGCTGCCGATGAAAATAGCGCCTTTTTTCCGGTTTCGCGATGGGTTCTGACCAGTGGGTGGTTGCAGGTTTCTCGGGCGCTCTCGCTGGGCTTTATGGTCATACTACGCCCGTTGCTTTGGTCTTGGTCGCCGTAGGCGCCGTCCGGGGCATAGCCCAAGGCGGCTGAGTGGATAGCCGTGAGATTTTCCACGCGTTCTCTTAGTGAATCAGGCATTTCGTCAAAGGCTTTTACTTGATCTGCAAATAGCGTGTCGCCGCCGTGAGGAGGAATAGTAATACTGAGGAGCATAGTTGCCGCTGGGGGTATCGGCATGAAACTCCAATCGCTGTGGAAGGTCTCTGCAAAAATTGAGGTTGTTTCATCGGCCTTGCGTTGAATCGCACAAATGTTGGGGTAGCCATCGATATGGCCAAAAAATGGATCCTCACCAATTTCACCAAAGTACTGACTCACCCGCTCTAGATCCTCGGGACTTAGACGTTGATTCGGGAAGGCTACAACTTTGTGCTGCAGCCAGTGACTGCGTATTTCGGCGATCGAGTCTTCGGAAAGGTTTTGAGTTAAATCGACGCCCGTAATTGATGCACCACAAGATGCCTGGCTGGCAGTAACGGTTAATGGCATAGGGCCCTCCTTATTTTTATAGGCGTGTAAATGCCAAGGAACTGATGCGAACTGTCTAAATTTTTAGGTTAGGGTATCAGAAGTTAACCACTCTCATGGTTCCACCAGGCGAGGTCAGAGTGCGCCCGGAGGTCTGCTTCATGAGTCCAAGCCGACCGATGTTGATGCGCGAGATGAAAATAGGTCTCCGCTATTTCTTCTGGCAGAAGTAGGCCGTCTTTATCACCGCCACGGGCCTGCCTCAGCGCGGCGAATTGTTCTTCTCCCAGCATTTTCCCTAGGGTGTCAGGCGCATCTACCGCCCCGTCAATAATGACATGAGCGACGTGGATTCCCCGTGATGCGTATTCGGCATTTAACGTTTGGCAGAGCATTCGTCGCCCGCCCATTGCCGCGGCATGGGAATGCTGGCCAGCGTTACCTCGTACCGCCGCCGTGGCAGATGTCACCAGTAGTGTGCCACCGCCGCGAGACTCCATGGCAGGAATAACAGCTTTGGCCACTCGAAATAGGGCGAGGCACGCCATTCTCCAGCCCAGTTCAAAGTTCTTGAGTGTTGTGGCTTCCAGCGATCTATTGCCAATCTGTGCGCCAAGATTAAATAAGACGGTATGTATGGGTCCTATTTCTTCAACAGAAGCGATTAGATTTTCCAAGGCATCGTCTTCCACCGCGTTGAGTAAATGCCCAGAGGCGGACCCGCCCTCGGATTGAATGCCATCAACAAGGGTTTGCAGTCCACTCGCATCGCTACGTCGGCACAGAGCAGCGTGGTAACCCTCTCGAGCAAACCGGTTGCCGACACTGCCACCAATACCTGCGCCAGCCCCAATGATTAAACATACTTTCTTCAAAATAGCGTCCTCTGGTGTTTCTTTCATTTACTCCACGTTCAACGTTTTGTTGCGTATTAGCGTCTCGATCTCCTCGACGTCAAAGCCCAACTCGGTTAACAGGCTGACCCCATGCTGACCCAGCTTTGGGCCTGGGCCTGCGATGCTACTGGGTGTATCGCTGAATTGTGCGGCAGGACGCGCTTGTCGAACTTCACCAAAGCCCGGGTAATCAATACGACTAATAGAATCGTTGGCGTTGATTTGCTCATGGTCTAGCAGTTCGGTTCGATCCAGTAGCGGGGCACAGGGCACGCCTTCATCTTCAAATCGTTGCAAAATATCAGCGCTAGGCCATTTGTAAATTTCCGCGGCGGTCAGCGCTTTGCGTTCCCCTGCATTTTTAAATCGTGCAGAAGCGGTAAGAAAACGCTCATCTTCTATCCAATCTTCACGGCCGAGTGCCCGACACATGCCTAACCATTCTTTGTCCGATATAACACCGGCCGTGATACAGCGATCTTGAGTCTCGTAGATCAGATCCATTGCTCCGCCCGCCTGCTTTGGATCAAACTCACGCTCGGCATAGGTGAGCCCGCCCATACCTTCGGGCCAAAAAAATGACAACATGGTGTCTAGCATGGAGAGACGGATGTGCTGCCCGCGCCCGCTTTTTTCCCGTGCGTACAGGGCAGAGCTAATGGCTTGCGCTGCTGTCAGTGCGGTGACCTTGTCGGCTAAAATGATGCGGAACATGTTGGGTTTGCCCGTCACACGATCGGCTTGTATGTCTGTGGCGCCAGATAGCGCTTGGATTATGGGATCGTAAACCCGTTTATCCGCATAGGGTCCCTGATCGCCAAAACCGCTAATTGAGACGTAAATTAAGCGCTCATTAGCCCTGCGCAGCACCTCCTCGCCAAAGCCCATACGATCGATAGCACCCGGGCGAAAATTTTGAATAAAGACATCGGCGTCTTTTGCCAGCTTCAGCAAAATGTCTTTGCCCGCATCCGACTTTAGATCGAGGGCAATGGATTCTTTGCCGCGATTGCAGGAGAAAAAAGCCGGTGTAATGTCATTGTGCTTGGAGCCAATGTGCCGCATCTGTTCGCCGCTAGTGGGCTCTACTTTGATGACTCGTGCGCCTTGATCTGCGAGCATCATGGCGGCAACCGGGCCAGAAACCATAGAGGTCAAGTCGAGAACTTTAAGTCCGTCCAGTGCGCCCATGGGCTTGCTCCAGTCTTTTAAGAGTCGCGTGTTTACAGTGTTGCTGACACACCCCATCGTGCGGTGTTTGTCCTAGTATCGCTATAACGGGGAGCAGACTCCAGCACAGCATTTTCCTTTCGACGGCCAGCCATCCAGACGTAGCAGCTCCCTCGGTTGTCAGAACTAAATTGGGGTACTGAGTTCGAATGTCGGTAAAGAGAATCCGCACTTTTGAGAGCGTCAATTTTGATGAATAGGTGAGGTGAAGCGTCCTAACACTTGAGGTATACTGCGCCGCTTTTCATTGCAGAGCTGCCCTGAGATTTAAGGACAGGGGGCGAGGACAAGCGTCATGGATATTTCGGTCGGTATCATTATGGGATCGCGCTCCGATTGGAGTGTGATGGAAGCGGCGGCCAATATGCTCGACGCTCTTGGTATTCGCTATGAGTGCAAAGTCGTCTCAGCCCACAGAACTCCAGATCGACTTTATGCCTATGCGCGCGAAGCCAGAGGTCGGGGTTTAAAAGCGATTATTGCCGGCGCGGGAGGGGCAGCTCACTTACCCGGTATGTGTGCCGCAATGACTCCGGTGCCGGTTCTTGGCGTGCCGGTCGCTGCCACGGTACTCAATGGCGCTGATGCCATGCTTTCCATCGCTCAGATGCCTAAAGGTGTGCCAGTGGCTACTTTTGCCATAGGGCAGCCCGGCGCCGCCAATGCAGCGCTGTTTGCTGCAGCCATGTTGGCCAACAACGATTCAACGATTGCTGCAGCCCTCGATCGTTTTCGAGAAGAGCAAACAGCCTCTGTTCCAGAGAGCGTTACCGATTGAAAACTCGCCTAGGGATCATTGGTTGCGGCCAGCTTAGTCAAATGCTGGGAGAGGCGGCTAATCGGCAGGGCGCGTCAGTCGCATTTTTGTGCCTTGACGAAATCCCTGTCGTACAGGGCCTAGGCCCAATTTTTGAAGCTTCAGACTTGGAAGCGTTTTTGAAAGCTTGTGACGTGGTAACCGTTGAGCGCGAAAGCATTGATGATGTGATCTTGCAGCGAGTACGCGACACTGTGGGTTTAGCGCCGCGCTATGAGGCATTAGTGGTTCTGCGTGAACGTGACACTCAAAAAGCCATGCTCGACGCTTTGGAGATTCCAACCTCGCCCTGGTTCTGTGCAGCCAACAGAGAAGCACTGCTAGAGAGTATGGCTGCCGCCCCAGAGGGTTCGCTCCGCTGTAAGCGAACCTTGGGTGGTTATGACGGTGGCGGGCAGTGGCGTGTAACCTCTGTTGAAGACAGTGGAAAAATCCCCGACGATGGTTTTCCGGTGATTGCTGAGGCCGAGATTGCTATTGAGCGTGAGTTAGCGATTGTTGTGGCTAGAGATAACGGTGGAGTGATAATGACCTATCCCATGACGGAAAACGTCATGCGTGATGGCATTCTTATTGGTAGCTTGGTGCCTGCTAACGTTACCGATGCGATGACTGATGAAGCAACACGGCATGCACACTCGCTTGTGAACGCAATGGATTACGTGGGAGTGTTGGCGATTGAGTTCTTTGTGACTGAGGGTCGTCTAATAGTTAATGAGATCGCTCCTCGCGTGCACAATACAGGGCATTGGACTATTGGCGCAGTGGGTGCCGATCAGTTTACTCAGCATGTCGTTTGCACATTAGGTGGCACGGTTCGCGAGGTGTCTTTTTCGGGTGCTGCGGCAATGGTCAATCTTCTTGATGATAAATTTCCGACAACATTACCCGAGGCCGGCGTGCGCAGTCTTATTCAGACTTACGGTAAAGGGCTTAGAAAAGGTCGTAAAGTCGGGCACGTTACCCTTTTAGGATCAAATACAAACGTGGTCCGAGAGACGGCACAAAATCTCATTGATGAGTTGCATGGCGCTCGGTGAGCTAGCTGGCTTAGGATAAAAAAACCCCGCGGATGTGCGGGGTTTTTTTTGAGCGCCAAGCTCAGATAATCTTGGCATAGGCGCTGCTTTCGACCATCAGCCCTCTGGCATAGCCGAACTGTGGTGCTCCAGTATTTTCCAGTCACCATCGATCTGCTGGTAAAGATAACTAAAACGCGCGGTGACCGAATTGCCGTCTCCAAACGTGAAGGTGTACACGCCGGCATTGCTGACTAAATCTTCTGCCAGGTGCCGAGTGTTAGCTTCATCAATGACGCCTTTGGGTTGCTTACTGAGAAAATTAACAAAGTAATCTCTGATTTCAGCATGATTGTGGCGCACCTGATTTGAAACGGTAGGTAGCAGGATGGCATCATGGCATAAAGCGCGGTTACCTGATCCGGATCGCCGGTTTGCAGCGCTGCGTTCCAATTGGTAAATAACTGCACGATGTCTTGCTTGGTCATTACTTCACTCTCCTAGTTCAATTTTGGGTTGCGATACCACCGAGTCTCATTGAGTCGATGTCTAGTTTTTAAAGGTGGCTTTTGGGTGTTACTTGCCCGGGCGGTTGTTGAGCTTGCCAGCATATTCGTCGCGTAAATTACGCAGTAATTCAACCCGATCGTTATACCTTGCGGCATTCAGATCGAGGCAGCAGTCAGCCCCTAAGCCGGTCATCGTGTCGGCGATCTCATCGCTCATGCCTGTAATATATATCTGTTTACCGGCACGTTCTGCATCGCAAGCGATGGTCTCAACCGCGCGCACCGCCGAAACGTCAATAAAGGGGACTCGACAAAAATCCAGAACGATGGCGTGCATACCATCTCGGTACCGCTCGCGTACATGATGTCCTACATCGGCGGCAGCCCCAAAGCTTAAGGGCCCTCCAAATTCAAATACCGTCACGCGATCTTTCAGCGTATCGATCAGATCCCGTTCCTCGTCGCTGGTCGCGGTAAGGGGGCGCGACAGAAGGTCATCAAGCTGCGATTTTGCTACCTGTCTCACATAAGCCAATGCTGCCAGAACAACACCTGCTCCCACGGCAGTGATCAAGTCGACCAGCACAGTTAAGCCCAGCACCAGTGCCATAAGCGCTAAATCCCATCGTGGTCCGCGATGGGCATTGCGCAGGTAGCTGAAATCAATGATGTCGAGCCCCACTTTAATGAGGACTCCAGCAAGGGCAGCGTGGGGAATATAGGCTGCGATGGGCCCTAGGCCCAAGACTACGGCGGCGAGAACGACTGAGTGAATCATGCCGGATATTTTTGTATGCCCCCCGGAACGAATATTGACCACAGTTCGCATGGTCGCGCCGGCGCCGGCGATGCCGCCAAATAATCCTGCTACGGCGTTGCCGATGCCTTGACCGATCAATTCTTGATTGGAGTCGTGCCGGGTTCTGGTCATGTTGTCAGCGACTAGTGAGGTCAGCAAGCTATCGATGGCGCCCAAAACGGCAAGGATAAATGCGGCTTCGATGACCAGCATCATGGCGCCTTGACTGAAACTCGGCATATGGAAACTGGGCAGCCCACTGGGAATTTCACCTAATACGGGTAACTCTCCTAAAAATAGCGAAACCAGCGTACCGACTGCGAGAGCCGCTAGGGCGGCGGGCAAATACTTTCCCCAAGCTGTTGGCCAACCATAAACCACCAATAGTGTTACCGCGGCCACCGCTAGTGCTGACATGTTGATATCGGTAAGCGCCGTTGGGAGGTACTGCAGAGCAGGAATGGTGCCTGCGGGCGCCATATGGCCAAGAGTGGCATCGAGCTGCAAAATGATAATGATGACCCCGATTCCACTCATAAATCCAGAAACCACGGGGTAGGGCACCAGCCGAATGAAATCCCCCAGCTTGATGATCCCGAAGATGATCTGAAAAACTCCAGCCAATACGACGGCGGTCAGAATCAAGCCAACATCGCCTGAAAGACTGGCAAATAAGCCTGCGAGCACAACGACCATGGGACCTGTTGGGCCAGACACATTCGTGGGTGTACCGCCCAGCCAAGCCGCAAAGAATCCGACGATAATGGCGCCATACATACCCGCCATGGGGCCAAGCCCCGATGCCACGCCAAAGGCTAGAGCCAGCGGAATCGCGACAACCCCTGCAGTGAGGCCACCATAGATATCGCCTCGGAGGTGTTTGAAGTCAAAGGTGTATGCAGCGCGCATTACAAATACCGTATTCATTTGAAGGTGCGTAATGTACGTGCAATGGTATATGAAAGGTTTTACTATTTAGTGATAGATTTTTACTATATGTTGGTTATACCCATCGCCAAGGCGTTTTTCTATTGAGTCACAGCAAGACGCCTGACGTTTAAAAGCCGGTACTTTCTAAGCAAGGCCAGAGAAAGGCCTTCGATTCAGAGGGATACCAAGAGCGTTTTTACATGACGATTGGGCAATGGTGGTGCTGCGTAGCAGTCTTATGGCGTTCGCGTTTCTCAACCCACAGAAGACGGAGTAAGAAAAATGGCTTCCCTGAGGCAGCTAGAATACTTTGCCGAGGTCGCAGATGCTGGCTCACTGCGTCAGGCGGCGCAGCGACTCGGAGTTACTCAGCCTACGCTGACGGTTCAGCTTCGCGCACTTGAAGAAATCTTAGGTGTGGTGCTGTTTGAACGCACCCGAAACGCCACATTGTTAACCCCCGTGGGAAGAGATCTTTTGCCCGAGGCGCTATCGCTCCTCTCCCAGTGGCGCAATATGGTGGAAAGCGCGCACCTCATTGGCAATCACAGTCATTCGACCTACCGTCTCGGTGTGCCCCAAACGCTGGGTCCCTACCTGTTGCCCAGTTTACTGC
>JGI26253J51717_1001189_pt1 | contig 10754 bp, 10 predicted proteins | sample SaaInlV_100m_DNA_6_FD_51717 | JGI IMG/M metagenome (IMG submission 51717)
CCGTAATGGTAGCCAGCCAAACCGGATCTCAAGGCATTTCTTGGTGGTCAATGGCCGCGCTGTCATTCGCAGCGATTTTACCCTTGATCGTGATCGGTATTNTGCTTGAGCGGTTTATCATTAAAGGCATGGCNGCCGGCGCGGTGAAATAAGAAATTNTTCGGGTACTCTTAAGGGCTACGCCCCAAATGCAGCCACCAGACGCGGCCGTTTATTCTAAAAAGAATTCAGGATGTTCTTTTTCTAAGGGCGTCAAAAAGGACATCAATCTGCCCAAATGTTCCTGCATCGCGGCGCGAGCCGCCGCTGGATTACGCCGTTGCAAGGCCTGAAAAATTGCCTGATGTTCTGTCAATGTTTCCGCAACCCGACCCGGTACGGGCAGAACAAGCTGGCGCGCGCGATCCACATTCACCCAGGCGGTTTCTGCGAACCATGTCAATTTCTTAAAACCGGTAAATGCCAAAAGCATTTGGTGAAATTCACGATCTAAGCCATAAAAACCTTGAAAATCCTCATCCGCCACGAACGCCTCTTGGATCCGGATATTGCGTCGCAATAGCACGATCTGCTCCTGCGAAATTTGACGCCCCAACCGTTCAATCGCGGCAAGCTCTAACGCCTCGCGAATAAAGGCCCCTTCCCTGATTTCATCCATCGAAAAACGCGCCACATACGTGCCCGCTTGTGGAAACACCTCCACAAGCCCCTCTTGAGCAAGCCGGCTTATAGCTTCAGAAATCGGTGAGCGTGACACCCCTAAGCTGGCGCATAATTCACTTTTACGGATCAGCTCTCCGGGTTTGAATTGCAGATTGATGATCGCATCGCGCAGCGTAGAATAGGTGCGTTGCGTTAAAGAGCCTAGCGATGGCTCTATGGTTTTCAACTTTTTCGTCTCTGACTTTGCCAATTCAGAAACCCGCCCTCACGATGTGATATGCTAACATGTTAGCGCCATAGCCTGATGAGTCAAGCCAGCCGCGCGGCATCGCGCTGGGCGTGGGCCTAACACGTCACCTATGGCGGCACAACCGTTCCCAGGCCGCACACGCAACCCAATTCATCAATTCAGAAGGAAAGCATAGGGTTTTGGGGAACGTTAAAGCCTTTTCATGATGGCTTTTGTCGCGTCATAAAGATCTCGAAATATTTGAAAGTTATGATCATACCGCGGGTCAGCATTCGCGCGGATATCCGCTGCTATTGGGTTCCAATGCTCAATATCGGTGCGCTTCACCCGGCCAATGGCCAAAGCTGCCAAAAACGCATCACCATAACTCGCCCCTACCGTATTTTTGCGCACTTCCTGACGCAAGCCGCAAATATCAGAGGTGGCCTGAAGCCAAACCGCGTTCTTGGTCCCCCCGCCAACCGCCAATAACCGGTGTGGAGGGTGACCGATTTCAGAAAATGTNTCGGTGACATGGCGCGTTCCATAGGCAATGCCCTCAATCAAGGCACGATACATATCCCCCCGCGTATGGGTAAGATTTAATCCAAAAAAACTGCCCTTGGCATTGGCATCATGAATCGGCGTCCTTTCACCCGAGAAATAGGGCAAAAGTAGCAGGCCCTTGGCGCCGGGGGGCGATTCTTGTGCCTCTAGCGCCAATAAGGGAAAAGCCTCTTCGGGATCCAAATCTTTGGCAAACTGGTCGCGAAACCAATGCGTGAGCGTTCCGCTGGTGGCCAGCCCTGCCATCGAGGCATGTTCGCCTTCAAACAACCAAGGCGCATACCACAAACGCGGATCGCTAACGCGCTGCGCTGTACGTAAAATAATAAATATGGTTGAACCATACATCGCCATCATATCGCCAGGCGTATTTACCCCAACCGAAACCGCCTCAGCCGCAGCATCTATGGTGCCAGCCGTGATCGGTGTGCCTTCGGCAAGCCCTGTTGCCTGCGCGGCAGATTTGGTAACATAACCCGCAATATCGGTTGACCAGAGCAACTCGGGCAATTTCTCCAAATCGACGATATCATCTGCCAGATCCTCAATCCACGATTGCGTTGACACATCATAAAGCGGCGAAAAATTGGCGGCGGTGTAATGATCGATCACATAGCGCCCTGTGAGCCGATGCACTAAAAAGCTGGTTGAAGTTAAAATCCGAGCGGTTTGATTATAAAGATCAGCTCGATTGCGCTTGAGCCAAAGAATTTTTGGTCCCACAGATTGCGACGTCAACGCATTTCCGCAGCGGCTCAGGATTACCTCTTCACCAATGCGCTCTGTCAGCTCGCGCACCTCGCGTTCAGCGCGGGCATCCACCCCATAAAGCACCCCGTTCATCAACGGGTTTCCCTGCGCATCCACGGGCAGCATGCAGGGCCCAATCGCGCTGCAAGCAACCGCAAGAATATTTGCCGGATCAATTCCCGATTGTTTCAACAAGGCTTGGCTAACGACACAAAAATCGCCCCACCAATCTTGCTCGGGATCATGTTCTGCCCAGCCCGGTTGCGGCACCAACATTTTATGCGCGCGCCCCGCTTGCGCGATCACCTCCCCGCGTTCATCAACCAAAACACCTTTGGTTTCATAAGTGCCAATATCAATCCCTAATGTATAGCGCATTACGCTATTCTCCCCGNAGCAATGAAAATGCCGGATCAATGCNCTGCAAACCCGCGATCAAAAGCCTGCTCAACCCTGCCAAATCATTTAGATCACACAGCTCAGAGGGCGAATGTGAATATCGCATCGGAAAACCCAGATCCAAAGCCGCCACCCCTTCGCCTACCAGCTGCACATAAGACAGGTCAGTTAAGGCGCCGATATGCGCGCTGCGCTGCAACGGCAGCGAAAGATCCTGCGCAACGCGATCAAAAAGCGCCACCAAGCTTGGGTGCGGTATAACCCCGTTCAGGGTGCCGCGCCCATGAAAGGAAAACATGCTCATCGCCGGGCCGGCGCCCAAAGCCACATCGCCGCGCCCCTGCATATCAGGCGTGTCGGTCGCTAAGATAAGATCAAGCTGGATTGCAATATCAGGGCAAAGCTGTTGCGCCATGGGCAAAGCCCCGCGCAGGTTAAATTCTTCTTGAACGGTGAACACAATATCCACGGGCGGTCCGGCTGTGCGCTCGGCCAAATGTCGCGCAACTTCTAACAAAACCGCGCAGCCCGCCCGATCATCAATGCTGGTTCCAGCCACCCGGTCGGCGCTTAACGCCTGCGTTTTGGGAAAATAAACAACCGGGCTGCCAATATTGATGCCTGCCGCCCTAACGTCAGCGGCCGANCTAAANCCTAAATCGATATACATCTCGGAATATGGGAGAACTTTATACTTTTCTTCGGGCAAGGTGGCATGATGGCTTTTATTTGCAAAAACGCCAGCAACATCGCGCCCCTCGCCAACGCAGACCAAGACCGGTTGCCCTGCCAGCGCGCGCTCGGGCACGCCGCCCAAACGCTCAACACGCAAAAATCCATCGTCTTCTATTTTACGCACCACGAATCCCAATTGATCCATATGCGTGAATAACATCACCTTGGGCCCGGTTCCTGGAAACTGAACCAATAGATTTCCCAACCGGTCACTGCGCGTTGAAAGCCCTAGCCCCTGCAGTTGCTTTTTCAGATAGCGTGCCACACGCTCTTCATAGCCCGACAAGCCCGGCACCAGCATCAAGGCCTGTAAATCCTGTTTTATACGATTTTTCACATGCGCCCCCTTAAAACTCGGACGCGGTCCATAAAATCTANGGCTCGGGCAGGATCAACGCTGTTCCAAGTATCGCCATCGCGTTTTAACGAAGAACCGACAATACAGCCATCCGCGACCCGAAGCACATCAGCCACCGTCTCGTGTTTTACCCCCGTATTGGCCAAAACAGGGGTGTCTGGCAAAATTGCTTTCACCGCCTCAAGATCGGACAGGGCGGCAGCCTCGCCGGTGATTTGGCCGCTGACCAAAACCGCATCGGGAATCGAAGAAAACACGGCGCTGCGCGCCCGATCGGGCAAAGACCGCTGATCGAGAGAATGCGCAAACTCCGCCGAAATATTGAACAACATCAGCATATCCGAGCGCCCAAGGCGATCACGATAACGCATGGCATCACCCGCATCTGGCGCCCAAAATCCCATATCAGACGCATAGGTGCCGGTGAAAATCTCGCGTATAAAGGCCGCGCCGGTTGCCGCCCCAAGCGCCACCGAAGCGCGTGGATCCCACAGCATATTCACACCAAAAGGCACTGTAATTTCGGCGCGCAACTGCCCAATCACATAGGCCGCCGTAGCCGTTGAGGCAGGGTCAACCTGAAACTCATAGGGGCGATCATTTTCATTGCCAAACATCACCGCATCAACACCAGCCGCTTGCAGCGCCATCAAATCGGCGCGCGCGGCGCTTAAAAGCCCCTCAAGCCCAGCGGCAGCATCATAAAGAGGGCTGCCAGGCAAAGCCCCCAAATGCACCATTGCAATTACCGGTTTGGGCTTTTGAAACAGCGTAGAAAATCGTGTCATGCCTGCGGCCTTCCAAAAAGAACTAATTGCCAAAAGCTTAGCCATTAAAATCTGTGCAGGCAAAAGAAAACTCGCTAAACTTCTGGCAAACAAGGAGAACCAATATGCTTAACACGCGTCACTGGGATCGGCATAAAACGGGCGGTCTGAATTTCACCGAATTAGGCTTTGGCACCGCGCCATTGGGAAATTTATACAAAGCGATTTCTGACGCTGAAGCGCGGGCAACATTGGATCAAGCCTGGGAAAGCGGAATGCGCTATTTTGATACAGCCCCGCTTTATGGGCTGGGTCTAAGCGAAACCAGATTGAATGGTTTTTTACGCGATAAACCGCGGGATCAGTATCTTTTGTCAAGCAAAGTCGGGCGGATCATGAAACCCTGCGCTCCTGAAGCGCGCACGGGGCTGGGGAAATGGTTCGACGTGCCCCAGCGCCAAGAACAATATGATTATTCTTATGACGGGGTCATGCGCTCGGTAGAGTTTTCACTTGAGCGGCTTGGCGTTAGCCGCATTGATATTTTATATGTCCATGACTTATGCGTTTTCACCCATGGATCAAAACAGGCCTCGGATGCACGTATCGATAGTTTTTTTGACGAAAAAGGCTATGCGGCGATGCTTGAACTGCGCGATCAAGGCGTCATTAAAGCCATTGGGGGCGGGGTGAATGAATGGGAAGTATGCCAAACCTTGGCCGAGCGGGGTGATTTTGATCTCTTCTTGTTGGCCGGGCGCTATACGCTGTTAGAGCAGGAGGCCTTGGAAAGCTTTTTACCGCTCTGCGAAGCGCGCGGAATCGGCATCGTTACAGGGGGGCCTTATAATTCGGGTATTTTGGCAACCGGAGCCGTACCCGGCGCATTTTACAACTATGATCCTGCCCCTGCCCATATTATGGAGAAAGTTGCCAAAATCGAGGTGATTTGCGCGCAATTTAACGTTCCTCTTATCGCCGCAGCGATCCAGTTTCCGCTCTTGCACAGCACGCATATGGCCGTCATTCCAGGCGGGCAAAGCGCAGAGCAAACGCGCTCGAACATTGCAGCTTTGCAATGTGACATTCCAAGCGAACTTTGGACCAACTTAAAATCCGCCGGGCTGATGCACCCAGATGCACCAACAGGACCGCCCAGATGATCATCGATGCACATCAACATTTTTGGCAACCCCTGCGCGGCGATTACGGCTGGATGCCCGAAGATAATCCAACGCTGAACAGAGCCTATGCCCCAAAAGACCTGTTGCCGATCCTGACGCGGCACAATATTGGCGGCACCATCCTTGTTCAGGCGGCGCCCAGCGTGGAAGAAACCGAATATATGCTGGGCTTGGCAGATGGCTGCGATGCCATTTTAGGCGTTGTTGGCTGGGTCGATTTTGAAACCCCCAGCCAACGCCAAACGCTCGCGCGATTATCGCAGCATCCAAAGTTTGTAGGGGTGCGCCCGATGATCCAAGATATACCCGATGTCAATTGGATGCTCAGGGCGGATATCCAATGGGCCTTCGAAAGCATCTGTCAGCTCGATCTGAGCTTTGATGCGCTTGGATTCCCTCAACATTTGCCGAATTTTTTAACGCTGGCGAAGCGGTATCCTGAAATGAGAACGGTATATGACCATTGTATGAAGCCGCAAATTCGCGATGCTATGGGCGGACAAGACGCGTTGACAAAATGGGCTGAAGGGATCACCGCTCTGGCCAATATTGGCAGCAGCTATTGCAAATTATCAGGCTTAATNACCGAAGCGGGCGAGGGCTGGACAAAAGCCGATTTAAAGCCATTTTCCGATCACATATTGCAAAGCTTTGGGGCCGATCGCGTGATGTGGGGCTCAGACTGGCCGGTCTGCCGCCTTCAAGGCGAATATGACGTTTGGTTAAGCGCAGCCCAAAGCCTCACCTCGCATTTAACGCCGCTCGAGCAAGCGAAGGTNTTTGCGCAAAATGCCCGAAATTTTTATCACTTGCGATAACGCGGCCTAAAGCGCGCTGTTCTGTATTAAGGCTTTTATGTCGCTAGGGGTGATCTCCGAACGCTGGTGCCGCGGCGTGGCGACGTGCAGCGCCGCCGCCGCTTGGGCATATCTAAGCGCAGATTCCCAAGGGATCTGCGCAAGCCGCTGCGCCGCCAAGGCGCCAACAAAAACATCCCCTGCCCCATGCGAAGACAAAGACGGCACCTCAAAAGCAGGAAAGCTTTGGCAGGCGCCATCGGGCAAAATCAAATCAAGCCCATCCGCCCCTTTGGTTATGATCTTAGTTAATCTCTGATAGGCAGGGTTAGAAAAAAAGGCTTGATAGAACTGCGCTTCGACACGGTTCATAATCACCACATCCAGCTGTCCCATCAGCGCCGGCCCAATCTCGCGGGCTGGCGCAGCATTCAGCCAAACCTCGCTGCCGTTTGCGCGCGCGCGTTGCGCAAGTGCCAAATTGATCGCCTCGGGAATTTCATTTTGCAGCAAAAGCAGGCCAGTCTCCGCGTCAAGCGACACTTGCGCTGCNTCAATCCGCAAATTGGCTTCAGAGACGATCACCGCGCCGTATTCGCCGCCCGTCTCCAGGATCGCTACGCTCATCCCACTGGCCCCGGCATCTTGCTGCAATTGCGACAGATCCAAGCCAGACTCTTGCAAAACGCGCAATAAACTCTTGCCAAACTCATCTTGGCCAAGGCGGCCTACGAAATAGGTTTCGGCGCCATTGCGCTGGGCAGAAACCGCCTGATTGCCCCCTTTACCGCCAAAATCATACGCCACCTCACTGCCGCGCACCGTTTCATCGCGCTGCGGTAAATTGGGNGCTTGCACCAAAACATCCCAATGCAAAGCCCCAAGCACGCAGAGCCGCGTCATGCGAAGAGGCTGCCCTGAACGATGCGCATCGCATTGGGCGCATCTTGCTGGGCAATCGCCCGCTGCAAATCGGCATTATCGGCCAGACGGGCGGCGATAGGCAGTAATTTGTGAATTGCGGCAATATTGCTCTGGGCTTCGGCAACAGGATCCAAGCCGGAATGGTCGGGGAATGTGTCAAAATACAACGCGCCGTGATAGTTTAAACGTTGCAGTTCAACCAAAAGCTCAACCGTTTGGATCGGATGCACCGCCGCCACCATCAACCCATTATCCCATTTGCCATAGCCATCGTTTAAATGAACTCCAAGCAGCTTCGAATGCCGCGCAATCAAACTGGCCGCAAAGGCCGGCATTTCATCCGCATAAAGCACATGCGCAAAATCTAACGTTACGCCGGTATTCGCGCGGCCAATCTCTTTAAGCGCCAAAAGCGTGGTTGCACCATCCGGCATAAGCGCGAAAGCCCGCGGCTCATTCGGTTTATATTCTAAAGCAATTTCAATATCTGGATTATGATCCGCCACCTCGGCGATCGCTTGAACCGTATCATCCCAGATTTTGGAATAATCGGCCTGAAAGGAATAATCGAACCCATCTTGCCCCATCCAGAGCGTCATCAAAGACCCGCCAAGTTCTGCCAAAGCATCCAAGCCCGCCTTCGTTTCATCAATCGCAGCGCGGCGCACCGTTGGGTCTGGATTGGTAAACGCGCCCAGCTTGAAACCCGGATTAGTGTAATAGCGCATGGCCAAACCGTTCAACACGATCTGTTGATCTTGAAACAGATGCTTTAAATCTTGCATCGATACATCGGCAAAATGATCCGGGTAATTGAGATCAGCAGCGTTGAGCCCTGCGGTTGCCGCGCGCGTCAGCAGGTCAATCGTAGTAATTTTGTTTTTTCCGGGCCAGTACGCCTCTGCCCCGATTTTAAAAGCGTTCAAACGCCCCGCAAATTTGATATCGCTGCCGGTTTTCATTTATCCCCCGTTTCTTCTGCTGAGCGAAGGCTAACACTGGCCCCGAAACTTAGCAATCTGAACCCGTGACCAAACAAAGACGCAGCGAATTGCCCTAGCTGAACCCATCAGGCGCTAAAAGCTTTGATCCGCAAAATAATCTGTGCTTATCTTTAGAGACTTTTCTCGCGCCACGGGCCATTTGCCACCACGTGGCGCAAATACAGAATAATTAAGGAAATAGTGATGTATGGTGAAGTTCAAGGAACGGGGTTTGAAACGATTGATCTCCGCTTTGACGCCTGCTTAACCGGGCATGGGCGCGTTGAACGGCTTTGGAGCGGCGCGCGCTGGCTGGAAGGCCCGGTTTGGTTTGCCGCTGGACGCTATCTTTTGATCTCAGACATTCCCAATAACCGNCTTTTGCGTTGGGATGATACGGATGACAGCATGTCCGTATTTCGCAGACCCTCAAATTATTGCAATGGCAATACGATTGACCAACAGGGGCGCTTGATTACCTGTGAGCATCTCACGCGGCGCGTCACGCGCACCGAACATGATGGATCGATCCGGGTTTTGGCAGATGAATTTAACGGCAAAAAGCTAAACTCACCCAATGATGTGGTGGTGAAATCCGATGGATCTGTATGGTTTACCGATCCGACATACGGCATTTTAAGCGATTATGAGGGCCGCCGGGCACCGGCCGAACAAAGCGGCTGTCATGTATATCGAATTGATCCGGAGACATCCGATATAAAACAAGTGACCCGCGACTTTATGCAACCCAATGGTTTGGCGTTTAACCCAGATGAAACCGCGTTATTCATCTCTGATACGGGGGCGTCGCATGCGGAAAACGGNCCAAAACATATTCGCAAATTTAACCTTGGCGAAAACGGGCAAACGCTGAGCGAAAGNACGGTCTTCGCCGAATGCAGCGCAGGCTTGTTCGATGGATTTCGATTTGACGATGCGGGCCGGCTTTGGAGCTCTGCGGCGGATGGCGTGCATTGCTATGATCCAGATGGCACTTTGATCGGAAAAATACTCATTCCCGAAATGGTCGCCAACCTATGTTTCGGGGGCGCTGCCCGAAATCGGTTGTTTATCGCAGGCACCACCTCGCTTTATGCGGCCTATCTCAATGTCAACGGCGCCTAACGTAATTGCCTTGGGTCAATCTAAATTTAAGGCATAGAAATCATTCTTTTGAGAAATGCGGGCCAGATCGTGAGCGCCACGCGCTGTCATGGAAGAACCGTGTGAAACGCGTCTCGATAGGGTTGCGCAGACGCCGGCAATTCACGCTTTAAAAAGAAATTATGATCCGTCACCTGACGCCTCAGAACCGGCAACATCTCTTTAAATGCGGCATAAATTGATGGGCTTGGGACCGGCAGATCATCCTTTATCAACGCATGCAGCTGCGCCAAGCGATAATANGGCACCATCGGAAACATATGATGNTCTACATGATAATTCATATCCAGATAAATAAACCGGCTGATCCGGTTCATATAGACCGTGCGCGTGTTTAAACGNTGATCCAAAACATCTTCTGCCAATCCGCCATGCTGCAACACGCCCGTCATCACGTGATGCCACGCGCCATATAGCCGCGGCAATCCAATCACCATCAAGGGCAGAATGGACCACAAAATAAGCGCAAGCGCACCGGTTGCTGCATAGATCACCACCCAAATCCGCGCAACATGAATAACCTTTTTGGCTTCGACCTCAGGCACATAGCAAGCTTCCTCAGGATGCAGCTTCCCGCTTGCGTGAAGGCACATCCGCGCCCAGCCATTATAGGCGTCAATCAGCCCAAAAAAGTTGATAACAATGCTGACCAAAGCCGGGGGGCGCATCATCAACAATTCAGGATCGCGACCAATAATATACGTATCGGTATGATGGCGCGCGTGGCTCCACCGCCACGTATAGGGGTTGCGCACCATCATGAAGCTCGAAATATGATAGACCACATCGTTCATCCACGGCGTTCGGAAGGCGGTGCCATGCCCGCATTCATGCCAGCGCGAATCCGAAGCAGATCCGTATAAAACCCCATAGGCGAGCCAAAATGGCAGCGACNAAAGGCTGGGCCAAAGCGCAATACCGGCCAGCGCAAAACAGAACATCAAGCCATATAGAATGGCTGTATCGCGCAGCGCAGGCCCATCCGAGCGCTTCATCAAGGCTTTCATGTCTTTTCGAGACACATCCGAGTGATACCACTCTGCTGCAGCCAACCCCGTTTCAACCGCATTACGCCCGTTTTCTCCCAAAAGGCTATAATCACGCTGCATCCTGTCGCCCCCCAATCTTTCATCTAAAGATGATTNTATAGCGNGTAGCTTACGCGTTATTCTGTTGAGAGCCAGTTCAAAAAAACAATCCGGCCTCTAAAATAACCCATCGCTTTTTTGAGACA
>JGI26253J51717_1001202_pt1 | contig 10705 bp, 11 predicted proteins | sample SaaInlV_100m_DNA_6_FD_51717 | JGI IMG/M metagenome (IMG submission 51717)
TCCGCTAACTGTCCTGACGACAATGAGGACGACCTGTGATCGCTTGGCAAAATCAAACCGCAGGCAGATTGCACAATGGCCTATTATGGGCCCTTGGTGCAATCTGTGGCATCGCTTTAACAGCCACCTTGGCGCGGATCTTCGCGCCGGAGGCTTGGCTATGGGGTGGGATTCTATGTGCCGCGATGGCTGCGCGCCTCCTTCGGGGGGCAGGCGCCAAAACATCGACCATCACCCCGCCCAGCGCGCCCGCCTCAAGCAAGAGCCATCTCGCCACCACGCAGGACCTCAAGTCCGCCTTCGATAATCGGGAGATTAGACCGCATTTTCAACCACAGGTCAGCCTCAGCGATGGGCGGATCACCGGCATGGAGGCTTTGGCACGCTGGCACCATCCAAGCCAGGGCATGGTTCCACCGCTGGCATTTTTATCCTCCGTCGCTCAGGCTCAACTTTGGCATAAATTGACCGACACGATACTGCACGACTCCCTAAGTGCCATGCGCGATTTGGAAGACGCTGGAATTTTCGTCCCGCAAGTCGGCGTCAATTTCGCACAATCGGATCTAGAGCATCCGCAGCTTGTTACCCGAATCCTATGGGCGCTCGACCAATTCGATCTGCAGCCAAACAGGCTCTCGGTAGTACTTGAAAGTGTCGTAGTGCAGGACTCGCAATCGCCCGTGCGCCACGCGGTCAATTCTCTGGCCAAGCTTGGATGTCACATTGATCTTGATGATTTTGGCACCGCGCAAAATCCATTCGACTCCCTACGCCAATTGAATATTGACCGAATGAAAATTGATCGCTCCTTTGTTTTCAACATCGATAAGGATCCCAAAAAGCAAGATATGCTCGCAGCTGTCGTTCTAATGGCCCAACGCCTAAATCTTGACACCATTGCCGAGGGCATTGAAACCGATGCGGAGCGGCGCGTCGTGCAAAAACTTGGCTGCGGTCATGCGCAGGGTTACGGAATCGGCAGGCCGATGCCCCTTGATCAATTGCAAAATTGGGCTTTGCAATACCAACAAGCGCCCCACCCGCACACATCACCCGCAAAATTGGCATAAAGGGCGCAAAAAGCCCAGAAATCCCCGAATCTACTTGACCTTTTGCCCTGCCGGCGGTTGAACCCCATGTAACCCGATATCGGGCAAATGACGCATGGTGGGCTCAAATGGACGATCAAAATAAAAACCTTCTCTTGGCCACAGGCCTCAGCTTTGCAGTGATGCTGGCCTGGTTCGCAATTGCGCCGCCGCAAACTGCGCCGCCGCCAGAGCAGGCCCAAACTGAAACCGCGCCCGTTGCCGCAACTGCCCCCGGCACAGCCGATGTCAATACAAATATCGCCTCCGGCAACGCGCAGGCCGTTGCAGAGGCCAGCCGCATCACGATCAGCACGCCGCGCCTCGAAGGCTCTCTATCGCTTCTCGCAGGCCGGATTGATGATTTACGCCTCAAAGACTACACCGAAACCATAAAAGAAGGGTCCGAAATTGTGACGCTTCTGTCACCGGAAGGCTCCGACAACGCCTATTACGGCATTAACGGTTGGGCCGCCGCCTCTGGCGTTGATCCTGCCGACGTGCCGGGCCCCACCACGCTTTGGTCCACCAAATCCACCCAGCTGACCCCCACATCGCCCGTGACCCTGACCTGGGACAATGGCAAAGGCTTGGCCTTTCAGCGCGTGATATCGGTCGATGAGAATTTCATGTTCTCTGTCGAGCAAACCGTGCAAAACAACGGCTCGGCGGCCGTAGCGCTGGCCCCCTACGGTCAAATTGCCCGCCACGGCGAGCCGCCCAACCTCAAAGGCTTTTTTATTCTGCACGAGGGCATGGTGCGCATGTCCGACGGCGAATTGAACGAAACCAAATATGACAATATGCCCGAATTCGATATCAACCCCAAAGAACGCGCGCCGGCAGATGTCGTGCAAGTGGCCGAAGGCGGATGGATCGGCTTCACAGATCACTATTGGATGACCACAATCGTGCCCGAGGGCGCATTCAAATCCGTGGCCAAATATGACATCAACAACGACGTCTATTTGACCGAAGCGGTACAGCCAACACAGACCATCGAAGCGGGCGCCTCAACCACCGTCACATCGCAGTTTTTCGCCGGCGCGAAAGAATGGGAAGTGATCCGCAGCTACCAAAAAGACAAGGGCGTGGATCGCTTCGTCGATAGCATCGACTGGGGTTGGTTCTACTTTTTGACCAAACCCATATTCTGGCTGCTGCATACGATGAACGGCTTCATCGGAAATATGGGCTGGTCAATCATCTGCTTGACCCTGGTGATCAAAGCGTTGCTTTTGCCCCTGGCTTATAAATCCTATGTCTCTATGGCGCGTATGAAAGAGCTGCAGCCAGAGATGGAAAAGCTGAAAGAACGCGCTGGTGATGACCGGCAAAAAATGCAGCAAGGCATGATGGAGCTTTATAAGAAGAATAAGGTCAACCCTGCCGCCGGCTGCCTGCCCATCCTGCCGCAGATCCCAATTTTCTTTTCGCTCTATAAAGTGATCTTCGTGACGCTGGAGCTGCGGCACGCCAGCTGGTTCGGCCCATTTCAGGATCTCTCCGCACCAGATCCAACCTCGATCATGAATCTGTTTGGCCTCCTGCCTTGGGGCGCGCCAGAGCCTGGATCCATCGTGGCCTTGATCTTGATTGGTATCTTGCCGCTTCTTTTGGGCATTTCCATGTGGATGCAGCAGAAACTCAATCCCGCGCCAACAGATCCAACACAGGCGATGATCTTCGCTTGGATGCCTTGGGTGTTTATGTTCATGCTTGGCGGCTTCGCCTCGGGTCTCGTGGTCTACTGGATTGCCAACAACACGATCACCTTCATTCAGCAATATTCGATTATGCGCAGCCAAGGGGTCAAACCAGACGTCTTTGGCAATATCACCAGCACCTTCAAGCGATCGAAAAAGAAGAGCTGATATGCCGCGCGTTACGGATATATTCCGCCACCCGCTGAAATCTCATGGGCGTGAGGCCTTACAGCGGGTGACATTGTCTCAGGGCGCGGCCATGCCCTGGGATCGCCATTGGGCAGTGGCGCATGAGGCCTCCAAAGCCGATGGCAGCGAATGGGCCGCCTGCGCCAATTTTTCCCGCGTCTCAAAAGCGCCTCTCCTCATGGCCATCACCGCACGGCTCAATGAGGCAGATGAAAGCCTCACACTCTCGCACCCCAATCACAAAGACTTCACCTTTCAACCCGATGATGAACGGCAGCTGTCAGGGTTTCTGGCTTGGGTCAAACCTCTGATGCCTGCGGATCGCGCGCAATCCGCGCGCATTCTTCGCCTCCCCGAGCGAGGCTTTACAGATTCCGACTTTCCATCCATCAGCATCAACAGCCACGCCTCCCTGCGCGCTTTGTCTGAGCATATAGGGCAGCCGCTGTCACAGCATAGATGGCGCGGCAACCTCTGGATTGACGGGCTGGATCCGTGGGTAGAACACAGCTGGCTTGAACAAAAGTTTCGCATTGGCAGCGTGGTTTTTGAAGGCGAGGAGCCAATCGAGCGCTGCATGGCTACGACCGCCAATCCCGACACCGGCCTGCGCGATGCCGATACGCTCAGTGCTTTGAACGCCCTTTGCGGTCATCAAGACTTCGGCCTCTATGCCCGCGTGATTGAACCGGGCACACTCTCACTCGATGACACGTTGGAGCTGTTATGATCCTACCTTTCCCGATCGCGGAACCTGAAAGCGACGCTGCCGCCGAATTGGGGCGCAAACTGTTTTCTGGTCCAGTCGACTTTCTCAAGGGTGTGGTTGCCATGGATGGCCTGCCCGATGCCGATCGCGTCGAGGTATGCTTTGCCGGGCGTTCAAATGTCGGCAAATCCAGCTTGATCAACGCGCTGACCAACCGCAAAGGCCTGGCACGCGCGTCAAATACGCCCGGGCGCACCCAAGAGATCAATTTCTTCGAACTGGGCGAGGCGCGCTATTTGGTCGATCTGCCGGGCTATGGCTACGCCAATGCACCGCTCGCCGTGGTTGAAAAGTGGCAACGCCTTTTGAAAAACTACCTTTCTGGCCGCCCAAATTTGCGCCGCGCCTTTGTATTGATCGACAGCCGCCACGGAATAAAACCGGTGGATGAGGAGATCATGCAGCTCATGAACAGATCCGCCCTGACCTTTCAGGTGGTCATGACCAAAGCCGATAAGATCAAAGACCACGAACGAGACCGAGTATTGGAGCAAGTGCGCGGGAAACTGGCAAAGCACCCCGCCGCCTTTCCAGAGCTGATCCTGACAAGCTCAGAAAAAGGCGAGGGCATTGCCACATTGCGCGCGGTGATCTCCAGCTTAGAATAGCTGTCTGCCTGTAAAACACTCTTGGCACGACGGCTTGGAGCCACTACGCTTGCACCAGCCGCTTCAGACCAGATGCCACAGAAAGAACACCCCATGAAAAGCGAATGGTTAACCACCGCCAGCACCTTGTCGAAAGCCTTGCCTTATCTGCAGCGCTATGACGGTGCGACAGTGGTGATAAAATTTGGCGGCCATGCCATGGGCAGCGATGCGGCCATGGAGTCCTTTGCGCGTGATGTTGTTTTGATGCAGCAGGTGGGGGTGAACCCGGTGATTGTGCACGGCGGCGGGCCGATGATCAACGACATGCTCAAGCGCCTTGATATTCAATCCGACTTCGTCGACGGAAAACGCGTCACGGATGCGGCCACTATGGAAGTGGTTGAAATGGTCCTGTCAGGTCGTGTCAATAAGCGGATCGTGCAGGCCATCAACGCGCAGGGTGGACGTGCGGTTGGCCTATCGGGCAAGGACGCCAGTTTGATGACCTGCGATGTTGCAGATCCGAAATTGGGTCTGGTTGGCAAACCGCGTGACATTGATCCAACCGTGCTGAATACGCTATTTGAGGCGGATATGATTCCGGTCATTGCCCCACTCGGCTCAGGCGATGCTGGCGAGACGTTTAACATCAACGGCGACACAGTCGCCGGCGCCATTGCCGCAGCACTCAAGGCTGATCGGCTTTTGCTTCTGACCGATGTCTCAGGTGTGAAAAATGCGGAGGGTGAAATTCTCACAGAATTGTCGCCAGACACCATCAAACAGTTGACCGCCAGCGGTGTGATTGCCGGCGGCATGATTCCAAAAACAGAAACAGCGCTGGAAGCGATTGCGGGCGGTGTCCGGGCGGTGGTGATCATCGATGGCCGCGCGCCGAATGCCTGTCTTTTGGAATTGTTCACGGACCATGGGGCCGGATCTTTGATCCGATCGNCCGATGCTCCCATTGGATCATAGAGAAGAGCGCGCAGATGTCCCAAGACGCCATAATGCGNCTCGCCATATTTCTTGGCCTATTTGCCATTTTAGCCGGCATTGAACATTTGGCCCCGCGCCGTCCTCGGCCGCAAAAANNCCGGCGCTGGATCACCAATTGGATCTTTGTTGTGGTCGACACGCTCACCCTGCGCGCCCTTGCGGTGTTTCTTCCATTCGCCGCCGTTTTGGCGGCCGCCGATGCGAGCGCCCGGGGTTGGGGCCTCCTCAACCTTGTTGCCCTGCCCGGTTGGGTCGAGTTGATGCTGGTCATCCTAGTTATGGATCTCGCGATCTGGCTGCAACATTTACTGAGCCATAAAATCCCGCTGCTCTGGCGCATTCACCGCGTGCATCACTCCGATATTGAATTTGATGTCACCACAGCGATCCGCTTTCACCCCGTGGAAATTGCCCTGTCGATGGGTTTCAAGATTGGCCTCGTTTACTTGCTCGGCCCTGCGGCCTGGACTGTGGTCGTCTTTGAAATTTTGCTCAATGGATCGGCCATGTTTAACCATGCCAACATCGCATTGCCAAAGAAATTGGATCGCGTCATTCGCAGTGTTTTGGTCACCCCTGACATGCACCGTATTCATCATTCGGTGCATCGCTTTGAGCACGATAGCAACTACGGATTTGCTCTATCTTGGTGGGACCGCCTATTTGGCACCTATACCCAGAGCCCGCAAGACGGCCATAGTCAGATGAAAATCGGCCTACAATGGCAAGATTTACGCCCCACGCGTCTGATCTGGTCCTTGGCTCTGCCATTCTTTCGCAAATGACATATGACGACCTCCTCCGCAGGCTGCAGGCGGAGCAGCTGACAATCTTCGGAAGCTTGCGCGGCGCGCAGGGCACGATCCTATTGCTCGGGCCGCATGAGCCGGGGTTTTGGCCTGTGCTTTGTGACAGTCCCGAGTGGCAAGATGGTGCGGCAGATCCTGTGGACCGCTGGTCACGACGTGTGATCACAGGGTTGGCAGACAGGCTGGGAGCGCAGGTGCATTTTCCCTTTGGCGCGGAGCCGGCGCCGTTTCTGACTTGGGCTATGGCCAGTGATCGCGCCTGGGTCAGCCCCGTCGGCATGCTGGTGCAGGCGGAAGCCGGGCTTATGGTCTCCTATCGCGGCGCATTGGAATTTAATTGGCATATCGAAACGCCTGACGCCCCGCCCTGCCCCTGCACCGGATGCGCCAAGCCCTGCACCACCGCCTGCCCAGTGGGCGCGCTACAGGGCGCTCAATACGATGTTGAGGCCTGCAGATCCTATGTGCGGTCTGATCCAGCACAAGGCTGCCTCACGCACGGCTGTCTGGCCCGGCGCGCTTGTCCGGTTAGTCAAACCTATGCGCGCGACGTGGGACAATCGGCCTATCACATGCGGGAGTTTTTGAATTGAAGCTCATATTAATGCGCCATACCCATGCCGACTGGGCCCCCGGGCAGGACGATCACGCCCGCCCACTCAGCCCACGGGGGCGAGATGAGGCGCGCCGGCTGGGCAATTGGCTCAAAAAATCCGGTCATCTGCCAAGTCATGCACTGGTTTCAGATGCCAAGCGCACAGGCCAAAGTTTTGCAGCGCTGGCGCTGAGCTGCCCGGCTGATGCACTGGCCGAGCTGTATTTGGCAGAGCCCGCATCTTTACGCGCGGCTATCAATGCCCAGCGCAACACGGACTGCCTGTTGCTGCTGGCGCATAATCCCGGCATCGCCGAATTGGCCAGCGCCCTGGTTCAAACACCACCGGCACATGCCGCTTTTTACACATATCCACCCGGCGCAACGCTTGTGCTAAACTGCGATCCCCAAGGCGGCGCAGCACAGCTCATGGACTTCACGACGCCAGCAGATCTTGCGCCATAAAAAAGGGCCCCGAAGGGCCCGATTTAAACTCTGATAGGCCCAAAAGACCGCTAGTGACCCAAAATTTGGCTCAAGAACAGTTTGGTGCGATCTGATTGGGGATTGTTGAAGAACTCTTCTGGCTCGTTTTGTTCGACGATTTGCCCCACATCCATGAAAATGACCCGATTGGCCACCTGACGTGCAAACCCCATTTCATGGGTCACACAGAGCATGGTCATACCGTCTTCAGCCAGTTCAATCATCGTGTCCAACACCTCTTTGATCATCTCAGGATCAAGCGCAGAGGTGGGTTCATCAAAGAGCATAATCCGAGGCTTCATACACAAGGAGCGCGCAATGGCCACCCGCTGTTGCTGACCGCCCGAAAGCTGGCCAGGATATTTGTCAGCTTGCTCCGGAATTTTAACTTTCTCGAGAAAGTGCATCGCCGTTTCTTCGGCTTCTTTCTTGGGTGTCTTACGCACCCAAATTGGGGCCAAAGTGCAATTTTCCAAGATGGTCAGATGTGGGAACAGATTGAAGTGCTGGAAGCACATGCCAACTTCGGAGCGCACCTTATCAATGTTCTTCACATCCGAGGATAACAATGTTCCATCAACTGTGATGGATCCTTTTTGATGCTCTTCCAGAGCATTGATGCAACGAATGAGGGTGGATTTCCCGGAGCCGGACGGTCCGCAAATCACAATCCGCTCGCCACGCTGCACATCAAGATTGATGTCGCGTAGCACGTGGAATGTGCCATACCATTTATTCATGTCGATTGAGATTGCGATCTCATCAGAAACTTTCATTTGGGCTTCAGACATTCTCAAAGCTCCCTTAGTGATGATCGGTTCGAAGCTGACGCTCCAACCATTGTGAATATTGTGAAATGCCGTAGCAGACGACGAAGAACAGCAAGATCGCGAAGAGATACAGCTCCCAATAAATCCCCGTCCAAGCCGTGGAGGAGGAAATAGGGCCCCGGATCATACCGACGAGATCAAACATTGAGATAACTGAGACCAAAGTCGTGTCTTTGAACAGCCCAACCGCTACGTTTACGATGCCCGGAATGGAGATCTTGAGCGCCTGCGGCAGGATGATTAACCGCATCGCCTGCGGGTAATCCAGCCCCAGACTGTCAGCGGCCTCATACTGCCCACGCGGCAAGGCCGCGAGGCCACCCCGGATCACCTCTGCGATATAGGCCGCAGAGAAGAGCGTGATCATGATAATCACCCTTAGGATCAAATCCAAATTGGTGCCGGGTGGGAAGAAATACGACAGGACGACATTGGCCACAAACAGCAGCGTGATCAGCGGCACACCGCGGATAAACTCGATAAAAACAACACAAATGCCCTTAATGATCGGCATATTCGACTGACGTCCCAAGGCCAAGACGATCCCTAGGGGAATGGACAGAGAGACGCAGACCGTGCCCAAGATAAGGTTAAGCATAAAGCCCCCCATATCCCGAGAAGCCACCGGCTCAAGTGCGATAAACCCAGACAGCGCTGCGGTCACAAAGCTGCCCAGGTAAAGCACCAGCGCCACGGCGACAACACCGGACAAAAGCCCTGTTGCAAAGCCAATCAGGCGCTCCGTTTTGACGAAGGCCATATAACCCGCAATGAGTGAGAGGCCCACAATAACGGGGGTCAAAAGTGTTCCGCCCCAGATCAACCAAAAAGCCAGAAAGGGGTAAATCGCGGAAAAGATCAGCATCTTGCGTGGCAATTTTTGGAACAATACCGGGGCGATGCAGACCAAAAGCAACACAAAGGCCAAGGTCGGGCGCCAGTAGGCTTCGACCGGATATTGGAAGCCAAACAACATTTGGTTCCAGCGTTCCGTCAAAACCGACCAACAAGCGCCACTGGTGCCTTGCAAGACTTCCCGGCATTCGCGCAGGCTGCTTGTGGTCCAGACCCCGTTCCACATCCAAGGAGTGGATGCGAGAATAATTTTGGCAACGAAATAGATGGACAGGATGGTCAGGATCGAATTGATCCAATTCGAGAACAGATTTTCACGCACCCATTTGACCGCACCGGCCTGTTGAACAGGCGGCGGTGAGGGCGGGATAGGCTCATGGCGTACAAAGCCGAGGTTCGGTGTATCGCTCATCTCAACGCTCCTTCAACTTCATAGCATTGTTATAGACGTTCATAATCGCCGAAATTGACAGGCTGATGACCAAATAGAACAGCATCAGCACCAAAATACACTCAATCGCGCGGCCAGTTTGATTGAGGGTGATGCCGCCCAATGTGCCGGTGATATCCATATAACCGACCGCAATGGCCAGCGAACTGTTTTTGGTGATATTGAGATATTGCGAGATCAGCGGCGGTACGATGACACGCAGGGCTTGCGGCAAAATGATCAGTGACATAATCCGACCCGGACGCATGCCCAAGGCAGCAGCAGCCTCCGTTTGGCCATAGCTGATAGCTTGAATCCCTGCACGAACATTTTCAGCAATGAACGCTCCAGTATAGATGGCCAAAGCAAACCAAAGTGCAATCAAAGACAGGCGCAAATGCAGGCCACCTTTGAAGTTAAACCCTTTCAGTGCAGGGTTCTCCAGCCCGATAGGGCTGCCCAAAGCAAAATAGACCAGCACCGTTGGGAGGATCAAAATAGCAATAGATGGCAAGAAAGTCGGGATCAAACGTCCGGTGTTGAAGAGCAAGTTTCTAGCATAGCGCCGGAAGGCGAAAACACCGATGATCGAGAGACCAAAAGCGGCGAAAACAACCCAGCCAAGATCGTNCAAAATTAGCCGAGGGATATAAACCCCGCGGTTGGTGAAGGCGACCATGTCAAACCACATCGAGCTTGTAGCTGCATCACCACGAAATTCACGGGGNTGCGGCANGACNTTCGACATGACGAGAAAAATGATCAAAATCCAGATCAAAACCGGCACATTGCGGAAGGCTTCCACATATATGGCCATGAGTTTTGAAACGACCCAGTTATTTGAAAGGCGCAGCACCCCGGCGATGACGCCCAAAATGGTGGCGCTTACACAGGCCAAAAAGGCCACGATCAGCGTATTTACAGCCCCCACCAGGGAGGCGCGGCCATGGCTCATCTGATTGTTATATTCGATGGGCATTTGATTGATATCATAGCCGGCCGTCTCGCCGAAGAATTTCCAGCTGATATTAAGACCAGCGTCAGCGAGATTCGACAGAAGATTAGAAACCAGATAGCCCATCGCAAAAATAAGGCCGATCAGCGCAATCACTTGAAATGTTGTTGATCGGTAGCGTGTATCATTTATCAACATTGACAAGCTGAACTTGCTCGCCCCTGTGTGCGTCTTTGATGACATGGAGTTTTTCCCTGAGTTTCTGAATTTATTTTGAATTTTATATTTTCAGATCTGTCTTAGGCTTAGACATGAAAAGGGCGCAGATTTCTCTGCGCCCAATCCAATATATTCTTAGCGGAATGGTGGTGAATAGATCAGACCGCCGTCTTTCCACTGTG
>JGI26253J51717_1001204_pt1 | contig 10702 bp, 8 predicted proteins | sample SaaInlV_100m_DNA_6_FD_51717 | JGI IMG/M metagenome (IMG submission 51717)
GTTGCCAAAATCAGGGGCAGGGCACCGAAGATGGTAGAGACCAGTGTCATACCCAGCCAACCGCAGACCTGGCCTCTGAGCCGGGCCCTGTTGCCAAAATCAGGGGCAGGGCACCGAAGATGGTAGAGACCAGTGTCATNACAATAGGTCGTAAGCGCGTACGAGCAGCCGCCTCGATCGCCTCTCTGACGCCGTACCCTTGGTCGCGCAGCTGATCTGCAAATTCGACCAGCAGAATGCCGTTTTTAGCGATGAGCCCAATGAGCATCACCAGCCCTACTTGTGAATATATATTGAGCGATGTGCCAGTTAAAAATAGGGCGAAAATGGCAGCGGCTAACCCAAAGGGCACAATCGCCATGATGACCAATGCCGAGGTGATCCCCTCAAACTGTGCGATCAAGACAAGAAAGACAATNAGTAGGGCAAAGGCNTAAGTGATGACTGTNTCGCGATTAGTCTCGACCAAGGCTGCAGCCTCGCCACGCGTAATGAGCGTGACATCATCGGGCAATACCTCATCTGCCAGGGTAAAGAGATCGTCGATCGCCGTTTGCATCGCAACGCCGGGTTTAATTTCGACATCAAGCTCAATGGCCCGTCGCTGAGCTCGTCGATCAAGTTGGCCAGCGACCCCTTTCTCGGATAGCTGGACTAAGCTCGATAAGGGAACCAGCGCGCCTTCGCTGGTGCGCACGTAGAGGTTCACAAGATCATCAGGATCTCGGATCTTGTCCGACCCTGCCTCGAGGACGATTGGAACGGTTTGATCGTCAGCGTTGAGATCGACCACCCGTGAACCATCGACCATGACACGCAATGTTTGGGCGATCTCATCGAGTGATACATTCAGATCTGATGCGCGTTCGCGATCAATTTTGACTGAGAGTTGTGGTTGGGAGGGGTCGTAGCTGATACGTGGCCTGCTCACACTATCGAGTCGTGTGCGTATGTGATCTGTGTAGTCTCGAGCGACTGCGTAAATATCGTCATAGTCAGTGCCCAATAGGGCGAGACTCAGTCCGCCACTCGAGGCACCCCGTAAGTTAAGTGAGTTTGCGGCGAAGATGCGCGTCGTCATGCCAGGGAGCTCGGCAAACAAGGGTTTTAATTCTGCGGCGATGGCCTGCTGGCTCCTGTCGCGGTCATCCCAATGGGCGAGTCGCGCAACCATAAAAACGATATTGGGATCCCAGCGACCAATCACTGAGTATAGGTTGTCGATCTCGCCGTTTTCGAGCAGGGGCACTAATAAGTTTTCCATGCGATCGGCTTGGCGTTCAGCGTAGTCAAGGCCGACCCCATCGGGCCCCCTTGCGAATAGATTAATCGTGCCACGATCTTCTTTGGGAAGGAGTTCTTGATCCAATTGAGAATACAAAGCTACTGCACCGCTCGCCGCCACGACGCAGGCGAGAAAAGTTCGCCACGGAGTGTTGAGAACGAACCGGAGGGATCGATGATACTGCTCGGCTAACTGCATGCCGATAACCCCGAGCCGCCGTTCTTTGGGCGCAGCGGGCGGTAAATTCGCCATCGCTGCGGGCACCAAACTCAGTGCAACAAAGGAAGAGATCGCGACAGCCACAGCGAGCACCAAACCGAATTCTTGAAATAACCGGCCTGCTGTCCCCGGCAGAAAGGCGATTGGTATAAAGACGGCGACCAGTACGGCGGTGGTGGCAATCACGGCAAAAAAAACTCTACGCGTGCCGGTGACCGCCGCGGCGCTCGGGCCCGCACCTTCCGAGCGACGCTGCTGCACACTTTCGAGCACTACGATGGCGTCATCGACAATGAGGCCAGCTGCGAGCACCAGTGCCAGAAGCGTCAGAATATTGATCGAGAACCCGAGGGCCCAGCTCGCTGCTAAGGTACCCAGTAAGGATACGGGTATGGCAATGGCTGGAATCAAGGTCAACCGCATTGAGCCCGTAAAGAGTCTGATGGTGCCGATGACCACCAAGATCGAAATGAGCAAAGTCGTGATGACTTCGCGTACCGATCCGCGGATAAAGATAGAGTCGTCGGATATCACCTGCAGTGTCACACCATTCATCCGAGCATTAACGTCGTCAACGGCGGCGCGCACACCCTCGGCAATCTCAATCGTATTGGAGCCCGCTTGTCGGATGATGCCGATGCCCACTACTCGCTCGCCGTTAAGTCTGACAAAACCCGTTGAGTCCTCAGGTGAGAACGCGACCTTTGCGACATTGCCGATGCGGATCTGATCTCGGATGATGAGCGAGGCAATGTCTTCTTCTCTGGTGACGGCGGCATCGGCGCGCACTAACAGCTGTTGATCCCCGGCTCGGAAACTACCGGCGGGGACATCGAGCGGCGCGGCGCGCAGTACGGCAGTGACATCCGCCACGGTGAGCCCATAGCTGGTGAGTCGCAGGGGGTCTAATATGATTCTGAGGACACGCTGCCGTGACCCAAATAGCGGCACATCGGCTACACCGGGGAGTGAGATAAAGCGGGGCACGATGTCCTGCTCGATCACTCGGTTGAGCGCTTCCTCAGCATAAACGTTGGATTTGACGGCAATGCGAATGATTTCTTCTGAGCGCTCATCCGCTTTGAAGACGGAGAGTTGTTCCACTGCGTCGGGTAGGTCGCGTTCAATTCGACTGACGGCTTCGCGGACATCAGACGCCGCCTGATCGACGTCAATATCCGAGCGGAATTCGATCCAGATGCGGGTGTTGTTCTCCTCACTGGCTGAGTTGATCTCGAGTGCACCAGAGACCCGTGCTGCGGCGCCTTCAAGTAATCGAGTGACCTCAGCATCCATCGTCTCGGGAGACGCGCCTGGCAAGAAAGCCCGCACTGATACGATAGGGCGGTCGACATCGGGCAACTCTCTGACTTCAATCGCCAGCAGTGCCGCAAGTCCGCCGATTGCGATGAGCAAATTCACGACCAGTACCAACCAAGGACGCCTGACGCCGAGCTCGGTTAGGCCACCCTGTAACAGACCTTTTGGGTCAGCCATTGGCGCTGCTCTGTGTCATACCCGTAGTGACGGGGGCCGGCTTGGCATCCAATGCCGTGGTAGAGATCACTTGTAAAGCGGCGCCTGCACGGACGGCTTGAACACCCTCTATGACCACACTCTCGCCTTCCGTCAATTCGCCCTCGACCAATATCGAACCGGCAAACCGTTTGATTAGGCGGATCTCGCGCCGCACAGCATGTCCTTCATCGACAATCCAGACATAAGCACCGTCGGCGCCCCATTGCACCGCCACATCGGGCACGGAGAGATACTGGCCCCGCGACGCGTCAACACTGATTTCAAAGGCCATACCCGGTCTGAATTGATCCTCAGTGTTATCGATCGCGGCTCGCGCAATGAACGAGCGAGAATTGATGTCGATACGTGAATCGACTGCGGTAATTTCTCCTTGCACCGCGATATCGGCAGCGTCCCAGAGGCGAACCGTCACCGGTGTCCCCTGAGTGACCCGCTCTACATAGACTTCTGGCACCGAAAAATTGACGAGTAACACGCTACGATCGTCAATCGTCGTGACCATCGTACTGGTATCGATTCGATCCCCCACATCGACTTCGGTGATGCCCACCTTGCCATGAAAGGGTGCTCTAATTTGCCGTCGATCTAACGCGACTTGCGCTTGCGCCAGCGCAATGCGTGCGGTGTCTACCGCCGCACGAGCATCATCTAACTGGCTCTCGGGGATATTCATATCTTGGGTGTTAACGGTAATGTAGCGTCGCACTAGCCGCTCTGCATCGGCCAGTTGCACGGTAGCCAGCTCGACCGCTAATCGCTCGTCTCGGTCATCGAGCTGCAGCAGCGTTTGTGCTTCTGCCACCAGGCTATCGGCTTTGATATTGACGGCGGTGACACGGCCGGAGTTCTCGGCATAAATGACCACACTCTTGAGTGCCCTTGCAGTGCCGACTGATGTGAGGCGTTCATTCAGGTCGGTCAGCAGAACAGGCGCAGTCACGACAGGTGCACCAGCCGATTGGGCGCCAAAGCGATTTGAACTTTGATCGGCACTGCGATCATCGCCGCAACCAGTTATTCCCAGCACGACCGCGATGGCAGCGGTGGCTAGTCGTCTGTTCGCTCCCTGTGAGTTCATCATCGGCGGTATGTCTCTAGCAGCGGCAAATAGCGCAGCACAGTTTAGTGGGGTCAGCGTATGGCTAGCGCATGAAAGATAACGTGCTTGGTCTGATTCTACTCTAGTTAGCCCTTTTCGGATGTGTCAAAAATGGCGGATCTTAGGCGATNGATGAGCCAACCGCGCCCAGCGTTTGCCGCGCCGAGGTCGTTGATGGGTAGTCAGCAAGATTGGGCCCCTCGGAGCCTGCCGGCACAGCCCAAGATCGGTTACAGTGGGCCGCGGCATAGGAGCCTACCCATGATCGAGACATCGCCNATTTCCCATCCTGAGACACTCCCCTGCCGGGGCTGTCAGCCAGATTGTGTGAATCGAGATCGGTGTCATGGGCAGCCTTGGCGAATCGCCCGCGACGANGCGGATGGGGCACCCGTCAAGCGTTCGGTTGTGCAAACCGAGGGGNAGTGATGAATCATGCCTTAGTGGTCGCGGGACTCCTTGGGGCAACAGGTGTTGCAGCCGGTGCTTTCGGCGCCCATGCGCTTGAGGCCCTGGTGACTCCGGCGCAATTGGATATCTGGGCGACAGCAGCACAGTATCATTTGATCCACGCCGTGGTCGTGATGATCCTTGCGCTCAGCGCAAACAACGGTGGGATGCCACTGGGCCCATGGCCTGTCATCGCATTCACTGGTGGTGTGGTCCTGTTCTCTTTTTCTCTCTATGCCTATGTTTTAACGGGAATCGCGATGTTCGCCATGGTGACGCCGCTTGGCGGAACGCTGTTAATAGTGAGTTGGTTGTTACTGATTTATCGTGGGGTCAGGTGACACCGGCGAGCAATGGTGGCCAGCTTGAGGTGACGAATCGGTAGCGAGAGCCGAAGACGATGCGGCGATTAACGATGGCCAAATTCGCGCAGTGAGCAGTAGGCTGGCAGGGGCGTTTTTGTTGACGTACTATCCACGCTCTAATTTTTTTTAAGACTCTCGTATAAGGAAACGTCGTTATGAACTCAGTTTTTCTCTCGCCTGCCCGCCACGCTTTATTGGGGAGTGCCATTGCTATTGCGGCGTCTGCAACCACCTCGGCCGATCCTGTTGGCTCAATCGACGATTTTTTTCAGCCTGGCGGGGTCACTGCGACAGTAGAGAATTACCCGACACTAGAAACGTCTCGACAGCTACTGATTGCGCAAGGTCGGGCTGCCGTGAATGACATCGCTCACAACCGAAAACTCACTCCCACAGACGATCAGCCTGTCGTGCGGATGAACCGAGACACTTACTATAGCTTTGCGGTAGTCGATGTTTCAGCGGGTGCGTCGATCACTATNCCTTCCCTGCCCGATGGGAAATACGTCTCGGTTCAGCCGGTGACNATGGATCATAGGATTCAACCGATGTCTTACGGCAGCGGGACGTTTGAGCTGGCCACTCACTTTGGCACTCACTTGTATCTGGTGATTCGTCTCGACAATACGCTGAGCGAATCAGAGGCTAACGCCATACAAGATGGCATGGTCATTACTGCCGGTAGCGCTGAGCCTTTCACCGCCGAGCCGGTCGACCGAGACAGTTTTGATGCGGTTGAGTTGTCACTGCGCCAACAGTTGCCCGAGGTGGTGGCGAAGTATGGAGCCAATATGGTCTACGGGATGTTTACAGCGCCCACTGACGATTCACGGGGTATGTTCAATGTTGAGAAGTACACCGTGGGCGCCGCTGTCGGCTGGGGTGGGGCTCAGCTGACCGACAATGTTTATGAGAGTTCACCGAATTATCCCGCAGAGGGCTGCTACTCGGCGACTTTTGAGGACCCCGATAACGGCGCTTTCTGGTCGTTTACGATATACGATGAAAACGGCTTTATGTTCGATGACGTCGCACATATGAGTTCTGATATCGCTACTGCAAATGACGATGGGACCTATACCGTGAACATGGGATGTGGCGCCAGCGCACCGAACAATTTGCCCATTTCCAACGAGACGGGCGTCTTTAACTTTATTGTGCGGCATTACATTCCGTCTGACCGGGTGAAGTTTGACGGCTACCGACTCATGCCCTTGGTTCAGAAAGTAGACTGAGCCGCACGAGCCCCTGCTGACTGAGCATCCCTCGATTCTGAATCAGGCTGAGTCTTGCCGCTGCCATGCGCTGAGTCAAAGAAGGCGACTTGGTTAAAGTGGTGCGACCCACGCCGTGATCAAAAGGTCGGCAGGGGCAACGAGGCGAGGGGGAAAATTAATTTCCTCCCACCTTCTAGGACATTCCTGCCATTCTCACTTTAAGCGCGGGGTCGGTAGGATCCGTCCAGTCTTGTCGTGCTGCCCATTGCTCAAATGAGGCGGGCCGATGTGCAAAAATGCGATTGATGTGCGTATTGTCGGCGATCAAAGGCGACACGTCTTGCGTGTTATAGAATCGGTAAAAGCCCGCCATGCGATCGTAGATTGACAGCGGTTCCACCTGTGCTGACCCGGTCACTAACAAGCTCATGCCCGAGGCAAACTGGTCAGGGGTCAGACTATTGAAGGTAATGGTTTTTCCCGTGACCTTGCTCAGGCTTTCGGCAAGCTGATCCCCCACTAAGGCCTCTGGTCCGCCAATCGCGTAACGGCCACTGGGGATATCGTCGCGGCTAAGCGCCTCGACCATATAAGCGGCGACATCATCTAGGCAAATCCATGAAATCAGTAAATCTGGTTTAGCCGGGTAGGCAAAGATGCCTTGATTCACAATGGCTGGTTTNTTCCAGCTGCGGATCAGGTTATCCATAAATACCTTGGGCTCGAAAATGGCGTAGGCCGCCTCGCTGTTGATAATGGCTTGCTCGATATCGCGACGCCCATCATGGGCAGAGTTGTCATTATCCGTTTCAGCAACAAAACAGCTGGTGTTGAAGACAATTTTTTTAACGCCATTTTCGTTAGCTGCGGCTGCGATATTATTACCCAGGCTTGCAGCCATCTCGCGATCAAAAACAAACGGCAGATTCGCGGCAATTGCGTCGATACCTTTTGCCGCACTAATCATAGATTGGGTGTCATAAAGGTCTGCTTGCACCGTTTCGACGTGCGCAAACTCCGTGCCTTGCAAAGCATCCGGGTTGCGCAGTGCGGCGACGGGCGTGAAGCCCGCATCCATCAAGCGAGTGAGCAAGGGGTGGCCTTGGTCCCCCGTTGCGCCGAGTACTAACACTCTGGTCATCATACTGTCTCCGTTTGCGCGGCTGATTTGCCGGCGATATAGCCGAAAGTGAGGGTTGGACCTAACGTGCCGCCAGCGCCCGCATAGACGCTGCCCGTTGGATTACTGATCACATTGCCGGCGCCGTACAAACCCGGTATCACGTCACCGTGGACATCCAGCACTTGTGCTGTGGCATTGGTTTTGGCGCCACCATTGGTGCCTAACGCGCCCATATTAATTTCAACGGCATAAAAGGGCCCGACGGCTACCGGCCCCAGCGTAGCCGCCGCACCGGGTCGCGAGCGGTCGCCATAGAAGCGGTCATAAGTGCTTTCACCGCGNCCAAATTCAGGATCTTCGGCATTGGTCGCATGCGTATTAAAGGNAGACACCGTNNTCTCCAGCTGNTCCGCATCCACNCCNAAGGTATTCGCCAGGCTTGGTAAGTCTGCCGCTTNAACNATCCAGTCCGGNAAGGGATCTCCNGGCATCACGGACGCAATGGGATANCGGCCAAGGTATTGGCTGTCCATAATGAGGTAGGCGGGCAGATTGTGGTAACCATAGGTGGCTGGGTCAAAACTCTGAAACGCACCGGCGAGTGCNGAGTAGTTGTTGGCTTCGTTGCAGAATCGTTTGCCCTGGCGATTCACCATNAGGCTGTGTGGCAAGGTTCGTTCGATGAGCACCGGTAGCGATCGTTGTGCTTCTTTTTGCGGGGCACCATTTTCTGGCCATTGCGACCCGCTCATCGATAACGTGGGTATCCACCAGGCGCTGGTCATATTGCCTAATCCTGCGCCCGCACTTAGCGCCATCTTGAGACCATCACCGGTGTTAGTCGGCGGTGATGCGGGCGCCGTTAGCGGGCCACGCAAAAAGGTTGATTTCAACGCTTCATCCCATTCAAAACCGCCGGTCGCTAAAACGACTCCCTGCTCGGCGCTGATGGTTTGGTCGACGCCATCCTTTGTCACCCTGACACCGGTGATACGACCCTCTGTATTGATCAACTCTCTGGCGCTGGTTTCAAGCAGCAGCTCAATGTCGCGATCTAAGCAAGCTTTGAGCAAACGTCCGATTAACGCCTGACCCCAGCCCCGCAAATCGCCGTCAATACGACGCTGCATTTCTTCGGGCTCGATGATGCCGGTGCCGCCGCCTAACGGTGTTTCAAGGAGCATCATGCGCACAATGTCGCCACCGTTGTATATTTTGTCAGCCCAATCACCCAGTGTGCTGTAATCAAACAGAGCGTTATCGAGGGCACGCCCTCCGTCGGTAATTGCGCCGGGCCGGTCAAGGTAGTAGTCGGGATAGCCGTCTAGGATGTGTAACTCAAGAGCGCCCTGCTCATTTAAGAATTCAAGCGCGTTGCTACCTTCATCGACAAAGGCTTCCAACGTGTCAGCGCTCATTTCGCCATGGTCCAAAGACCGAAAGTATGCGAGCGCATCTTCACGGTTGTCGGCAATGCCTTTGGCTTTCATCTGCGGGTTATCTGGTACCCAAACAATGCCCCCTGAAATGGCTGCGGTGCCACCGAGCCGCGCCCCTTTTTCGATGACGGTGACTGTTGCACCGCACTCGTGCGCCGTCAATGCCGCGGTTAAGCCCGCTGCGCCGGCTCCGATGATCAGCACATCTGTGATGAGAGCGTTTGTCATGATGTCAGCATTCTCCCGCTATGAGTAAATAGGGCTCATGGGCCCGAGCAGTTGGAATGGTATATTTTTTTCCGTGCGCGTTGTGAAAAGATGCCAATAGTTTCTGCATTGTCAGCGACCAGAAGAGGCGCCTCTCGAGAGCTACTAATTCAGTGCGCCTGAGGATATCAGCATGATGCTGGCGGCGATGCTACGGGGCCTGACAATACGGTCATATGCCCCGCGGCCAGTTCTGGCCTGTAGCGTTGGGGCGCCCGCCTCGCGTAGTTTTCATTCTGCCGACATAAATCCGGGCCGCATGATAGGGCGGCGAGCACAATTGTCACCTAATGCTAAGAATTTTCGAATCTTTGTCATCTAATGCTAAGACTTCGTGGTTTCAGCGGCGATAACATTCGGCCGACAATTTTTTCGTGAGCAATGGACTGCTTGCGGGGTTAGGCAAGGGACTGTCATGACATTTTGGAAAACCAGAACGCATGCCGTACCTATTCGCCGCACGCCGCCATACAGCCAGAACGTACTTTGTGACGGGTCTACTGGCGATTGGTCTTGGCACCTTAGTTGAGCCTGCTTACGCGCAGCTCAGCACGGGGTGCGTCGGAATAGACGGAGAGAATGACACAGGCAAAAACGCCTTCTACCAGATGCAGATCAATAACGCTAATTACGTCTGGAACTCCGGTGAAACGATTCGGGCCACGTGGACCAATCCAACCACCGACCCAACCACAGCAAATCTAAAGGCCGGTGCATCTGCCGCGCCTGGCGTGGCAGCCAGTGTTGCCCAAACGACTTCGGCTGCGTTAACCGGAGCAGGTGCCACTGTGCTATCCCTCACACTGAGCGCAGGCAGAACCTACGTCAGGACTGACCTTGATGCGGGTAATGGCGACTACGCTATCGAGTGCGGACTCCTTCAAACCATTACATTTAATCAACCTGCAGATCAGACCCTCGGCAGTGATGCGAATTTGACAGCCACTGCCTCATCGGGTCTTGCTGTGAGCTTTACTTCCAATACGCCCGCCATATGCACGGTCGCGGGCGCAACGGTGACGCCGCAGAGCGCGGGTACCTGCAACATTACTAGCACACAGGCCGGCGATGCCACTTACTATGCAGCCGGTGATGTCGCCAAATCTTTTGCCATCAAAGGTGCTCAAACCATTACCTTTAATCAACCTGCAGATCTCACCCTTGGTAATAACGTTGACCTAACCGCAACCGCTTCATCGGGTCTTGCCGTGAGCTTTACTTCCAATACGCCCGCCATATGCACGGTCGCGGGCGCAACGGTGACATCGCAGAGCGCAGGCACATGTACTATCACCGCCTCCCAAGGCGGTAACGCTAGCTTTTATGCCGCCGGTAATGTCGCCAAATCTTTTAACGTCACGAACCCTGCTCCCCCGCCTCCACCCGATAGCGACAATGATGGCATTTTAGATACTAGTGATAACTGCCCACTGATCAGCAATGCGGATCAGCTTGATACAGATGGTGACGGTCTGGGAGACGTCTGTGACGATGATCTTGACGGTGACGGCATCACGGATGGCAGCGATAACTGCCCACTGACCAGCAATGCCGACCAGCTCGATACGGATGGTGATGGTCTCGGGGACGTCTGTGATGATGATCTTGACGGTGACGGCATCACGGATGGCAGCGATAACTGCCCACTGACCAGCAATGCCGACCAGCTCGATACGGATGGTGATGGTCTCGGGGACGT
>JGI26253J51717_1001217_pt1 | contig 10641 bp, 10 predicted proteins | sample SaaInlV_100m_DNA_6_FD_51717 | JGI IMG/M metagenome (IMG submission 51717)
AGATGCTTGAAAAATAATATCCGGGGCACTTTCCACAACAATGTCCTCGGCGAAACTCACATCAACGGCCCAGTGACGACCTAAGCTCCGCCTCAGCCCCAAACTCAGCATACCGGCAGGCTCGCCCAGCGCCTTAAGGTCACTGCTTAAAATCGCGCTGTGACTGTCAAACTGAGCAAGCAGCGCCCAGTGGCTAGTGAGTAGCCATTCCATCGATAAGCCACCGAACCCAATCCACTCTTTTTGCCGAGGGCCCAGTAATGCACTCGATCCAACATGCGTCACGCCGAGCTGTCCGTGCCAATAAAAGGGTAAATCGCTCTGGTGCGCGCCGCTAAATCGCGCCACAGAGTAAACNTCAGAAGCACCGCTACCNGTCCANTCATCAACGTTNCCGGTCGAGGCCTTATACCCAACTGCATAGGCGATTTGCAGGTCTTTTTGCCGCTCTGCAATATGCGCCAGCTCAAAGGTCACGTCACTGTGACCCGATGCCGACCTATCCAAGCTCGCGCCCTGCATCAGGCTGTCAAATTGATAACGAATTTGGTCTTCGGGTACCGCACTTCGACCCCCATCACTCATACCAAAGGCGTCGTGCCAGCGATTGACATAAGAATCGACGAATCCGCCGCTGTGCCGAGTCACCGGAAGGGTCGCACTGACCTCCCACATCGGCGATAAGCCCCAACGAACACGTAGACTCTGACGTTGTGACTCGCCGTCAAAAAAAAGTTGCTCGTTGTCGGACACTTGCGCCACAAAATGCGTCGCAAGATCAGTGTGTGCAGTCACTGACAGACCCTCACGGATATCAGCGGTGCGCTGCGAAGGAATTCCGATCAACGCAGCCAGAGGCGATAAATTTTCGACCCACAACGGCGCATGAACTCGTTCAGCAACGGCTAAGCGCGGAGCAAGCGCCGCAAACACCACGGCAATGACCAGGCCGCCGCCTCTCACCATTCGATCTTCTCACCCGCGTGAGCGGCAAGTTCTCTGAGAAAAAGCGGGCGAAAGGCCTCATCGCTTCTCGTATCGAACCAATCACCCGCTGACTCTCGCCATACGAAGTGAAATCCACCACCGGGAGTTGCGAGCCAGAGTTGCTCAACAGCCGGTTGTCGACTCAAAACAAACGTGACGCCGTTAACGAACTTTACGTTTAAAACACCCTCGGCCCCCGCAATATCCGGGTCGGAGTCAAGGTCTTCAAGTCGTGTTTCAACGTCCTCAAATGTTTGATCGATGCATTCGTAGTATCGGGGCGACGCGGCCATTGCAGCTCCTATTGTTTTCCAGCGGCGAAACATTATTGACTCCTGTAACTCGAGTCACGATCACATCCTAACAGCTGATATACTTTGTGTTTTATAAATGGTGTTTCTGGTGCGAAAACTCACTCTTCCCTGTATCGCTCTGATGCTGGCGCTGAACCTAGGGTGCGGACAGCCCGGCGAACTTCGATATCCAGATCCAAAACCCGCCACTGCGAACTAGCCTCTAGCATGTCAAATAAACCAAACCTTCCAAACGGATTCGACCTCCGACAAGGGACGCTAATGTGTGAAGACATAGCGATGCCCGAGCTGGCAAATCGGTTTTCAACACCGCTCTATGTTTACTCTCAAAGCGCCATTGTTACTGCATTCAATGAATGGCGTACTGCCTTCGAAGGGGCAAGGCATCTGGTGTGCTACGCCGTGAAGGCGAATTCAAATATCGCAGTCTTGAAGTTACTTGCCTCGCTAGGCTCTGGCTTTGACATTGTCTCAGGCGGCGAACTGCGTCGAGTGCTCGCCGCCGGTGGCGACCCCCAGAAAGTGGTTTTCTCAGGCGTGGGGAAATCAATGGCAGAGATCGATTTCGCGCTCAAGACAGGCATTCGATGTTTTAACGTTGAATCGGCCTCTGAGCTTGCACTCATCGAAAAAATCGCCGGGCAGTTGGGCAAAGTGGCGCCCATTTCAATTCGGATCAACCCCGATGTCGATGCGAAAACACATCCGTACATTTCAACCGGACTGAAAGCAAATAAGTTCGGTGTCAGCGCGGACGCCGCGATCGCTCTCTATCACGTTGCACAGGCCTCGTCGTCGCTAAGACCAGTGGGTATTGACTGTCACATTGGCAGTCAACTGACTGAGATTGAGCCGTTTATCGAGTCCGTTTCTCATCTGCGCGACTTAGTGCTGGCACTCGGAGCACAAGGCATTGAGCTGACACACATCGATATCGGCGGCGGCTTGGGTATTCGCTATGACGATGAGCATATTCCCAGTCCTAAACACCTCATTTCAGCGGTCCGAGATCAGCTGGGTGACCTTGCCATGGAGCTCCTCATTGAACCGGGTCGATCCATTGTGGGAAATGCAGGTGCACTACTAACCGAAGTCATGGTGATTAAAGCCGGGGAAACGAAACAATTTGCAGTAGTCGATGCCGCAATGAATGACCTATTGAGACCGGCTCTATACTCCGCGTGGCAAAATATCGTTGAGGTAGAGACGCGAGAAGGCAATCCCACAACTTACGATATTGTCGGTCCCGTCTGTGAGACCGGTGACTTCTTAGGTAAAGATCGGAGGCTCACGCTGGCCGAAGGAGACCTACTGGCCGTGATGGGATCGGGAGCTTATAGCTTTGCCATGTCGTCAAATTACAACACCCGCCCCAGGGCCCCCGAGATTCTCGTGTCCGGCGGTACAGCTCACATCATTCGTGAGCGCGAGCAGGTCGAAGATTTATGGGCCAGCGAACGGTTGCCGGAGCACCTCGTATGAAACTCGAATTTACAAAAATGCACGGTGCAGGCAATGACTTCGTGGTGATCGACGGCGTCAGAAAGCCCGTTGAACTGACACCAGCACACATTCAGTACCTTGCCAATCGACACTCTGGGATCGGCTGCGACCAGGTTTTACTGATTGAACCGCCCAAACGCCCAGATGCAGATTTTGAATACAAGATCTTTAATGCGGACGGCTCTGTTGCAGGACAGTGCGGCAACGGCGCGCGCTGTGTCGGCCGCTTTATTCGAGAACAGCGACTCTCGGGCAGTGATGCGATTACGCTCGAGGTCGGTGGCGAGCTAACGCGGCTGGTGATGACCAAAGACCTGCAAGTCAGCGCCGATCTAGGCGCACCCAAACTGGCATTAAACGCAGTCCCGTGCTCGCTTGAGAGCACCGACATCGAGTGCGATCTGACGCTCGGTAACGTGACCTTAAAAGCGGGCATTCTGTCGATGGGCAATCCTCACGCAGTCGTTCTTGTTGATGACTGCGGGGCAACACCGGTCGAGAAGATTGGTCCGATGGTGCAAGCACTCGACGTTTTCCCAGAGGGCGTTAACGTTAGTTTTATGGAAATTGAGACCGCGAGTACCGTCAAACTCAGGGTATTTGAGCGTGGGGTCGGTGAGACATTGGCCTGCGGATCAGGTGCCTGCGCCGCCGTGGTGCACGGCATCCGACTGGGACTGTTGTCAACCAACGTGACAGTGACACTGCCCGGGGGTAAGCTCGAAGTGACTTGGGAAGATGAGCGCGCACCAGTGTGGTTGGCTGGACCTGCGGAAACCGTCTTTGAAGGAAAACTGACACTCCAGTGAGTTGTAAATGAGCGACGCGTCAACAGCACCAGAGGCCGTAACCGCAGCGATAGTCAGTGATTATCTGCGCGCACACCCCGATTTTTTTGATCAACACCCAGACGTACTTGGGGAGTTAAAGTTGGCCCACGTGAGCGACGGCGCAGTATCACTCGTTGAACGCCAGGTGGCCCTTTTACGCGAGCGCAATGCCGAATTAAGGCGTCGCTTAGACGGCTTAGTGGCGCGAGCAGAGCAAAATGAGGCGCTACTGCAGGCGACGCAAGAAGTCATTTCATCGCTGGCCGAGCGCAGCTCGAAAGACGACATAGCCGGTCTTTTCTGCGCCCTTGTGAAAAAGAGCTTCAACGTCGAGCTAGTCGCATTTCACTGGTGTGGTGACAATGGCGACAGTCCCTCGAACACTGTTGCGTCGCATTTACTAGGCAACAAAAACGCCACAAGTGGTCCTCTACGCGCTCACGAACTCAAAGCGCTGTTTGATGAAGAGGCCACAGAAGGCTCGGCCGCACTAGCGCGGCTTACAACGCGACGACAAGAGTCTGCAGTGATTGCCGTCGGGTCGGTCGATGCCACACGCTATGGTATTGGCGAAGGGACACTCTTTCTCGAATACTTAGCGGATGTCATTTCAAGCTTACCCATTAACCGACCCGCGGACTAACGCCTTGTCCGATCAAACACTGGATCAGGCAGTCGACGAATTCCTGCAATACATTGATGTTGTTCGAGGGTACTCATCGCACACGATTGCAAACTATCAAAGAGATCTCAAAAAGCTGATTAGCTTTTGTGCTGAACGCGATATCTCGCACCCTAATCAACTCAATCAATCGTTACTCAGGCAGTGGGTGGCTGTGTTGAATCGCAACACACTATCTGCGACATCGATTCAGCGGCACCTGTCCTCCACGCGATCACTGTATAAGTTTCTCGCACGCCATAGCCCCAATTTGAACGACCCAACAGCAGGAGTGAAGGCCCCCAGAACACCAAGAAAACTGCCTAAAACACTCGAACCAGATCAGGTCGCTCAGCTTCTCAACCATCGCAGTGATAATGCGTTGATGGCACGAGATCATGCGATGGCTGAACTCCTCTACTCTGCAGGGCTACGTCTTGCCGAACTTGTTGGGACCAACATCAATGACTTGGATAAGACCGATAAAGTGATCACCGTTGTGGGCAAAGGTCAGAAAACACGCCTGGTTCCTGTCGGCAGACCCGCGCTTACGGCGTTATCGGAGTGGATGAAATACCGACCCTTCGGCGACGAGTCACTCGGCTTCGACTCACCCCTGTTCGTCACGCAGCGTGGGATGCGAATCAGCCCTCGCACAGTTCAAGAAAGAATCCGGCAGCTGGCGATCAAGCACGGGATGTCGCAAACAGTTCACCCACACGTATTACGCCACGCGTTTGCCAGTCACTTGTTGGAATCAAGTGGTGATTTGCGGGCAGTCCAGGAGCTACTCGGGCACGCCAACATTGCAACGACACAAATCTACACGCACCTGGACTTCCAACATCTCGCAAAGGTCTATGATCAAGCGCATCCCAGAGCACAAAAGCGCGCCAAGCGCGGGACAAAACCATGATCACTACGGTTTCGTTCGATTTAGACGACACGCTATGGAATCCCCGTCCGGCCTTGATTGCTGCCGATAAAGCCCAGTGGCAAGAACTGTCTCAGATTTATCCAGAATTCACCGAGCACTTCAGTCAGGATCATATTTTTAAATGTCGGAAAGAAGTACTCGAAAACGCTCCGAGTATTATCGGCGATGTTACTGCACTTCGACTCGAGGTCATGATTCAACTCCTCACCTCACTTGGCATCAATGCTGAGAAGGCAGCGAGCACTGCTGCCGCGGCATTTGCAGCCTTTATGGCACGACGCAACGACGTCGTACTGTTTTCAGACGCCATCGAGGTTCTTAAACAGCTCTGCGGTACGTATCGCCTTGTGGCGATTACCAATGGCAACGCGAATGTCTTCAAGACCGAGTTGGGAGTATTTTTTGAGCTTGCGATTCGCGCTGACGAGGTCGGTATTGCCAAGCCAGACCGCGGTATCTTTGATCTAACATGGGAACGTTTGGGCTGTGCCGCCACAGAAGTGATTCACGTAGGGGACAGCGTCGAGAGTGATGTGCAGGGTGCACTTAACGCAGGGGTTACACCCGTCTGGTACAACCCCAACGGCGAAACCAATCTATTGGACGTCAATCAAATCAGTAGTCTGACTGAGCTACCCGCGTTATTGAAAAATATCCGCGGTTAAATTGCCTCTTCGCCCGTTTCTCCGGTTCGAATACGAACGACCTGCTCGAGCTCCGACACAAAGATTTTTCCGTCGCCAATTTTGCCAGTGCTGGCCGCCGAAATAATGGTGTCAACAATTTGCTCCAGCTGCTCGCCCGCTGTCGCTATCTCGAGCTTCAGTTTTGGTAAAAAATCGACAACGTACTCAGCACCTCGGTAAAGCTCAGTGTGACCACGCTGACGACCAAAACCTTTCACTTCCGTAACCGTTACGCCCTGCACACCGATTTCGGAGAGCGCACTTCGAACGTCGTCAAGTTTAAAGGGCTTAATAATCGCGGTGACTAACTTCATGAAAACCTCACAACAATCTTCTTTAACGGCACATGCCGTGTGAATCGTGAGTATGGCGCAACCGGTGACGTTTATGAAGTGGACTGATCAATCATCTTATAAACCAAAAAAAACCCGGCCAGAGGCCGGGTCTTCATTTGAGCAAGTGAAGCGCTAACGCCGAGCCACTGACGTCGTGGTGTTTACCGCATCAATATCGAACCGGTCGGCCTGCATAACCTTTGTCCACGCGCTGGCAAAGTCACTCACGAATTTCGCCTCACCGTCGTCTGCGCCGTAAACCTCAGAAATCGACCGCAACTCGGAACTCGAGCCGAACATTAGATCAACGGGTGTGGCGGTCCATCGCCGCGTGCCTGTCTCTCGATCGGTGGCAACGTAAACACCCGGAAACTCGCTCGATGCTGACCACTCAAAGCTCATATCAAGGAGGTTCACAAAAAAGTCATTAGTGAGCTCACCTTTGCGGTCGGTTAACACGCCGTGTGCAGAGTCGCCGGCATTTGCGCCTAACACTCGCAATCCACCCGTCAACGCAGTCATCTCTGGAACTGTCAAATCAAGTAGATTTGCTTTGTCGATCATCGCACCGACTGGAGACAGATAGTTCCGGGCTTCGTCGTAGTAGTTACGAAAGCCGTCCGCGACCGGTTCCAGCGCAGAAAATGACTCAACGTCGGTCTGGCTTTGTGACGCATCCATACGTCCCGGAACAAATGCAACGGTAAGGTCGTGACCGCGTTTCGCGGCTGCACTTTCAATAGCTGCAGCGCCTGAAAGTACAATCATGTCGGCCATACTAATTTTTTTGCCACCGCGAGCCTTGGCATTAAATGCCAACTGCACCTGCTCGATTGCCGAAAGCGTGGACCTCAGTTCAGCNGGCTCGTTCACCAGCCAGTTATTCATCGGGGCGAGTCGTATACGCGCTCCATTGGCGCCGCCACGCATGTCGCTGTCTCGGTAGGATGACGCTGACGCCCATGCGGCCTTAATCAATTCAGCTTCACTCACACCAGACACTAAAACCGCCTTCTTCAGGGCGTTAATGTCCTTTTCGGTGACGAGTGGGTGATCGAGCGGCGGCACAGGATCCTGCCACATCAATACCTCGGCAGGTACATCAGAGCCGACATAGCGTGCGCGCGGACCCATGTCACGGTGTGTCAGTTTGAACCAGGCACGCGCGAACGCATCTTCAAACTCGTTTGGATTTTCTAAAAATCGTTGGGAAATTGCTCGGTATGCAGGATCAGCTTTTAACGACAAGTCGGTCGTGAACATTATCGGTGCGTGTCGACGATCTGGTACGTGAGCATCCGGCACCGTATTAGCCGCTTGGCCATTGACAGGCACCCATTGAATGGCGCCGGCAGGGCTTTGGGTCATTTCCCAATCAAAAGCGAACAGGTTGGCCAGATACATCATGCTCCAACGGGTTGGAGACGCCGTCCAAGCACCTTCAAAACCGGACGTGACCGTGTCCTCCGAATGCCCCTTACCACAGCGATTTTTCCAACCGAAACCCTGTTCTTCGAGGCCTTCACCGGCAGGNTCCACAGCAACACACNCGTCGGGCTTNTGTGCACCATGCCCTTTNCCAAAGGTATGGCCACCGGCAATGAGAGCAACAGTCTCTGCATCATTCATGGCCATACGACCGAACGTCTCGCGAATNTCCTGTGCGGCAAGCTTAGGGTCGGGCGTCCCGTTGGGACCTTCGGGATTCACATAAATAAGACCCATCTGAACGGCGGCAAGCGGGTTATCGAGTTTGCGCTCTCCCGAGTAACGCTCATCCGCAAGCATCACCTTCTCAGGCCCCCAGTAGACCAAATCAGGCTCCCAGTCGTCCGAACGTCCGCCCGCAAAGCCNAATGTTTTAAAACCCATGTCTTCCATCGCCACATTACCGGCGAGAATCATGAGATCGGCCCAACTGACGNTGGCACCGTACGCTTTCTTAACAGGCCATAGCAGACGACGCGCCTTATCTAAGTTGCCGTTATCAGGCCAACTATTGAGCGGTTCAAAGCGCTGCTGACCGCCCCCTGCACCACCTCGGCCATCAGCCACGCGGTAAGTCCCTGCGCTGTGCCAAGCCATGCGAACAAAGAAAGGACCATAATGACCGTAGTCAGCTGGCCACCAGTCTTGCGAGTCAGTCAGCGTTGCACGGACATCGGCCTTGAGCGCATCAAGGTCGACCTTTGCAAACGCGGCCGCATAATTGAAATTGGGGCCGTAAGGGTTTGACTCCGGTGAATGCTGACGCAACGGTGTTAAGTCGATGCGCTCGGGCCACCAAAACTGCGGAGGCTTTGCGAATGTATTTTCCGCCTGAACTGGCACAGACATAGCCGACAAAAGCACTATCCCAGCAAGCGCGAGCTTGATTGCGTTCATGGTTGACTCCTCAAAAAAAGACTCAGTAACTTATGGGCGCACACTCAAGGTGCATTCCCTCAGACCATGAAAGTAGTCTTGTTTCGGGGATGGGTCCAATCGAAATAGTTGACGAACGTCATCGGATTTTCTAATNAATGNTGCGCCGATGCGGTTTGTTGGTGCAAAAAAAAGGGGGAGCTAAGCTCCCCCAAGGTCTCACTCAAACTACTATCGGGCGGACGTAAACTCTGGGTAGGCTTCCAAGCCGCACTCGGCAAGGTCAGACCCTTCATATTCCTCTTCCTCGGTGACTCTAACCGGCGTAATAAACCCAATTACTTTGAAGGCAACAAACGAGGTGACAAACACCCACGTGAAGATTGTGAATGCGCCGAGTAGCTGACCGGAGAACGATGAAGCATCGTTAGTCAGGGGCACAAGCAACAGCCCAAGCAAACCAACCACACCATGGACCGATACCGCGCCGACGGGGTCGTCAAACTTGAGCTTGTCCAGTCCTACAATCGAAAGTACAACGAGGACACCGCCCGCAGCACCAAATACAGTGGCCTGCAACGCTGTTGGTGTTGAGGGCTCGGCGGTGATTGCAACAAGACCCGCAAGACAGCCATTCAATGCCATGGTGAGATCGAACTTACCAAACATGACTTTTGCAACGGTCAGGGCAGCAATACAACCGCCGGCAGCAGCNGCGTTGGTNTTCATGAACACGTTGGCAACCGCCGTCGCGTCAGCCACCGTAGCTGTTGCAAGTACTGAACCCCCGTTGAAACCAAACCATCCCATCCACAGAATGAATGTTCCAAGCGTCGCCAGTGGCATATTGGCGCCCGGGATTGCATTAACTTTCCCATCAGCCGTGTACTTGCCTTTTCGCGCACCAATCACCAAAACACCTGCGACGCCTGCAGCGGCACCGGCCATGTGAACGATGCCAGAACCGGCAAAGTCGGAGAACCCGTTATCACCCAGGCTGTAGAGGCCAAATACCTTCTCACCACCCCACGTCCAGTTGCCTTCCATGGGGTAAATGAACCCAGTCATGACGACAGCGAAAATGAGGAAGGCCAACAGTTTCATCCGCTCTGCGACGGCACCGGAGACGATGGACATGGCTGTTGCCACGAACACAACCTGGAAGAAAAAGTCAGCCGACGGCGCATAACCGTTTTCGAGGTTTTCCTCAGTAATCCCAGTGAGGGCGTAGTTTGAAAGGTCGGGATACATAATCTCGTAACCGACCAGCATGAACATCGTGCATGCAACCGCAAACAAAACGATGTTTTTTGTCAAAATTTCAGTCGTGTTCTTGCTTCGAACCAGACCCGCTTCAAGCATGGCGAAACCGGCCGCCATCCACATTACTAACGCGCCACACACCAAAAAATAGAAGGTGTTTAACGCGTAACTCAGTTCAGCTGTAGCTTCCATGATGCNTCTCCTCTACGCTTAGAGCGCATCAACNCCGGTTTCACCGGTGCGGATACGAATGGATTGTTCAAGTGACGTAACAAAAATTTTGCCGTCCCCAATATTTCCNGTCTGGGCTGCGCTTGAAATGGCCTCGATCGTCTGATCGAGCATNTCGTCTGAGACGGCGACTTCCACCTTTGTTTTCGGCAAAAAGTCGACGACATATTCCGCACCCCGATAGAGCTCGGTGTGTCCCTTCTGTCGCCCAAAACCTTTGACCTCACTTACCGTGATGCCTTGTACCCCGATGGTGGACAGTGCTTCTCGCACGTCGTCCAACTTAAAGGGCTTAATGACTGCAGTGACCATTTTCATGAGTTTTCTCCCTCGCAATGGCTGAAATCAAACAACGGATGAATTAAAGACTTTTGCCAATGGTCAAGATCAAAGCGGCGTCTGCCCAGTCGTAACCATAGGCGTCAGCTTCATCAAGGTTGGTGTCTTCGTAAGTCAGCGCAAGGTCAAGACCCGCCGCTGAAGTTGATAAGGCGATCGACCAATTCATGTGGCTCGTCGCACCGTCCAGG
>JGI26253J51717_1001234_pt1 | contig 10560 bp, 11 predicted proteins | sample SaaInlV_100m_DNA_6_FD_51717 | JGI IMG/M metagenome (IMG submission 51717)
CGCTGACGAGAGCTTTCAACGGGCCGTTGCATTGGGTGTTCAGGCCCACCATTGGCGCTTTGGTAATATGCCAGCGATTGAAGGTTTGAATAGAGGTGATGTCACCATGATCATCACTTATATTCGAGAGTTACAACGTGCTAATCGGATCAATTGATTCTCTGTCACAAAACAAATAGCGGGGACTAACGATGAAGAATATTCTATGCGCCGGAGCTATCGCAATTTGGGCAACAACCGCTGTAGCCCACTCCCCCCTCGATGGAACAACACCCGCCAATGGGTCAATCGTGTCGGAAATACCAGTCGAAGTTTTGATGGACTTCAAAGGTGATATTCGCCTTACGCGGGTCACACTATCTCATGCCGGCAGTCGCGCAATCAACGTGGATCTAGGTGGACAAAAAACCTTTGCTCAAGAATTTGCTTTGCCCATGCAAGATATGGGGCCGGGGAGCTATGTGGTTGAGTGGCGCGGACTTGGGGCGGATGGTCATGCCTTAAATGGCACGTTCAATTTCACTTTAAAACAATGATGCTTGATATTTTTGGTCTGGCGGCCATCATTACGAAATTTTCACTTTATCTCGGTGTTTTAACGGCAACCGGGACGGTCATGGCGACGCGAATATTTCAACTGGATCGAACAAATGGTCTGGCTGCGGCATTTGCGTGTTTAGGACTGATTGCCGCGATTTTTGCGTTTTTACTGCGCGGTGCCAACCTGACCGGTGATGCCAGCGGTATGATTGATCCTGAAATGCTCGGCCTCCTATGGGCGACCCCGGTTGGTACAGCGTTAATCGCGCGTGTTTTAGGCCTGAGTCTTCTCATCCTAGGTTTACTCCTTGGGCGCGTTGGGATTTGGATTTCCATGTTGGGGGGAGTCATTGCCGTTGGGTCTTTCGGCCAGGTTGGCCATATCTCTGACCGTGCGGCTTTGCTTTTGGACCTCACATTGCTGATACACTTGTTAGCAATTGCGCTTTGGATTGGCATTCTCACACCGTTGAGACGTTTGGCATCATCTGGCAAAACCTATGTTGCGGCTGCGACCGTTGGGCATCAGTTTGGTGTTATCGCGTCGTTTACTGTTCCCGGGCTGATTGTCGCGGGGGTCTACATGAGTTACCATCTGATTGGATCTCTCGTAGCGCTTATAGAAACTGAATATGGGCGGGCGTTGCTTGTCAAAACTTTGCTGCTGGGCTTACTTTTGGTGCTTGCCGCTGCAAATAAACTTAGGTTCGTTCCTGCGCTTCGCTCGGGCGATCCATCCGCAGCGCGCCATCTATCCAACTCCATACAGGTTGAATGGGTGATTATAAGTGCCTTGCTCGGCACGACAGCCGTTTTGACAACAAATCTTACTTTACCCCAATGATATATAATATGCGACGACACCCCTGTTATCGACCTGTGCCGCTTTAAGCGGCTCGTAATCGGGATGCAGCTTTCATAGGCTTTGGCGAGGTCCAAATCCTCTAGCGACTTGGCGGGTGTCACCCGCTGTTGAGTGCCATAGTCTGTGTGCTGTGGTGCAACCCGTGCCATCAAATCCGAGGCATTAAACCGGGACAGGTCAAAATGATGGTGTCGAGCCGGAGCAGGTCCGGGCGATCAAATGCCTGGGCTGAAACACTGGACGCAGACCGCCATGCAGGCTGGCTTTTTTAAATCTCCCTCCATAAGTTCATAGTTAACCTAAATAGGTGAGTTTAAACGCATGATCAAAAATATATATATCGCAGGCCCATTGTTCAACGCGCATGAGAGAAGCTATCTCGAGCTTATCGCTGCCGAATTGGAAGGACGTGGCTACAATTGCTTTTTGCCCCATAGGGATCAATCCGGAATTGATGACTCTGAGTTGGAAGGCACGAATTTGAGCCAAGGCACAAAGGATAAAATCTTTAATGCTGATCTGACGGCATTGAAGGCGGCGGACTTAACAGTTGCGCTGATAACGGGTCAGGACATCGACTCCGGTACGGCGGCTGAAATTGGCTTCACCTACGCGAAGGATCGACCCATCATAGCAATTACAGCCTATGAAAGACGATTTAGGAATTTATTTGTGGACGGAATGATCAGCAAAACTGTAAATGATGTTGATGACCTTCTTCCTGCGATTTCATCCCTCAACCCGCAGGGCTGACCCTGAAGGCACAAAACATCTCTCCTCATTGATGCTGATGAGTGCCTGTCAGACAATGCAAATTTGCTGAGGGGATGCGGGAGAGCTTGATTAATCCCGCTTCATAACGGGAGTGGCTTCAAAATGACCCATCTCAAGGATTGGATCAAAGGCTGCATCTAATGACTCAAAGCTGTCTGTTTCACATATGATGAAGTTTGTATGGATGAGCCGATTTGAATACTGCCCATGAACTTTAATTCCATGATCACCCAAGTTCGCTAACGTATTTTTATAAAGGTCTGCTTTTGTTGGGTGATGCGCCTGACATGTCGAGTAATCGTGCGTAACTTTTACCATAAATAACATCGATAATTTACCTTTCTTAGGGGAGCCTTAAGCTCGCAATTAGTTTCACGGTGGTGTATACTAAATCGCCACTTAACGGGATTGTATGCCTGTTTACGGAATCGAATTCCTGTAGAAGATGTCGCTGACTGTCCAGGAACGTAACGCCCTCGGCAGCATCCTGAGCTAGAATATTGGCATCTCGTATTAACGACCGCGTGCAACTCTTCGCCCGATTTCATTAAGTGGAAAACTCGGTGCTTTGTTTCATTGTATGCGCTTAAGTTGGCAGCAAATTCATCAAGACACCCTGGCTTAGGTTTGAACTTGATGATTGATAGCTTTTGCATGTGGACCTCCAAGAGTTAATATTTCATCTAATTGTTAAATTAACGACGACTATCGTAGATCAAAGTCGGCATTGGCGGTGGTGGTGCCGCCATATCTAGACCATGGACTTCCATAGCACCCGCAGCCAATTCTGGTGGCAGATCGGCCATCATTTTCGCAAAACCAGCAGCTGGATCATCGCCTGCAAACGTTAAGATCACGAAATCTCCTGCGGGTGTTTCTTGGAGAAATGACCGTTCATGCAATCCAGCTCCAGTCCTGATCGCGTCCGCTTCAGCTTTGTTATCACCGGTCATCTGCGCCATCATTGCAAGCCAAGTGTCTTTCTTTGCTGGCAAAATGGGCATCATCATTGCGATCATCGCCATATTTGATTTTCCCTGAAATGGATTTATGGCTCAATTAAAAACGTTTAAAAATAAAAATCCACGGCATATGTTGAACTGGTTTTGCCGAATTTCAGACATAAGCCGATGATTGCTAAGGCGGCATATTGAAGTGTAAAATTGCGAAAATTTTGCTTTGAAACAGAGCCGCCTTAAACACCCCCAACGAAATCGAGTTTAACAGAGCCCGAATAGCGAACTTGGCGGTTTGGTAAAGGCTGAGTGAATTTCTAATATTAAACCTTCATATACCGAAATCATGGCCTAGAAAATTCGCACAAGATGGAAAAAATTAGAGTCGCTCCACTTTGAAAAAACGGTTTTCAGAGGGCACAATAAGGAACATTGCTTTCAATAGTAATTGAAGCGATTAATCTTACACTAAGGTCCGACAATGGGACAAAAGAATGCTTGCATGCGCGCAACTTTCAAATGCACTTGGGCGGAGATGATCGCCAGGCTTGAACATCACATGTCCACTATAAGTGCGGTGCACACTGGTTGGACTGTCGCAAAAGAAAGCGATCACTCCTTTGTAATCCTGGCCAATAACACAGATTTTTCAGCACTCAGTGAACCGATGATGAATGAAGAGCAGGTGCAGCGGGATAAAAACAACGGCGCCGAGTACACCGCCTATACGATGCAGCCAATGGGTGGGTGGGCCAAGGTTCATGCTCTCCGTTATGTGCACAAAACTTTGAAGGGCTTTGTGTTGTGCAGTTTTTTGCAATAAAATCATCACGGTAAAACGAGCGCTTGAAAACAGTGTTGATGTCTGTGCCTTCAACCTCTCGCGGCGCTTCCAGTGATACGGCCAAGCACCGCTGCGGCAAGCAGGCCATTCCCTGACAAATATCCACGATCACCGCTGCCCGAGACACCACAGGCAGCGCCGCCACCGGCGTATAAATTCGAGATCACCCCGCCATTTTTTCGGATCACCCGTGCGGATGCGTCCACCTGCAGCCCGCCTTGCGTGTGAAAAAGTGCGCCCGTGACGCGCACGCCGCAATAGGGGGGGCTGAGTAGCGTTTCACCAAAGCTTCGGCCAAAACGGTCAGTGCCGTTTGGCGAGATCTCTGCAATCGTTTTGCTGAGGGTGTCAGCAGGTAGACCAAGAGCTTGGGCCAGCCCTTCGAGCGTGCCTGAACTCTTGATAGCCCCCTCAGATTTGGCGCGTTTAAAGTCCTCAAATTGCTCTGCGATTTCTGCGATGCGCCCATCAAAAATAGCATAGGCTACACCCTGTGCTTGCGATAGCACTGCCCGTGCCGCTTCGGAGTAGCCTTGGGCTTCATTCCAAAACCGCTCGCCCGCAGCGTTTACTTGCACACCGCCCTCTGTGATGGTTGCCCATGTGATGAGAATACCATGCGGATGGGCGACATTTCCGTGCCCCTGAAACGCCCCGAGGTGTTCGTTGCCGCGCCGATCTGACTGGCCCAAAGCACAGCTTCGCCTCGGTTGCCGTCGTGGCCGAACCAAAGCCCATTTTCAATTTCAGGCATATGCTCCGACACCAGCGCGCGATTGCCACCAAAGCCGTTGCAGGCAAGGATCAGCCGGTCGCAGCCAATCGTCTCAATGCCGCCATCAGGGCGCAGGGCAGCGACACCATGAACCAAGCCACCCGCGAAATAAAGCGTTTCTGCACGACGCCCACAAATAATGTCGATACCCGCCCGTTCGGCTGCGCTTCGCAGAGCATCAATCAACTCAGCGCCCGCTCGGGTCGGCAAGCCATGCATTCGGCGGCTTGAATGGCCAGGGTAATCAAAATCGTCGACCAGCGAAAACGCAAGACCATGCGTTTGTGTCAACCAGTCGATCACCTCAGCTGCATTTTGCGCCAAAAGATCGACCAGCGCCTGGTTGTTTTCTTGATGGGCCTTCGCTTGAATATCGGCTGCAAATAGGGCGGTGCTATCCTTTATTCCTGCGGCCTGTTGAATTTTTGTCCCCGCGGCAGGGATCAATCCAGCAGAGAGCGCCGTCGATCCAGACGGAACCGCATCCGCTTCTATCACCAAAACCTCTTGTCCCGCCTCCATTGCTGACAGGGCGGCGATCAGGCCGCAGGCACCAGCTCCGACGATCAGAGTTTCGACCGTAAAGTCGAATTTCTGGGGGGGCTCCTTAACCGTTGGAGCCATAATAACGCGCACCTTTTTTGAGCATATCAGCCGTACCAATCACAGCGTTGAGGCCATCGAAATCAAACATCCGCTCTCCAAATGGCTTGTTAGAGCCATGTTTGGCGAGGCTTTGGTAATAGTCTTGCGCCGTGCGTGCGATTGCGCGCACGATGCCACCAGGGAAAATTACAATTGAGAAACCAAGATCTTCCAGATCATCGGCGCTCGTGATGGGGGTTGCCCCCCCTTCAACCATATTCGCCAAAAGTGGGATGCGCTTAGAGAAGCGCGCTGCAATGTGTTCCAATTGGGCTCGGTCCTGTGGTGCTTCAATGAACAACACATCCGCGCCGGCTTCAAGATAGGCCTCAGCACGATCTTCGGCAGCGCCGAAGCCCTCCACGGCAATGGCGTCAGTGCGCGCGATTATCAGTGTTTCGTCAGAGCTTCGGGCGTCGGCCATGGCCGCAATTTTCCCAACCATTTCCCCGGTGGAGATCAGCGACTTTTCGGACAGGTGACCACAGCGTTTTGGGAAGGTTTGGTCTTCGATTTGCAGAGCAGATGCGCCTGCGCGCTCATAAAGCCGCATTGTGCGTTGTGCATTGAGCGCATTTCCAAAACCTGTATCGGCATCAATGATCACAGGTAGAGATGTGCGATCGGCAATCAGCGTCATTGTATCCGCCATTTCTGAGGCAGTTGTCAGCCCAATATCAGGTCGCCCCAGGCGCGTATAGGCGACAGCAGCCCCGCTTAGGTAAAGCGCCTCAAAGCCGGCCGCCTCTGCAAGCGAGGCTGTAAGCCCGTCGTAAACGCCTGGCATAACGACGATTTTTTTATTCTGAAAACGAGTTTTAAGGCTCATGATCTTCCCTCGATCAAAGCTAAGGCTTCGGCGCAGCTCATTTGTTTGGTGACAGTATCAAGCGACAGGAGTGTTGCGTCATGCACCTCGGTTTTGAAGGCGGCGCAGCCGTCTGTCAGCATGAGTGTTTCAATGTTGCGTAGGTGCGCGTCGCGTAGCGTTGAGGCCACGCCCCCATTGGTGACGATCCCGCCCACAATCAGATGATCAATGCCTGTGGCCCGCATCAAATACTCGAGACGCGTTTGGAAAAACGCTGAATAAGCCACTTTTTCAATGACGAAATCCGCAGGGTGGAGCGCGTCGACAAGACTGTGCCCGAAACTGCCTGGCGCAAAATCTCCTTTGTCAAGGAAGGGGCGAAGCTCCTTGAGGTGCGGGGCGATCAGCGGCTCTCCGTCTTTGTCAGGGACAAGCGTGAACTGCGCNGAAAAATAGCGCCCCCCTTTAGATCGCAAGGCGCGCGCCAAGGGAGCAATGCGACCTGGTAGGGCTGCGATCTTCGCCGAACTCTGGCCGGCGCGCCCGTAGGTTCCTTCGGGGTGGAGGAAGTCATTTTGCAAGTCGATGGTCAGCAAGGCTGTGCGCGACAGGTTCCAGGTACTCAGATCACTCATTTCATTCCTCCTGAGGTTCAATGATGGTGTTGCCAAACCGATCTACGCGGCCTTGCAGGTGGGGCTCGATCAAGACAGTTGTGTCAGGTTGGGTCAAAATGGCGGGGCCAACTATTTTGGTTCCTGAGGGCAAGGCAAGGCGATCATATATGGCCGTGTCATACCATTTGTCGCCAAAGTGCACCCGGCGCACCCCGACTTTTTCCGCCCGTTCGCCTTCGGGCGGTGCAAGGGTGCTCAGGTCAAACTTGGGGCGTTTGCCTGTCACCGCGCTGCGCAGGTTCAAAATGCGCCGCACGCCGTTTTGCAATAATCTGCCATAGGTTGCTTTATATGTGGCATCAAAGGCAGTCTCGATTTCGGCACGCGTGACGGCTGCCACAGTGCTTCCGTCTGTTTTGACAGTGAGCGGAACCGAAACAGTATGAGTTTGTCCGACATAGGCCATATCAAGCTCAAAGCTTAGCTCGCGGGCTTCGAAATTTGTTCTTGCGGCATCAAGCAACGCCAGGCCTTGATCTACATGTGCGTGCATGAAGGCCGCCAATGCCGCCTCATCCAGCATATCAACGCGCGAATTTATGGTCTGCACAAAATCTTGCCTCATATCGGCAATAACGCAGCCCATAGCGGAGGTCACGCCCGGGTAGCGTGGGACAATCGCCCGCGCGATACCAACTTCGGCAAGCATCGCGCCAGCGTGCAATGCACCGCCGCCGCCAAAAGGCATAAAGGCAAAATTTTTCGGGTCAAATCCTCGTTCGATGCTCACGAGCCGAATAGCGCCAGCCATACGGCTGTTTGCAACTTTCAAGATGGCTTCGGCGGCCTCAACTGTTGTGAGACCCAATTGCTTGCCAACATGCTCGTCAATTGCGCGGCCCGCGGCGTCTATATCCAGGCGCTCAAGTTCCCCACCAATTGGGTTTTCAGGGTCAATCCGTCCCAAGAAGACATTGGCGTCTGTCACCGTCGGTCTTGTATTGCCAAGGCCATAGGCCACTGGTCCCGGGTTGCTCCCTGCGCTTTGTGGGCCGATATTGAGCAGGCCGCCCTTGTCCACCCAAGCGATAGATCCGCCGCCCGCGCCGATTGTGGTTATCTCGATCATCGGGTTGCGCACGACCATTCCAAAATCAATGGAGGTCTGAGGCGAAAGCATCGAGCGCCCCGCTGAAATCAACGACACGTCAAAACTTGTGCCCCCCATATCGCCGGTGATGACATTTTCAAAGCCTGCCGATTGGGCAATATAGGCCGCGGCTATGACCCCCGCAGCCGGTCCCGACAGGGCAGTTCGTACAGGCAGGCGGCAGGCCGTATCAACCGCCATCACGCCGCCATTGGATTGAACGATCATGAACTCGCCCTCAAAGCCGTCGGCCTTGAGCGCGTTTTCCAAACGGGCAAAGTAACCTGAAACCTCTGGCTGTAGATAGGCATTCAGCGCCGTCGTTGAAAAGCGTTCAAATTCGCGTATTTCCGGTAGAATTTCGGAGGACGCGGAGACATGCTGATTGTGCCAAATATCACGGAGCAACGCGACTGCGGCCTCTTCATTTGCCGTATTGGCATAGGAGTTGGCAAATAGGATTGCCACGCTTTCACAGCCATTGGCTTGCAAGGCCTGCGCGGCGCTGCGTACCGCGTCAAGATCAACGGGGGTGCGCACAGTGCCATCTGCCAGCGTGCGCTCAGGCACTTCAAGGCGGTTTCTGCGGTCAACCACAGGCTCGAAATTCCCGCGAAGGCCCCAGGTGCGCGGGCGATCTCGCCGGCGCATTTCGAGCACATCGCGCAGTCCTTGCGTGCAGATGACGCCGGTCTTGGCGCCCTTGCGCTCCAAGAGCGCATTGGTGCCTGCGGTTGTTCCATGAACAACAACATTTTCGAAAAATCGCTGACTTCTTGTTTAATCCCATCTAGGAAGCCCGCCGATTGGTCAGGGCGCGTGGTGGGTACTTTTGCAACCCGGGCTGTGCCGGCTGTTTCGTTTAGAACAAAAATATCCGTAAATGTGCCGCCAACATCGACACCGATCATGAGGCTGCTCATAGGGTGCCCTCCCGCCACTTTGTTCCGTAGACGGCGTCAGCCTCGACGTCGCTCATTAATCCGCGCGCCACATCGCGGGCGATGGCCTCATGGCTGCGGTCATCAGCCCTGCCGTAGCCTCCACCTCCCGGTGTTTGTAGGCGTACAGCTTGCCCAGCTTTTAGAGTAATCCCACGCATCTTTGAGGTCAGCGGGGGGCTGTGCCATCCGTCATCTTGTTCGTATTGAAAAACATTGAGCGCAGCATCGCCACCGCCTGCGATTCCCTTGGGTGCGAAGCAACCACGCTCTCCGAAGAGAAAGGCTTCTGCGCCGTTTTCTTCTAGAACTTCAATTTCATAGATCGCGCCTAAGCCGCCGCGATGCGCCCCAGCTCCTGCGCTATCGGGGCGCAGAGCCCATGTTCGGAACATCACAGGATAGGCCGCTTCTAAAATTTCCATTGGCGGAATTGTGGCGGTTGAGATTGGCGCGTTGCCATGGTTTAAACCGTCTGTCTCGATAGAGCCGCCGTGACCGCCTCCGTAGAAGGAAAACATGACCCATGGCTGGCCGTTTTTGCGCTTGCCTGCAATGGAAAGCGCATTGATTGTTCCGTATGCATTTGCAACCATCCGCTCCGGGGCAGCCTGCGCAAAGGCAGAAAATACAACGTCAATCATACGCAGGATGGTTTCCGTATATCCGCCCGTTGGCGCGGGGAACTTCGCGGCTAGAAGGCTGTCTTCGGGCACGACGACCTCAATAGGGCGCATGACCCCAGCATTCGCAGGTAGCGCGGGAAAGATATGTTTGATTGCNACATAGGCTGTTGCCACGGCTGTCGGCAGGGCAATGTTTACCGGACCGGCACATTGAGGAGCTGAACCTGTGAAATCAAGAAGCATGGTGTCATCCTTGATTTCAAGAGCGATTTTGATCTTAAGCGGCGCATCATTGATCCCGTCGTTATCCAGGTAATCTTCTGCTTCCCAGCGACCATCTGGCAGCTCCGTCAACTCTGAGCGCATGAGCGCCTCAGCGCGGTGGCCCAAGGCCTCAAGTGCGGCTGTGATCGTCACACCACCATATTCATCTAGCAGCTCATCCATCCGCGTCACACCAAGATCGAGCGCGCCCAACTGACCGTTGAGATCGCCCATCGCTGATTGTGGCAGGCGGGTGTTTCGCATCAGAATGTCGATGATGTCTTGGTTCACCTTGCCTGCACGCGCAAGTTTTACCGGTGGCAAGTTAAAGGCTTCTTGGAAAACATCGGTGGCGGCCGGGTTGTAATTGCCGGGAACAGCGCCGCCCACATCGTGCCAATGGCCGACCGAGGCGAGATAGCAAAACAGCTTACCAGCGTGATAATATGGACGCACCAAACGCATATCTGACAGATGTGTGCCGCCAATATGGGCATCATTGAATATGTAAATGTCACCATCTTGCAAATCGCCGTCTTCGGCAGCTTTCTCGATCACCGCTTTGACCGCAAAAGACATCACACCAACGAATATTGGCAATCCCGATTTGCCTTGCACCAAAGTGTCGCCAGAGACCGCATGATAAACTCCGTGGCTGGCATCATGCGCCTCGGCGATGATGGGATTAAAGGCCGCACGAAAGAGGGTTGCGTCCATTTCATCTGCAATTTGTTCCATCCTGCCCGCAAGCA
>JGI26253J51717_1001239_pt1 | contig 10536 bp, 10 predicted proteins | sample SaaInlV_100m_DNA_6_FD_51717 | JGI IMG/M metagenome (IMG submission 51717)
GTTTCGGCTGGGCTTATGTATGCTTTTGGCAATGTGGCGACGCGCAAATGGTGTGAAGGCGAAAGCGCTGTGGCCTTGCTTTGGTCCTATATGTTTTTGATGCTGATTTTTGGAGCTTTGGGGGTGATTTACCTTCATGTCTTCCCCGGAGATCCCAGCAGCTATCTCACAAGGGGTTGGGTTTGGCCATCCGCAAGCGTTTGGATGTGGATCGCTATTCAGGCGGTGTTTTCCTTGATTGGTATCGGGTTCATCATGAAAGCCTATCTCATCGGCGAGGTGACCTATGTCTCAATCTTTGAATATTCCATGTTGATTTTCGCCAGCGCCACCGCTTGGATGTTGTTCGGTGATCGCCTTGGATCCTTGGGGTTTGTCGGCATCGGTGTCATCATTGTGACCGGAATTGTCATTGCTGTTCGTTCGAATGCGGCGGANAATTAGAAAGACCTCTNCATAACGCCATTTCAACACGAAACGAGGGCAGCGCCGGCCTGGGCGGGCGCATATGTCTGGTGGTGACATCACTGCAGAATTTGAGCAATAACCACACGTACCAGTATACTGAGATGGTGAATGCGCCTGCCGGGGGGCAGGCAGGCGCAGCCCGGTGTTGCCACCGGGCAAAGTGTTTTGGCTTGGCGGTTGTGGGGTATACAGAGATCTTTTAGAGCACCTGGCCCGCAGCTGAGAGGATTCAAGCGGCGAAGTGGCTGTAAAATCCCTTGCCTTCTTCTGCCAATGTGCGGAGCAATTCGGGCGCGGCAAATCGGGCACCATAGCGTGATTGCAGCTCATCGCAGCGCGCCACCCCATAGTCGGCACCCAGCATGTCGAGCCAAGACAGCGGCCCGCCGGACCAAGGGGCAAAACCCCAGCCCAAAATCGCGCCGACATCGCCCTCGCGCACATCCATCAACACGCCCTCTTGCAATGCGCGCACCGCCTCAAGGCTTTGGGCAAACATGAGCCTGTGCTGCACATCTAATAGCTCCAGATTGCCGCCCTCTTTGCCGAAATGATCGCGCAGGCCCTGCCAGAGGCCCTGCCGCTTGCCTTTGGCATCATACTCATAAAATCCGGCCGAAGACTTGCGCCCAAGGCGGCCCTGCTCAAACAGCCAAAACAAGACCTCATCGGCCTGTGCATTGTCGTAATCTGCGCCCATGGCGGCTTTGGTGGCCTTGGCGATCTTGACCCCGAGATCGATAGAGGTCTCATCATTCAATTGCAGCGGGCCAAGGGGCATTCCCATGAGCTTGGCGGCATTCTCGATCAGGGCAGGCTCAACCCCTTCTTGCACCATGCGCAGCCCTTCGTTGATATAGGGGATGATGCAGCGGTTGGCGTAAAAGAACCGAGCGTCATTCACCACAATCGGCGTTTTGCGAATTTGCCGCGCAAAGTCCAAGGCTTTTGCCACCGCTCGGTTGCCGGTTTCTGCGCCCTTGATAATTTCCACCAACGCCATTTTCTCAACAGGGCTGAAAAAGTGGATGCCAATAAATTGGTCGGGCCGTGTGCTGGCTTTGGCGAGCTCTGTTATGGGCAAAGTTGAGGTGTTGCTGGCAAAAATACAGTCGGGGCCGATGACCGCTTCGACCTTTTGGGTCACCTCTGCCTTGATTTTCGGATCTTCAAACACGGCTTCGACGATCAAATCACAGTCTGTCAGAGCGTGATGGTTGGGGGTCGCGGTAATGCGTGACAGCAGGGCCTCTTTGTGTTCCGGCGTTGATTTGCGCCGCGCGATCCCCTTGTCGCAATAGTCGGCGACATAGGCTTTGCCCTTATCGGCTGCCTCTTGGGTTTGATCAATGAGCACCACCTCAATACCAGCCTGTGCCGAGACAAGTGCAATGCCCGCGCCCATCATTCCCGCGCCAAGAATGCCCAATTTGCGTACGGATTGATCTGGCACCTCTTTGGGCCGTACCGCGCCTTTGTCCAGAGCGCCTTTGTTGAGAAACAAGCTGCGGATCATATTGGAAGAGGAGGGGTTCATTATAACCGATGTGAAATGCCGGGCCTCGATTTTTAGGGCCGTGTCAAAGGGCACTAAGGCGCCTTCATAGACCGCACTTAACAGCGCCTTCGCGGCTGGGTAAACACCCATGGTTTGACCATTGACCATGGCAGACGCACCGACAAAGGTCATAAAGCCGGCCGGGTGATAGGGCGCGCCGCCGGGCATTTTATAGCCTTTTGCGTCCCATGGCTTGACCAAATCAGTGTCTTTTGCCGCCAAGATCCATGCTTTTGCATCTTCGAGCGGGGTGGTGCTGACCGCATCAANGATCCCGGCCGCTTGGGCCTNAGATGGTGAGCAAAGCTTGCCCTGCAACAGATAGGGGCTTGCCGCCATCGCCCCCATTTTGCGCACCAAGCGNGTTGTGCCNCCTGCGCCGGGGAAAATACCCACCTTNATTTCNGGCAGGCCAATTTTCGCCTTTGGGTTNTCGGCGCAAATGATGTGGTGGCAGGCCAGTGGGATCTCAAGCCCAATTCCAAGTGCTGTACCCGGCAGCACGGCGACGATGGGCTTGCCGCCCTTTTTGGTTTTGAAATCCATGCCTGCCAGTTCAATTTTACGCAGGATTTGGTGAATTTCCATAACCATCTCGAAACAGCCCTTGCGCGGGATTTTCTGGGTGCATGTCCTTTGTCTCAGCGATCACCGCCAAATCCATGCCAGCGGCAAAATCNGACTTNGCGGAGGTGATGATCACCCCCTTGACCATGGGATCAGTGAGGCACCCATCGATCAGAGCATTGAGATCGGCAAAACCCTGCTTGCTCATGACATTCATCGGCCGGGCCTGGCAGTCCCAGGTGATGGTGGCCAGACCATCGGNATCAAGGGTTTGGGTGAAATCGGACATATATCCTGCCTCTAGCTTAGGTATTCTCGGGTCGTCCAATCGCGATGACCCAGAGCGTTCATTATTGAGCTGATCCGCCAAGTCTTCCCGTCATGGATTAACATGGCAGAGGAGGTATAGGGTCCCACAACACGCCGATCTTCCGCAAACATTTGCGTTTGATAGGTGCCGATCAACGTGTCCTCTTCGCTGGCTTCAATCACCATGACCTTTCGGATGATCTGCGAGATTTTCAGCGTATCGAGCGCCTGGCAATAGAGATCCCAATCTTTTCGGAGGCTTTCAATTGAATCGTTGTACAGCTGGCCGTTGAGCGTAATTGAGGTGAAGGGCAAGGCGATATGATCAACCCATGTCTGAAAATCGCGATCGACCCAACAGGCGGAAATTCGATCTAAAAAAGCTTGAAATTCGACTTCATCCACGGGAATGCTCCATTGCTAGTCTCAAATGCGTTCAATAATCGTCGCGGCGCCCATGCCAGAGGCGACGCAGAGTGTGGCCAGGCCAGTGCCCTTGCCGCTGCGCTCTAATTCATCGAGCAACATGCCAATAATAATGGCACCTGTGGCGCCNAGCGGGTGGCCCATGGCAATNGCGCCACCGTTTACATTNACNCGGCTCTCGTCAACATTGAAGGCCTGCATAAAGCGCAGCACCACNGCGGCGAAGGCCTCATTGACTTCAAACAGATCAATATCTGAAATGGACATCCCGCTTTGTGTCAAAATCTTTTCGGTAACGGGAACCGGTCCGGTCAGCATGATCGTAGGATCGGATCCAATTTTCGCTGTGGCGCGAATAACCGCGCGGGGTTTGAGACCATGGGCCGCGCCAAAAGCTTTTGAGCCAATCAAGATGCCAGCCGCCCCATCGACGATGCCAGACGAGTTGCCGGCGTGATGGATATGGTTGATCCGTTCCAGATGCGGATACTTCATCAGGGCGACCTTATCAAAGCCAGGCATGGTTTCGCCCATATCTTTGAAGGCAGGTTTCAAAGCCCCCAGTGATTGCATATCCGTGCCGGGGCGGGGGTATTCGTCATGGGTCAAAATGGGGAGGCCGTTGAGATCCTTGACCTCAACCAATGTGTTGTCAAAGCGCCCCTCTGCTATGGCCCGCGCGGCGCGTTTCTGGCTTTCAACGGCCAAAAGATCAGCCTGCGCGCGGGTGAAGCCATATTCCGTGGCGATGATATCTGCGGAAATGCCCTGCGGCACAAAGTAATGCGCCATGGCGATCGCGGGATCTACCGCAACGGCGGCCCCGTCGCTGCCCATCGGCACACGGCTCATCATCTCGACCCCGCCTGCGATATAGGCGCTGCCTGCACCGCCTTGGATTTGATTGGCCGCAAGGTTGACGGCCTCCATGCCGCTGGCACAAAAGCGATTGATTGACAGTCCGGGGATGCGCTCATCCAGATCCGAGGCCAGCACCGCCGTGCGGGCCAAACACCCGCCTTGTTCCATCACCTGCGTGGCATTGCCCCAGATGACATCCTCGATCACTGGCCCGTTCAGATGATTGCGCTGTTGCAACGCGTTGAGCAGATCGGCAGAGAGCCGGGCGGCTGTGACCTCATGCAGGCTGCCATCGGCGCGCCCCTTGCCCCGGGGGGTGCGTATGCAATCGTAGATATAAGCCTCAGTCATAGATCGTTCCTTTATGCCCGGTCAGAGGGATTGCCTGGCATCAAATCATAGGGGTGTTTCCAACCGGGCGTCTTTTCGATCCGGCCGAGCCAAGCTTCAATATTGGGCCAGTCAGAACGGATGAAACCATAGGGCTCCGGATAGAATAGATAGCCACAATTGGCGATATCGGCGATGGTGAGGCTTTGGCCGACGATCCAATCGCGCCCTAAGAGATGGCTGTCCAATGTTTTATAGGCACCAAGCAAGCGGCCCTGCATAAATTTGATTGCCTCTTGCGGGCGTTTTTCTTCGGCTAAGAAATTCATCAAAAAACGGGTAACGCCGGCCTGTGAGGACATCTTATGGTTGTCAAAAAGCACCCAGCGCAGCACTTCGTATTTATCCTCAGGCGCTCCACCCAGCTTGCCGGTTTGGTCGACCACCCATTGTTGAATTGCGCCTGATTGCGACAGGGTAAAATCTCCCTGTTCCAGCACCGGTGCTTCGGCCATTACATTAAGGCTCCGATAGGCGCCCGTTCGCGCGCCGCCGCTGAAGAAATCTACAAAGACCGGTTCCCAGTCGAGGCCGGCGAGCTCAAGCGTGAGTGCTGCTTTGTAGGAATTTCCGCTTTCGCCAAAGCAATGTAATTTGAGCATCATTTAAACCTCTGGTTGCATTTATTTTTCGATCAAATGGAGTGTCAGCTAGAAAAGGCCTCTGCGTCAAGTGCCATTACCGTATCTCCGCCCGAGGTTATCCGCGCAAGGTGGAGCGCCGTGGCCGGTAAGTGTCGGGCCATATAATACTGACCCGTTATCAGTTTTTCTTCATAAAACGCACGATCTTTCGTGCCTGTTTCCAGTGCCGTAGAGGCTGCCTTTGCCATTTCCCCCCACATCAAGCCAAGGCAGACATGGCCGAGAAGATGCAGAAAATCACTGGATCCGGCCAAGGCATTATGGGGGGTTTTGATCCCGTGTTGCGTGAAATACATCACCGCAGCCTGCAAATCTTTGGAGGCGGCTTTTATGCCGGCGACGAAGGGGGCCATTGCTGCGTTATTAGCATTCTCATCACAAAAGCGCGCGAGATGCTCCATAAAACCTATGATGTATTTTCCACCCTCTTGCCCCAGCTTGCGGCCCACCAGATCCAGCGCTTGCACCCCATTGGCGCCCTCGTAGATCATTGCGATACGCGCATCTCGGGTGAATTGTGACATGCCCCAATCTTCGATGTAACCATGGCCGCCGAAGACCTGTTGCGCCTGCACGGTCATCGCATAGCCTTGATCGGTCAAAAACCCTTTGATCACAGGGGTCAAAAGCGAAATGAGCCCGTCGGCGGCAGCGTCTTGCAAACGATGTGCCTGATCAATCAGACTGGCGGCCCAAAGCGCAAGCGCCCGCGCCCCTTCGATAAAACTTTTTTGATCCATAAGGCTGCGGCGGATGTCGGGATGCACAATCAACGGATCGGCGGGTCCATCTGGGTTTTTGATGCCAGTCACGTCGCGGCCTTGCAGGCGTTCCTTGGCGTAGATGACCGCATTTTGATAGGCGGCGCTGGCCTGTGCCAATCCTTGCATGCCGACACCCAAGCGCGCCTCATTCATCATGGTGAACATTGCGCGCATGCCCTTGTGCATCTCTCCAAGCAAATAGCCGGTGGCGCCGTCGTAATTCATGACGCAGGTTGCATTGCCATGAATCCCCATTTTCCGCTCAATCGCCCCGCAGGTCACTCCGTTGCGTTGGCCAAGGCGGCCCTCGGGGGTGACAATAAATTTCGGCACAATGAACAATGAAACGCCCTTGATGCCCTCCGGTCCGCCGGGAATTTTGGCAAGAACGAGATGAATGATATTTTCGGCCAGATCATGCTCTCCGGCTGAAATGAAAATTTTCTGGCCGGTCACCGCATAGCTGCCATCCGCGTTCGCGATAGCCTTTGTGCGCATCAGGCCCAAATCCGTGCCGCAATGCGGCTCGGTCAAATTCATCGTGCCGGTCCAATCGCAGGCAATCATCTTTGGCAGGAAAAGATCTTTTTGTGCCTCTGTCCCATGGGCTAAAATTGTTGAGGCGGCGCCGTGGGTGAGGCCATGATACATGGAAAACGCTTGATTGGCGGCCATAAAATGCTCTGTGACTGCGGATCCGATCACGGAGGGCATGGATTGCCCGCCATATTGTTCCGGCATATCAATCCCAGCCCAGCCGCCAGATTTGAGCTCTTCAAAGGCTTGCTTGAACCCGGCGGGCGTGCGCACCTTGCCTGCGTCCCATGTGCAGCCGTCACGATCACCAACCGCATTCAAGGGCGCCATGACGGCACTGGCCAGCTTGCCAGATTCGTCTAATATTGCCTTGGTGAATGCTGGATCAAGATCGCTGTAGCCTGGAATATTGGACTGAGAGAGCCGCAGCACCTCGTGCAAGATGAATTGCTGATCCTTGATGGGGGCGCTGTAGCTTGGCATGGGGGATCCTTTGGCTGGAAACTTAATCTGTGGCGCGCGTTTTTTGGTGCAGCAATTGGCGGCCCCAGTCTAATTGGGCTTTCAATTCGTCAATTGCCTCATTGAGCTCATCGCGCTGGCGCTCCATATCCTCCAAGCGCGCGCAAGCAATGCGATAAGTCTCTTGGAATTGCGTGGCTTGCCCGTCTCCAATGTCGTACATATCCAGGAGCTGGCGGATTTCCTCGAGGCTAAAGCCAAAGCGTTTTCCGCGCAGGATCAGCTTAAGCCGGGCGCTGTCGCGGCGGGTGAAAAGGCGCCGGGTGCCCTCTCGCTTGGGAAACAGCAATTCTTTGGATTCGTAAAATCGTAAGGTGCGTGGCGTGACGCCGAAGGTCGCGCACATTTGTTGTATCGTTTGTGTCTCTTCCATCTCTTCACCACCGAGGTTTCATCATAGGCCTGCTTGCAATGCCTTACGTTGACGTTAATCAAGAGATAGGTAAAGCAAATTGGCATATTATATAAATTTTTGGCGGCATTTTGCCTATTTATGTAAATTTTGAGCCTAGGACAGCTCTGCTGAAATCGCGTCAATCATCGTCGAGAGATCTGTGATTGCGCCTTTGATGTCCTCTTGCTGCTGTTTCAACAGAGCTAATTTTTCTTGCGCGATTGGAATCCAGGCCTGCATCTGCGCCGTGCTGCCTTCTTTGTCGTAGATCTGCAACCATTGGCGCAGTTCTTCCAGACTAAACCAAATCGGCGGCCGCGCATAATCAAAGTCATGCGCGCCACTTCGCGCGGGCTGTAAAAGCGGGCGCGACCAACCCTTTGGGGCTGCAAAAGCTCAATGTATTCATAATAGCGCAGAGTGCGCGGGGTCACATCGAAATGCGCGCACATGTCTTTGAATGTTAGGTTTTCTTGTGTCATGTTTCCCCCACTCGCATAGTATTGCACTGAAATGGACGGTCAAGAGATCAGTTCATGAAGCCCGGTGCGAGGATGTAAAACCCATAAGCCACCACAAGAGCCGGGATGGCCGAATAGCCTGTGGCAATTAGAGCTGCACGTGGATTGAGCGCAATGGCTGGGAAGAGCGCATCACCGTCATTAGANATCGCATTGCCGATCAANGCCGCGAAGGGCAANACGCCATTAAGGTAGAGCGTGGCGACCAAAACTTGNGGNCCGCATCCTGGAACAAACCCAACCAAGACCGCAATCAGCGGCAACAGCACCCCGATGGTTCCAAAGGCGGCNCGCAGGTCAAACCCGCCAAAGGTTTCGGCGTAACTATAGCTGAGATAGGCGATGATCACCCAGATNGAGATAAAGGAGGTCTCCTCTGCGACGCGGGTCAATGGGTGATCGGCAATATTTGTCATGGCTTTGAGCGGAGAGGTTGCCCAGATGAAAAGTCCGAGAAAACTGCCGGCAAGAGCGACGGAGAAAATCAAACCAGTGCCATAAAGTGCAAAAATGTCTGCTCCCGCCACTTGGGTGACGCCAAAGATTAATCCGGGCAGGGCCAGGCCGACATATGCGTAGTCTTGCCAGCGTGTGCGCCCAATGACCGGCGCAATTTCGCAGTGTCCAGAGGTGTCTGGTGTGAGATCAAACCGATTGAAGCGATCGACAAGCCATCCTGACAGAATGCCGACGACAAAGGACAGGGGCAAAACAACCAGCGCCGCATCTGGACGGGTTGCGATCAACAGAAAGGCGGCATCCCCCATGGTTGCGGTCAGCGTTGCGACCACGGCGCCAAAGCTGACATTGCCCGAAGAATAAGCCGCCACCACAACCACAGCGCCGCCGCAGCCGGGCGTGGTGCCCAGAAGTGCGGCCATAGGCACTTGAAACCCTTTGGATTTTTTCAGAGCGGACCCGATATCAAATCGAAACACCCGTTCCGCACCATAAAATAATAGCAAAGTTGCGGCGACAAATGCTGAGACCTGCACATAGGCATCCACCATCAAGCCACGGGTGAGATGCCCGACGGGTCCTGGAGCGAGCGCGAGAGCCAAAAATACACATAAGACCAGCAGTCTTCGGCTTCGAAATGGGCCGAGCATATCTGACGCGATGAATGTCTGCGCATTAGAGTCTGTGGTCATGACAGCTTTAGTATTTCAATTGAGAATAATTCGCAAGTGCAAATAAAGCGCTTGGCAATCACCGGCGCAGGCACAATAACCGCTGTATGACACAAGACCAGATGACAGCCGCGCGTCAGTTCATTGATGCAATCCCGCATTCTCGCCGATTGGGCATGCAGCTCGAAGAGCTGGGTGATGGTCGTGCGATTATTTCCATGCCCTATGATTCCGCCCTGATTGGCGACCCGGTCACAAAGGTCATTCACGGCGGCGCTGTGTCTGCTTTGATGGATACGGCGGGTGGGGCCGCGGTGGTGGCGCATCCTCTTGCGGGGCTGGGCACGGCCACTTTGGATTTACGCATTGATTATATGCGGCCTGCAACGCCAGGCCAGACCATCACGGCCACTGCGGAGTGCTATCATGTCACCCGGACAGTGGCCTTTGTGCGTGCCACGGCCTGCGATGAAGACACAGGCCGCCCCGTTGCTACGGCGACGGGTGCTTTTACTGTTGCGAAGGCCAGCGCATGAGCCGGCCAGAACCTGTCACCCAAGTCAAACGTCGTCGCGATCTCGCCTTGTCCGTAATCGTCAGCCAAGTGCCCTATATCGAGTTTCTGGGCGTGCGCTTTGACCGGCATGGCGATGAGTTGACGGCAACTATGGGGTTCCATGACGATCTGATTGGCAACCCGATGCTGCCCGCGCTCCATGGGGGCGCAACCGCGGCCTTTTTGGAGATCACCGCGATCATCGGCTTGGCCTGGAGTACGCTTTGGGATGATATCGAAGCGGAGAGATTGGATGTCGANGCGGTCCAAAANGGCGCCTTNGTCCTGCCAAAAACCATTGATTTTACCGTTGACTACCTGCGCACCGGCCTGCCGCGNGATGCCTATGCAAGGGCACGGGTCAACCGTTCGGGCCGGCGCTATGCTTCGGTGCATGTCGAGGCCTGGCAAGACAATCGAGATCGCCTCTTCGCGCAAGCATCTGGACATTTCTTGATGCCGCAGAGCCATGGCTGACCCGACTTATGGCATAACGCATAGGCGTGTTTTGTCGATTGCCCTGCCGATCGTGATTTCCAATGCGACCGTGCCGATCTTAGGTGCGGTAGATACCGGCGTGATTGGCCAATTGGGCGGAGCGGCGCCCATCGGTGCGGTTGGCATTGGCGCCATCATTTTGGGCGCGCTCTATTGGATCTTTGGATTTTTGCGCATGGGCACCGTGGGTCTGACCAGCCAAGCATTGGGCGGCGGGGACGCGGAAGAGGTCCGCGCGCTGTTCTTTCGCAGCGCAGGCATTGGCGTGCTCGCCGGACTCGGGTTTATCACGTTTCAGATCCCCATTTTTGCTGCTGCCTTTTGGATTGCCCCAGCCTCTGAGGAAGTTGAGGGTTTGGCGCGGGCCTATATGTCTATTCGTGTTTGGTCG
>JGI26253J51717_1001241_pt1 | contig 10527 bp, 9 predicted proteins | sample SaaInlV_100m_DNA_6_FD_51717 | JGI IMG/M metagenome (IMG submission 51717)
TGGAGGCCGATTTCGACTTGCTTACTACCGGGCGCAAGAGTGCTCCGGCTCATGAGTCCTGCACCGTGATTGGCGATCGAATCTTTTTAGAAGAAGGAGCTAAGGCCACGGCGAGTATTTTAAATACCACAACAGGTCCCATCTACCTCGCTAAAAACGCGGAAATCATGGAAGGTTGTGTGGTTCGGGGCGGCCTAGCTTTGGGTGAACACAGCGCTTTAAAATTGGGCACGAAAATCTATGGTGCAACAACATTAGGGCCGCATTGTAAAGTAGGCGGTGAGGTTAATAATAGTGTGATCTTAGGGTACAGCAATAAAGGCCATGACGGCTTTTTAGGCAACAGCGCCTTGGGCGAATGGTGTAATATAGGCGCGGATACGAACAACTCTAACTTGAAGAACAATTACGACGAGGTTAAAGTATGGAGCTACGTAAGCAAGCGTTTCGCTAAAACCGGTCAGCAGTTTTGTGGTCTGATTATGGGCGACCATAGTAAATCAGGGATCAATACCATGTTCAATACCGGCACGGTGGTTGGAGTTAGCGCCAATGTATATGGTGCAGGGTTTCCTAGAAACTTTATTGCTTCTTTCTCCTGGGGTGGTCCGCAGGGCACGATGGAATACAAGCTCGATAAAGCATTAGACACGGCAAATAGAATGATGCAGCGCCGCGGATTAGCAGTGGATGAAGTAGAGCAAGAAATCTTACAGTCTGTTTACGAACAGACGGCGGAATTCAGACGCTAGAGCGCTTTTAAGGCTGCAATCGTTGCAAGAGGATCATCGCTTTTAAAGACAAAAGAACCGGCCACTAAGGCGTCGGCACCCGCAGCTAAAAGTCTCGCACCCGTCTCTAAATTCACGCCACCGTCAATTTCAATGAGTGCTTTAGAACCCGTGCGGTCAATCAATTCACGCGCTTGGGCNGTTTTCTTTATCGTGTTTTCTATAAATTTTTGACCGCCAAATCCTGGATTCACACTCATCAAAAGGACTTCGTCTAGGTCTTGAATGATGTCCTCCAACACACTAACGGGGGTATGCGGATTCAGGGCAACGCCTGCCTTCATCCCGGCATTGTGAATCTCTTGAATAGTTCGGTGCAAGTGCGTACAGGCTTCGGCATGAACCGTCAAAATATCGGCACCACACTCCTTAAAGGTTTGTATGTAACGCTCTGGCTGGACTATCATCAAATGCACGTCCATGACTTTTTCGCAGTTCTCAGCCATCGTCTTTACCACTGGCATTCCGTAGGATATATTAGGGACAAAAACGCCATCCATAACATCGATATGGAACCAGTCTGCTTGGCTTTGATTAACCATTTGACAGTCGCGTTGGAGGTTGCCAAAGTCGGCAGCTAAAAGAGATGGTGAGATGATAGGTGCAGCCATGCTGATGCGTTTAAGTTCGCTACAAAAGTAAAACACCCCGCCCGTGAAGGCGAGGTGTTCTATAAAAAACTTAATACCAAGGTTATTAACCGAGGTAGGTCTTCAAGATTTTACTTCTTGAGGTATGCTTCATGCGACGAATGGCTTTCTCTTTAATTTGACGAACACGCTCGCGCGTCAAGTCAAATTTCTCGCCAATCTCCTCTAGAGTCATGGGATGCTGACCGCCTAAACCAAAGTACAAACGGATCACATCACCTTCGCGCGGCGTTAAAGTCGCCAACGAACGCTCGATCTCAGTACGTAAACTGTCCATCATCAAATCCTCGTCCGGATGCGGGGAATCTGAAGAATTCAATACGTCGTATAAGTTACTGTCTTCACCCTCAACCAACGGTGCGTCCATACTCACGTGGCGACCACTGTTGCGCATACTTTCCTTCACATCCGATTCGCTCATCTCTAAGTGTTTAGAGATCTCCGCAGCACTCGGTGGACGCTCGTGCTCTTGCTCGAGGTACGCGTAAGCTTTGTTGATTTTATTGATTGAACCAATTTTGTTCAATGGCAAACGAACGATACGGCTCTGCTCTGCAAGGGCTTGCAGAATGCTCTGACGAATCCACCAAACGGCGTAAGAAATGAACTTAAAACCGCGTGTCTCATCGAAGCGTTGCGCAGCTTTAATCAAACCCAAGTTTCCTTCGTTGATCAAATCAGGAAGGGTTAAACCTTGGTTTTGATATTGCTTTGCTACAGAAACCACAAATCGAAGGTTGGCTTTGGTCAACTTTTCAAGGGCAATTTGATCACCGGCCTTAATGCGCTGGGCTAATTCTACTTCTTCCTCAGCTGTGATTAATTCCACTTTACCGATTTCCTGAAGGTATTTGTCCAACGAAGCGGTCTCGCGATTCGTTACCTGTTTTGTGATTTTTAACTGTCTCATGCTCGAGATGAATTTTTTAGCGTATGTGCGCCTTTGCTAAACAAAGGCGCACCACACAAGTTCAAAAGATAAGAATTAAGCTTCAGCTTTATCGCCGTCTTTCTCCGGTTTAGGGAGAAGAACCTTACGAGAAAGCTTCATCTTACCTGCTTTGTCAACCTCTAGAAGCTTCACTTTAACCGTATCACCTTCCTTAAGAACGTCTTCGACATTCTTAATTCGTGTCCAGTCAATTTCTGAAATGTGAAGCAATCCTTGAACTTTAGGAGCAATCTCAACGAAAGCACCATAAGTCTGTACACCACGAACAATACCTTCGTATACCTCACCAATTTCTGGTTCGAATGCGATAGCACGGATCATTTCTAATGCTTTGTCCATCATGGCAGCATCCTTACCAGAAATCTCAACGTGGCCGCGGTCGTCTACCTCAGAGATAGTTACCGTTGTGCCTGTATCCGCTTGGATTCCTTGGATGTTTTTACCACCAGGGCCAATGATTGGTCCGATGAATTCTTTCTTCACAGTGAGCTTGTAAATCTTCGGTGCATTTGGTTTCAATTCCGTGCGCGATTCCGGCATGGTTTTCAACATTTCACCTAAGATGTGCAAACGACCTTCTAAGCTTTGCTTGAGGGCCTGAACTATAATTTCGTAGCTCAAACCTTTGATCTTAATGTCCATCTGACAAGCCGTAATACCTTTTTCAGTACCCGTCACTTTAAAGTCCATATCACCNAAGTGATCTTCATCACCTAAGATGTCCGACAAAACTGCAAATTTCTCACCGTCAGAAATTAATCCCATGGCAATACCGCTTACTGGACGAACCAATTTCACCCCAGCATCCATTAGTGCTAGCGTACCTGCACAAACCGTTGCCATCGAAGACGAACCGTTTGATTCAAGGATATCGCTTACCACACGAATAGTAAATGGGTTTTCCGGATCTACCATTTGGTACAAAGCACGCTGTGCTAGGTTACCGTGACCAACTTCGCGACGGCTTACCCCACGAATAGGGCGCGCTTCACCTGTAGAAAATGGTGGGAAATTATAATGTAAATAGAATTTCTCTTCACCTGTGAAGGTTGCATCATCAATTCTATTAGCGTCTAACGATGTACCTAAGGTTACCGTAGTCAACGATTGCGTTTCACCGCGAGTAAATACTGCAGAACCGTGCGCACCTGGCAAGTAATCAATTTCTGACCAAATAGGGCGTACAGTTGTCGTATCACGTCCGTCTAGACGTTTACCCTCGTTAAGTACCATGTCACGCATGGCTTTGTACTCTACATCGTGGAAGTAGGTTTTTGCGAAACCAGTATTCGCTGCCAACCATTCTTCATCTTTGTTTTCAAGGTATTCGTTTAGAATCGCTTTGAAACCTGCAGAACGCTCGTGCTTAGGCAAGCCACTTTTTGCAACTTCATAAACTTTGTCATAAGTAGCAGCCATTACCTCTTCGCGAACTTCTTCGTTGTGCGTTTCGTGGCTGTATTCGCGCTTGGTTTGAGCTTTCTCCACTTGAGAAGCTAAACGCAATTGCGCTTCGATCTGAACTTTGATGGCATCGTGGGCATATTTGATCGCCTCAACCATTTCTTCTTCAGAAATTTCTTGCATTTCACCCTCGACCATGACGACGCTGTCCATTGACGCACCGATAACCATGTCTAGTTCGAGCTCACTAATTTGAGCAGGAGTAGGGTTGATCACGTGTTCTCCGTTGATACGACCAACGCGTACCTCAGAAATAGGACCGTCGAATGGAAGATCACTTACTGCGATTGCTGCAGATGCAGCCAAACCAGTTAAAGAGGTTGCTTCAACATTCTCGTCGTACGAGATCATTTGAATCATGAGTTGAATCTCAGCGTGGTAATCCTTTGGGAACAAAGGACGCAATACGCGGTCAATCAAACGCATGGTTAATACTTCATTGTCTGAAGGACGACCTTCTCTCTTGAGGAATCCTCCAGGAACGCGGCCGTTGGCTGCAAATTTTTCACGGTAATCTACCGTAAGCGGAAGAAAGTCAATGCCGTCCTTCGCTTCTTTGCTGGACACAACAGTGGCCAACAGCATTGTACCACCGCACTTAACGACTACAGAGCCATCTGCTTGTTTGGCCAGTTTCCCGGTCTCAAGTGTGATTTCTCTTCCGTCAGGAAGTAGGATAGTTTCAGTAATTGCTTGTGGAATCATATATAGTGTAAATAGATACTTTTTTATACGCAAAAAGGCAATTGTAAAAATTGCCTTTTTGTGTACTTCTTAAGCCGAGATTATTTTCTCAAGCCTAGTTTCTCGATAATTGCACGGTAACGTGTAATATCTGTTTGCTTTAGGTAGTTCAGTAGTTTTCTACGCTTACCAACCAAACGGATGAGCGAGCGCTCTGTGTTGTGGTCTTTTTTGTTTTGCTTTAAGTGACCGGTCAAATGATCGATACGGTAGCTAAACAAAGCGATTTGTCCTTCAGATGAACCAGTGTCCGTTGCTGATGTGCCGAATTCGGCAAAAATTTCTTCTTTCTTTTCTTTAGTAAGGTACATACCAAAATCGTTTTAGATGTTTGTAATGCTATAAGGGCGCAAAGATAGGTAAATTATTCACTCTGAGTGGTTTTTTGAGAATTATTCAACCGCTGCTTTACTCCAGAAAATCTTCGTTCCTACCGTAATCCCTTTTGCAGCCGCCTGACCACCCAGCACTTCTAATACGTATGAAGCTGGAGCTGCGCTAGGCAGGCTTTTCGTTGATAGCGGCTCCGCATTAGACTGAATGCTTACTACTTCATTATTTGAATTGATGTAAATAATATCCAACGACACGAGCGTGTTCTTCATCCAAAAACTACGCGGCTGATCGCCTCCAGGCATAAAGAAGAGCATGGCTCTATTTGGCGGGGTAGTTCGACGGTACATCATGCCTATTTCTATGGTTTCAGGTGTAGTTGCATATTCCGTTTCAAAGACGGCTGTTGTATCGGAGCTGTTCAGGGCCCAAACGGTCCCATCCATACGAAAGGGCGGTTCATACGGTTGGCCTGGCTTTTTCACCGAGGGTTTGGTATTTGAGCTGAATTTGCCGATGCTGCCTACAACCGAAGGAATAATAAATGCGGCCAATCCGAGGCCAACAATCCAAACTGCGTATTTTCTAAATGCATTCATTGGGATATAGATTTAGTACGTGAGCTTACTGCGATAAAGAGAAGTCCAATGGCGACCAATGGAATGCTCAACCACTGTCCCATATTGAGTTGCATGCTTTGTTCGAATTGAACTTGTACTTCTTTGAAGTTTTCAATAAAGAAGCGGAAACCGAATACGAGTACGAGAAAAAGCCCAAACAAGAATCCACGCTTTTGACCAACATTCGTTTTAAGGTATAGCAGTGCTAGGATGAAGAAAAATAGCCAATAGCCGGCAGCTTCGAACAACTGGGTTGGGTAGCGGGGCACGCCGATCAGCTGGGTCTGCGCATGCCAACCTTTTTCGTCTTCATAGACCGTTACTTCAGGTACCCCTTGAACCAACAAGTGTTGATTATCGGGATGCTGTGTATTGAGAATTCGTGGTAAAAAGTCTGTAGCGTACTGTTCCGTTTGGATGTCGTCCAAGCGCACGAAGGATAAGGTTGCATTGAGGATGGGGTAGGTGATGGAGTCGGTCGTAACGAATTGGTCCGTAGCCTCGAAGGTCACGGCCTTTAACGTTCCGCCGTATCCGCGCATCAGCGTGTTCCTTCCGTCCTCTATAAACACTGTTTCAAAGGCACTATTTGCTTGGGCGCCGTAAATTTCTGAATTAAACCAATTCCCCACCCGAATAAATCCCGCAGCAAGAGCAACGACGATAACTATGCGATCCAAGGTCCAAAGTGGGTGCTTTTTAGCCAGTTTCTTGCTCCAATAAAACATGGCTGCGACAATAGCAATAGCGGCACCATGAGAAGCAAGACCGCCCTTCCAAACCATTAAGATTTCTCCAAGATGGTCCTTATAGTAGCTCCAATCGTAAAAAATAACGTGTCCCAGACGGGCACCTACAATTGTAGCACCAACCATCCAATAGACTAAACTGTCCATCAGTTTCGGGTTGACGTTTTCTCGTTTAAATACATATTGCATACCGTACTGGCCCAAAACGAAGCTGATGATGAACATCAAAGAGTAAAATCGCAGCTCGAAGCCAGCGATAGGGATGTGGTTTGGGAAGTCCCAGAGAATGGTCAATAGCATAGTATTATTCTTTCCAGTCTACAATAAATAGATTCGTGGCACGCGTTCCGCCGTTGTTTCTATTCGAAGCGAAGACCAATTTACTGCCGTCAGGCGAGAACATAGGGAATGCGTCGAAAACACCGTCGTAGGTGATTTGCTCCAGACCTGTACCGTCCGTATTAATCATGAAGAGGTTGAACGGGTACCCGCGTTCGCTGTGGTGGTTGGTTGAGAAAATAATTTTAGTGCCACTCGGATGATAAAACGGGGCCCAGTTGGCATTTCCTAGTTGGGTAACTTGGGTCAATTCTGAACCGTCCACATTGCACGTGTAAATCTCCATGTGCGTAGGCTCGACCATACCTTGTGCAAGCAAGTCTTTGTACTTTGTTACCTCTTCTTCAGTCTGCGGACGTGAACTTCTAAAGACTAATTTCTTGCTGTCCGGACTGAAAAAAGCCCCGCCATCGTAGCCTAAGCCCGTCGTAACCTGTACAATGTTTGAGCCGTCGATATCACAAGTGTACAGCTCTAAATCACCACTGCGGTCGGATGTAAATACAATTTTAGTCCCGTCTGGACTCACCGTAGCTTCTGCATCATAACCTGGACCCGAAATCAAGGTGTCTACAATGTGTCCATTGAGGTCACTAATGTAAATATCAAAATCGGCATAGATGGGCCAGACATAAGCGCCGCTTTCACCGCGCTCAGGTACAGCAGGGCATGCGGTATCACCTCTGAATGTGCTTGCGTAAAGAATGGTAGAGTCGCCCGGCATGAAGTAGGCACATGTCGTGCGGCCTAAATCGTTAGAAATGAGTTGCGGCTCTTTGTCCCAAATGGTGTCTTGGTTCCAGTCAAACGCATAGATCTGATCGCAATTGTTCCCCCATTTCTCTGCATTGCTTTGGAAGGTGAGCATGGAACCGTCAAAGCTGAAGTAGGCTTCCGCATTATCACCACCATTGGTCAACTGTCGAATGCCTTCGAGGTGTATTTCGTCGTCGTATTTAATTTTACTTTCCCATGTTGCTCCGCTCTTTCCGTCTGCAGATTCCGAGTTGGATTGGCATGCGAACAGAGCCATTGCCGTGAAGTAAAAAAGTAATTTTCTCATTGGGTTTGCGAATAGTAATTAAAGGATGTTTTTGTCTTTCAGTTCTTTTTCTAGCGCGCTTCCTGGCACTGGATCCCAGCCATGACCGCCCCAAGGGTGGCAACTGCCAATTCTTTTGATGCTCATTAGAAATCCTTTGAAGGGACCGTGTAGTTTTACTGCTTCTGCAGCGTAAGCACTGCAGGTAGGCTGGTAACGACAAGCTGGCCCAAGCAATCTTGAAAATATTGTCCGGTAGAACCAAATCAATAGCAGTAAGGGTGATCCGAGTACTTTAAAGATTAGATCTTTCACGGCCTTCATTAATTAAAGGCTATAGCTTGTTCCTTCTGCGCCGTCTTTGAGCTGAATACCGGCGTCATTCAATTGGTCCCGGATTAAATCTGCCGTTCCCCAATCTTTATTCAACCTGGCTTGAGCCCTTAATTCAATGACCAGTGACATCGCTTTATCCAAAGCTTCTTTGTGCGCATCACCAGAATTATCAGTTTTTGAGCGTAGGCCCAAAACATCGAAAGTGAAGGCGTGTAAAGTCGATTTGAAGGTGGCTAAATCTGATGCGTTCAGTCCAATGCTACCCTCCTCAGCGCCGATCCATTTGATGGCTTCGAACAAGTGGGCAATAAGAATAGGTGTGTTAAAGTTATCACTCATCGCATGGTAACATTTGTCTATCCAAGCCTGAAGAGCAATAGTGGATTCGCTTGAAGGTGCAAGAGTGTCCAATTTTTCAAGCGCACTTAGCAACCTATTGTGTCCCTTTTCTGCAGCAACCAGTGCATCATTACTAAAATCTAACACACTACTGTAATGCGCCTGCATCATAAAGAATCGAACGACGGACGGGCTAAAACCCTTGTCCAAAAGCGGGCTATCCCCAGCGAACAATTCTCGAGGTAATACCGTGTTTCCAGTACTTTTGCTCATGCGTTTTCCGTTGAGCGTCAACATGTTTGCGTGCATCCAATAGCGGGCTCCTTTATGACCAGAACACGCACTGTTTTGTGCAATCTCACATTCGTGGTGTGGAAATTTCAAATCCATTCCACCGCCGTGAATATCAAAAGTCTCACCTAGATATTTTGTGCTCATCGCGGAACACTCTAGGTGCCAACCTGGAAAGCCAACACTCCAAGGAGACGGCCAGCGCATAATGTGCGTTGGCGATGCTTTTTTCCAAAGTGCGAAATCGGCTGGATTACGTTTTTCTTCTTGACCATCTAGGGCACGAGTGCCTGCCTGAAGCTCATCCATTTTGCGGCCTGAAAGCACCCCGTAGTCGCCACCCATCTCATTGTATGCGTTGACGTCAAAGTAAACAGATCCGTTACTTTCATAGGCCCATCCTTTGTCTAGAATGGTCTGAACCATTTCAATCTGTTCGGAAATGTGACCAGTGGCAGTAGGTTCTATGGAGGGAGGCAAAGCATTAAGTGCGTCCATTACTTTATGAAAGTCAACGGTGTAGCGTTGCACTATCTCCATGGGTTCCAATTGCTCTATGCGGGCTTTTTTGGAAATTTTATCTTCACCAGAATCTGCATCGTTTTCAAGATGGCCTGCATCCGTAATGTTTCGAACGTATCTAACCTTGAACCCTACGTGTTTTAAGTAGCGGAAAATCATATCGAACGATGTGAATGTTCGTGCATTTCCCAAATGAACATCGCTGTAGACGGTTGGACCACACACGTACATACCAACGCTGCCTTCATGAACAGGAAGAAACGCTTCCTTTTCACCAGTTAGGCTGTTTTCAATCGTAAGGGGGTATGAAGTGTATAATGGTTCCACTAGGCGCCAAATTCAGTTGAAAGGTTGATATAGTCTAAAAATTCTTTCTTTTTTGCTTCATTCTGAAATGCACCACCATATTCAGCAGTAACCGTGGAGCTATCGATATCACGAATGCCACGAGAATTTACGCACAGGTGTTTCGCGTCGATGACACAAGCCACATCGTCAGTGCCCAATGTTTCTTGCAATGCCTGAACTACCTGACGCGTAAGGCGCTCCTGCACTTGAGGGCGCTTTGCGTAGTAATCCACAATGCGATTCATTTTACTCAAACCAACCACTTTACCTTTGGAAATGTACGCAACGTGCGCGCGCCCTACGATGGGCAGCAGGTGATGTTCACAGGTCGAATACACCACGATATTTTTTTCCACGAGCATTTCATTGTAGCGGTACGAATTTTCGAAAGTGCTCATTCCAGGCTTGCGCGCAGGATCTAGCCCCCCAAAGGCTTCATTGACATAAAGTTTCGCTACNCGCATTGGAGTTCCTTTCAAACTGTCGTCTTCAAGATCCATACCAAGGGTGCTCAGAATGCCTTTAACATGCTCCGCNATGGTTGCAATTTTCTCTTCATTAGAAAGGTCAAAAGCATCTTCGCGCAATGGCGTTAAGGCAGTGAAACTCTCGTGTGCATCGCCAATTTCGTCGGCGAGAATTTGGTTAGTAGTGTCAGACATTTCTTTTGTCAAAGCTTTTAAGGGCGGCAAAGGTACGAACTATTAATCCCAATAAGGCACCCCTTGTTCACGCGCATTGGCCTCTAATTGGTCTAATTTTTCATCAATTTTTTCCAATGCGGCTGTTGCATCTGCAATCATCGCTTCTGCATCTTCCTTCATAGCGCGCATACTGCCCGTTGGTGCGCCGCGATGGTTGAACGTACCCCATGCCAAAAGACCCGTGACATCGCCCAATGAAGCTCCAGCTTCAAATTCACGCTTTGTACGTGTCGCATCACCTTTTAGTAACAAGCCTAACTCTCTCAGTTCGATATCGATAGAACGGGCTGTGTTTAGGTCTTC
>JGI26253J51717_1001250_pt1 | contig 10459 bp, 9 predicted proteins | sample SaaInlV_100m_DNA_6_FD_51717 | JGI IMG/M metagenome (IMG submission 51717)
TCCAAACATTACTTCTTTCATGGAGCCATCAGTATTTTTGGTAATATATCTACGAACATCTCCATCAGTAATTACGCCAGACATTTCACCTATGTCATTCTCGAGGCCCACAATACCATAACCTTTTGAACTGATTATATTCAAAATATCTGAAAAAGGAGCATCTTGAGATATGAGTGGTAATTTATCATCAGTATGCATTAGATCTTTAATAGGCATTAGTGCGGCGCCTAATTTACCCCCAGGGTGAAAATTGAAAAAATCCTCCTCTGAAAATCCTTTTTCTTTCAGCAACGTTATTGCCAAAGCATCTCCAAGTGCCAATTGTATAAGTGTTGATGATGTAGGGGCTAAATTATGTGGACAGCTTTCTTTTACTTTTGGCAGTTGTAATAAAATATCAGCAGCTTTTCCTAGAGTGCTATTAGCATTTGCAGTGAATGCAATAATTGGAACATTAAATCTCTTACTATACCTTATTATATCAATTAATTCGCGACTTTCTCCTGAAAATGACATAAGTAACAATACGTCATCTTTGCATAACATACCTAAATCTCCATGGCTTGCTTCAGCAGGATGAAGAAATAGAGATGGTGTGCCAGTGGATGCAAATGTAGCAACTAATTTCTTGCCTATGATCCCGCTCTTTCCCATTCCNGAAATAACTAATCTTCCACTTGTCTTGCATATTACATTTACTGCAGCCTCAACTTGCTTGACAAATTTTTCATCTTTCAAGCTATCAGTTAACGTAACCATTGCATTCGTGCCTGTTAACAAACAGTCTTCAAATGTTNATTTTATTGTCATAAAACTGTTCCATAGATTGTTTATTNTTCATTATCACAAAAGCAAGATATTGAAAATCAGTGAATTATTAATATTCAATTGTTTATAGATTACTTATTTTTATAAACATAATGTGAGAATTATTACTAATAGTACAAAAGTGGTGGAGCCTAGGAGGATCGAACTCCTGACCTCTTCGCTGCCAGCGAAGCGCTCTCCCAGCTGAGCTAAGGCCCCACTTATTGCAAACATAGATGTTTGCATCTAGTTCTCCACACTTAGCTTGCCAAGTGTGGAAAAGAATTAGCTATCGTCATCAGGTGATGCAACACCAGCAACTTCTTCAAGTGGAACTGTGTCGCCATCATCATCATCATCCAACACATCATCACCAAGATCTACGTCTGATACGTCGTCATCATCTAATACATCAACGTCATCAACCAAATCGTCATCAGTTGCTTCTTTGATTGATGCTTTATCAGCTTTATCAGAAAGAGTTGCCTTTGATTTATCTTCAGTAAAAAAAGATAATGGGTACTCTGTCCCAGTGTATGGGCTTACTATTGGATCTTTATTTAAGTCATAAAACCTTTTACCACTTTCAGGGCAAAGACGTTTTACGCCCCATTCTTCTTTGGGCATAGGATGTCCCCTCTCAAAAAATTTTCGAAATTCTGTTGGCGAATTGCCACATCAGGACAAGCTTGTCAAAGGTCTATATTAAAAAAAGAGAACTAATTGGCATTGCATTGCTTAATTGAGTGAATATTATAAAAAAATGAGTGATTTTTTTACAATTGGTAACCCACCCATTGAAATATATTTGCGAAAAAATTCGCAAGCTAAGAGATATTCACTTCGAATTTCGAATAAAGATAATAAAGTTAGTTTAACTTTGCCAAGATGGTCAAACCTTAGAGAAGCAAGAGAATTTGCTCAAAGCCAAGAGGGATGGATGCGAAAACATTTGGCTCAGCAATTAAAGCCAATTATCGTGCATTATGGACAGCATATATTATTGGATGGAAAAAAAATTCTTATTCAACATGGAAGTGACAAAGCTGTAAGTGTTATAAATGGTGAGTTATTTGTTTCAGGAAGTGAAGATGAGTTATCTGGAAAATTAAGAGCTTTTTATAAAACTTTAGCTCGTGAAAGATTGATGACCTCTTCAGATTATTTTGCAAAGTTATTAGGGTGTAAAATTAAATCCATTACATTACGAGATACAACTACGCGCTGGGGGTCTTGCACTACTAATGGTAGTTTAATGTATTCTTGGAGATTAATGATGGCTCCTCGTGAAGTGCAAAATTATGTTGCAGCTCATGAAGTCTGTCATTTAATAGAGATGAATCATTCGCCTAATTATTGGAAATTAGTTGAAAGCGTTGTTCCAACTTATAAAGCAGATAGATCATGGTTGAAACTAAATGGTAATTTATTACACCAATATAAGCTTTAAACTTTGTCAGATTTGTGATCACATGAAGTATGAATGAACTTGATCTATCATTAGCTAGTCACGAAGCTGTTTATAGAGCTCTCAGAGTGTCTATTATGCATGGAGAGCTAGAGCCAGGCCAATCAGTCACTATTCGTGGATTAGCATCAAATTTTGGTGTGTCTATGACGCCTGCAAGAGAAGCAGTTCGTCGTTTAAGTGCTGAAGGAGCATTAAGTATTTCGTCTACTGGAAGAGTTGCAACTCCTGAGCTATCAAACGAACGTATTGAAGAGTTAGCTTCAATTCGCGCACTCTTAGAGCCTGAGCTTGCTTCACGAGCATTGCCTCGAGCTCACTTAAACTTGTTGGAAAGACTTAGCAATATTAATAGCTTAATTGATCAAGCAATTGTTAAAGATGATGCTGTTGATTACATAAGGCGCAATCTAGAATTTCATCGAACATTGTATTTGCGCGCTCAAGCCCCTGCAATGTTAGCTTTAGTTGAAACCGTATGGTTGCAATTAGGTCCTACGATGCGCTCTCTATATTCACAGCTACAAAGGCGAGAAGCATCTCATAACCATCGATTGGCTATTGCCGCATTAAAGGTAGGTGATGAACCCAGTTTAAAATTAGCAATAGGGCAGATGTAACTCAAGGATTAAGAATGCTCACAAATGATTAGACCTATATACATTAGATAACACTAACTTATATTTAAGCATGAATTGCACCATCTCCACAGGCAAGAGCGGCCTCTCGCATAGCTTCTGAAAATGTTGGATGTGCATGGCATGTCATTGCTATATCTGAGCAGAGGCACCAAATTCCATTGCAACACAGATTTCATGGATTAAATCACCTGCTGCAGGACCAATTAAATGACAGCCCAATATACGATCTGTAGTAGCATCTGCTAATAATTTAACAAAACCTTCACCCTGAAAAACTGCTTTTGCTCTACCGTTGCCCATAAAGCTAAATTTGCCAACTTTGTAATCTATCCCAGCGTCTTTTAACTCTTCTTCAGTTTTACCAACATTGGCAACTTCTGGTGTTGTGTAAATTACTCCAGGAATTACGTCATAATTTACATGACCATGTTTGCCAGCAATTACTTCAGCTACTGCCATGCCTTCGTCTTCGGCTTTGTGTGCTAACATAGGGCCAGCAATTGCATCACCGATTGCATAAATACCTTCAACAGATGTCTGCCATTTATTGTTTGTCTTAATCTGACCTCTTTCTGTCAATTCACCACCAATTTCTAGAAAGTTTAACCCATTAGTAAATGGCTTACGCCCAGTTGAAACTAATACTATTTCAGCGTCTATTTTTATTTCTGCATCAGCTTTTTTATAAATAACATTTGCTTTGGTTTTAGTGCTGTTAGCTGATTTAACTGCTGCACCCATTATGAATTTCAAACCTTGTTTTTTCAATGTTCTTTGAAAATTCTTTGAAATTTCCAAATCCATTCCGGGAGTAATATGGTCCATATATTCAATTACGGTAACGTCTGTGCCTAAACGGGAATAAATGCTTCCCATTTCAAGTCCGATTACACCTGCACCTATTACAATCATAGATTTTGGTATTTTTGACAATGATAAAGCACCAGTTGAACTAACAATGCGATTTTCATCAATTTCCACATTAGGAATAGTAGAAGGCTCTGATCCACTTGCAATTATAATATTTTTTGTGTCGTGGGTGTTTTCACCAACAGTTACTTGATTTTTGTTAACTATCTTGGCCCATCCTTTGAGCCAATCAATTTTATTTTTCTTTAATAAGAATTCAATACCTTTTGTATTTTGAGATATTACATCATTTTTGTAATTTTGCATTTTATCAAAATCAATTTTTGGATTATTTATAATTAATCCCATTTTATCAAAATTATGAGTAGCTTCATGATATGAATGAGAAGCGTGCAATAGAGCCTTTGAAGGAATGCAACCCACGTTCAAACATGTTCCTCCTAAAGTATCTCTACCCTCTACAATTGCAGTTTTAAGGCCTAATTGCGCACATCGAATGGCGCTAACATAGCCTCCTGGTCCACTACCAATCACTATTACATCATAGTTTGTCATTGAGGGTTAACCTTTCGCATTTTGAATACAACTTTGAGTTATTTAACATTATTTATTTGAATATCGTCACTTATTTAAAGATCCATCAATAATCTGCGCGGATCTTCTAACGCTTCTTTCACGCGAACTAGGAAAGTAACTGCACCTTTACCGTCTACAACACGATGATCATATGATAATGCTAAATACATCATTGGCCTTATAACGATCTCATCGTTGATTACTATTGGTCGTTTTTGAATAGTATGCATACCTAATATGCCTGACTGAGGTGGATTAAGAATTGGAGAGGACATCAGGGAACCATAAACACCTCCATTTGATATTGTGAATGTACCACCCTGCATTTCTGCCATAGATAACTTTCCACTTCTTGCCCTTGCCCCTTTTTCCGCGATTGATTTTTCAATATCTGCAAAAGACATTTGATCAACATCATTAATTACGGGAACAACAAGCCCAGTTGGTGTGCCAGCAGCGATCCCCATATTTACATAATTTTTATATACTACATCATTCCCATCAATTTCTGAGTTTACTTCAGGAATTTCGTTAAGGGCGTGACAACATGCTTTTGTAAAAAATGACATAAAGCCAAGCTTCACACCATGTTTTTTCAAAAACATATCTTTATATTCTGATCTGAGGTCCATCACCGCGGACATATCAACTTCATTATATGTGGTTAACATGGCGGCAGTATTTTGACTTTCTTTTAACCTGCGAGCAATGGTTTGGCGCAAGCGTGTCATGGTTACGCGCTCTTCACGTGGATCATCTTTGCGAGGCTTAGCTGGAGCGCCAATGTTTTGTAAAGGAATAGGGTTGGCGATTGCATTTAAAACATCACCCTTCATTATTCTGCCATCTCTTCCAGTGCCAGAAACGTTTGTAATATTATTCTCTTCCATCAATTTTTCAGCGGATGGTGCATTTTTGACGCCACTTTTTTCTTCCAAAGAAGGAGCTTTTACATTTTGTTCAACGGGTGTTTTTTTAGTTTCTGCATTAGACGTTGCCCCTTCTGAAATTTGTGCAAGGAGAGCGTCAACACCTACGGTTACGCCTTCACCAGCTACGATCTCTGAAAGCGTGCCACTTACAGGAGCTGCAACTTCAACAGTGACTTTATCTGTCTCTAATTCACATATCATTTCGTCTTGAACTACCAGATCCCCAGCTTTTTTAAACCAAGTGGCTAGTGTCGCCTCTGTCACACTTTCACCTAATGTCGGTACGCGTACTTCAGTCATCGAATTATCCTTTCAATGTTAACGCTTGATCAATCAGCGTCATTTGTTCTTTTTTGTGAGTGCTGGCTAATCCAGTCGCAGGTGCTGCAGCAGCTTTACGGCCAACATATTTTGGCCTAGTTTGTTTTGAACCTACTTCTATAAGGTTGCGCTCGATATGTGGGTTAATAAATGACCACGCACCTTGGTTCTCAGGTTCTTCTTGGCACCATATTATTTCAGCATTTTTAAAACGTTTTAATTCTTTTTGTAATGCAATATTTGCCACTGGATATAGCTGTTCCAACCTCATTAAATATATGTCATTAATATTGCGATCGTCACGTTCAGATAAAAGGTCATAATAAACTTTGCCTGAACAAATCACTACACGTTTTATATTTTTGTCTGCTTGTAGTTTAGTTTTTGAATTTCCTTCTTCTGCATCATCCCATAATACGCGGTGAAAACTAGATTTTCCTACAAAATCGTTAATTTTTGAAACTGCATGCTTGTGTCGTAAAAGAGATTTAGGAGTCATTAAAACAAGTGGTTTTCTGTATGTACGATGCATTTGGCGCCGTAAAATATGAAAGTAATTTGCAGGTGTCGTCACGTTTGCAATCACCCAATTGTCTTCTGCGCAATTTTGCAAGAATCGTTCAGGGCGTGCAGATGAGTGCTCTGGACCCTGACCCTCCATACCATGAGGAAGCAACATAACTAAGCCTGACATTCGTAACCATTTTGACTCACCAGTGCCAATAAATTGATCAAACATAATTTGAGCGCCATTTGCAAAGTCACCAAATTGTGCTTCCCAAAGTGTCAGTGCATTAGGTTCTGCTAGGGAATATCCGTATTCATAACCTAATACAGCATATTCTGAGAGCATGCTGTCAATGACTTCATAACTTCCTTCTTGATCACTGCGTATATTATTTAATGGATAGAATTTTTCACCTGTATTTTGATCTAAAATGCCTGAGTGTCGATGGCTGAATGTTCCACGTGTGCAGTCTTGTCCAGACAAACGAATTGGGAATCCTTCAATCTGTAGTGAACCGAAGGCCAAAGCTTCACCAGTTGACCAATCAATATTTTCTCCAGATGAAATCATTTTTGATTTTGCATCTAGAATTCTTGAAATTGTCCTGTGTGTGTTCCAACTATTTGGTAAGCGAGTTAAGGCTGATCCAATTTCATTAAAACGTTTTTTCGTAATTGCTGTTTTACCACGTTGATACTCAGGGTCTTTAGATTGTAAATGTTTCCATCGTCCATCCAACCAGTCAGCTTTATTAGGTTTATATACTTTCCCCGCCTCAAATTCTTCATTCAAGCGCATTTGGAATGCTGCTTTCATATCCTCGATTTCACCTTCAGGAATTAAACCATCTTTTACGAGACGTTCTGTGTATATTGATAATGATGTTTTGTGAGTTTTGATTTTTTTATACATTTGAGGTTGAGTAAACATAGGCTCATCACCTTCGTTATGCCCAAATCTTCTGTAGCAAAATATATCTAGTACAACATCTTTGCGAAATTTTTGCCTAAATTCTGTTGCAACTTTTGCAGCGTGAACCACAGCCTCTGGATCGTCACCATTAACATGGAAAATTGGAGCTTCGACCATCAATGAAATATCTGTTGGGTATGGTGATGAACGACTATCATGTGGAGAAGTTGTAAAACCTATCTGGTTATTTACAACAATATGCATGGTTCCCCCAGTTATATGACCTTTCAGACCTGATAAGCCAAAACATTCTGCTATTACACCTTGACCAGAAAAAGCTGCGTCACCGTGAAGTAGTACAGGCATTACTGCTCCACGATCTCGGCCATGTTGATCACCTTTAGCTCTAGCTTTGCCCAGAACTACAGGATTAACAGCTTCTAAATGTGATGGGTTCGCAGTAAGCGAGAGGTGAACTGAATTTCCATCAAATTCTCTATCTGATGAAGCGCCAAGATGATATTTTACATCTCCGGAACCTTCTACATCGTCAGGTTTGTATGACCCACCTAAGAACTCGTTAAATATAGCGCGATATGGTTTTGACATAACATTAACCAAAACATTTAAACGGCCACGATGTGGCATTCCAACGATGATATCCTTTACGCCTAATGCACCACCTTTTTTGATAATTTGTTCCATTGCTGGAATTAAAGATTCAGCTCCATCTAGACCAAAGCGTTTTGTTCCTGAGTATTTAACATGACAAAACTTTTCAAAACCTTCAGCTTCAACCATTTTATTTAATATTGCTTTTCTGCCTTCTTTTGAGAAAAAATGCTCTTTATCCCAAGACTCTATTCTCTCTTTTAACCATGTAGCTTCATCTGGATTAGATAGGTGCATATATTGTAATGCAAATGTACCGCAGTAAGTCGCNAGCAATTTATCAACTATTTGACGCATTGTAGCAGATTCAAGACCTAAAACATTATCCAAATAAATAGGCCGATCCATGTCAATTTCATTGAATCCATAAAATCTGGGATCTAGCTCTGGGTGAGGATCTTTTGTACGTAAACTCAATGGATCTAGATTAGCAATTAAATGCCCTCTGATACGATAAGCACGAATAATCATTAAGGCTCTCATACTATCGAGAACCGCTTGCTGGATATCAGAATTTGAAAACGATTTTCCATTTTCTAATGCATTTTGTTGAATTTTCTTTCCTGCAATGTTTGGATCTTCAGCCCATTGACCATCAAGTGCTGAGGTCAAGTCATCATTTGGAACTGGAGGCCAATCAGGGCGTGACCAGAGGGCCCAGATGCTTCTGCTACTACATCAGAAATATCATCGGCTAATTCTGAAAAGAAATCCTGCCAAGATGAGTCAACTGAACTGGGGTTTTCTACATATTGTGCATAAAGCTTTTCTACATATTCAGCATTATGCCCTTGTAGAAATGAAGAAGCATGTAGTTGTTCGTTTGTCAGCCTATCAGTCATTTGTTTCACCTAACCAAAATTAATTTTCTGCAAAATCTATTTGAATACTTGGCCCATAAGGACCAAATAAATTATTTTCATCCAATTGCTTTTAAAACAGCTTCACCTAATCCAGCAGGACTGTCGGCTACGACAATTCCAGCTTGACGCATTGCTTCAATTTTTGAGCCTGCATCACCTTTGCCTCCGGCAACGATTGCTCCCGCATGGCCCATTCTTCGACCTGGAGGTGCAGTGACACCTGCAATAAATCCTGCAATAGGTTTTTTGCGACCTTTTTTTGCTTCATCAATTAGAAATTGGGCAGCCTCTTCTTCNGCACTACCACCAATCTCTCCNATCATGATGATTGATTGTGTTTCTTTGTCAGCNAAAAACAANTCAAGTATGTCAATAAATTCTGTGCCTTTTATTGGGTCGCCGCCAATTCCAACAGCGCTTGATTGGCCTAATCCAGCATTGGTTGTTTGAAAAACTGCTTCATATGTCAAAGTCCCAGAGCGAGATAAGACCCCTACAGACCCTTTTTTGAAAATCGACCCAGGCATAATTCCAATTTTGCATTCATTAGGTGTCATTAGTCCTGGACAATTACCACCTATTAATCGTGAATTTGAATTTTCTAATTTGTTTTTTACGCGCACCATATCCATCACAGGAATACCTTCGGTTATGCATGTTATCAAATTTATTCCTGCGTCAATGGCTTCTTCTATTGCGGCCGCTGCACCTGCTGGTGGAACATAAATCACTGACGCGGTTGCGCCTGTTGCGTCTCTACCTTCTTCAACACTTGCAAATATTGGTAATTCTTTTCCATTTGTTGATTTCCAATTAGTACCACCTTTTTTTGGATGAGTTCCACCGACCATTTTTGTGTCAAAATATGATAATGCTTGTTCAGTATGGAAAGTGCCTGTTTTGCCTGTTAAGCCTTGAACAAGAATTTTGGTGTCTTTATTTATAAGTATCGACATACTATTTCTTTCAGATTAAATTGGTTTAGTAAGTAGAGCTTGAATGTTATCATCAAGCCAAATTTTATGTTTATTTATGAGTTGAAAATTAAAATTTGTTTTTTCAGATACTGCTTTTAGGGTTCCAACTGTAAAATAGTTCACATGGTCAGGATATCTTAATCCTGGCCAATTATTTTGTGATATTGTTCTATTAAGTGAATTAAAATTTGGTACGCGAATAAATATTTTGCCACCAGGTTTTAGACATCGGTATGATCCGCTGAGCATTGAGTTTATTTCTGTTTCGTGTTCCAAATAACTGTGCATAAAAATGCTATCAAATTGATCTTTTTCAAATTTCCAGATAGTTTTTGCCCCAGGGCCTTGCAGGCAATCACCACCTAAATTTTGCATTTTAAGTTTTGCAGATTTGGCTAATGTTTTCGATATTTCTATGCCAAAAGGAATAAATGGCGGTTGCCATCTAACAACATCTCCACATCCTATATCGAGAATTTTACCAGGTCCCAAAATTTTAAGGTATCTGTCATTGTCTTTTTTTCTAAGTGTATAGTTTGCTATTCTAATAAGTTTTGCAACATTTTTAAATACGCCACGTTTTCTATTGCGTCGGTTTTCTTCTTCTAGAAAGGTTGTATCCCAACTGTAATCAACTTCTAATTCTTCATAGGAAGCTGGATTTTGTAAATAAACCATAGAACATTGCGAACACTGAACAATTTTCCATTCTTTGAAGCAATACACAGATAGCTCTTTGCTGTCAGTGTATCCACAAGCAGGACAATTTCTAGGATTTATTATATTTTTCACTTAATTATCTCTAACCGCTTTGACAATTTTAGCGGCTGCGTCATCAAGGTCATCTGCAGCAATTACGTCAAAAGGGCTGTTGTTGATTATATCCTTGCCTTCTTGAACTTTTGTACC
>JGI26253J51717_1001252_pt1 | contig 10452 bp, 10 predicted proteins | sample SaaInlV_100m_DNA_6_FD_51717 | JGI IMG/M metagenome (IMG submission 51717)
ATGATGTTCCATCTTCAAAAAAATATGGTAAAATTCTTCAAAACATTGTGAATAAAAAAATTGTTAATCANTATGCTCCATCNGATGAGGTCTTGGGTTGGGCTGATAAGGAAAAATTCGTTAAAGGTCCATTGGGGCTTAATGGTGCAACTGGTAAAACTATTTCAAAATACCATCAAACTCTGTTAAAGCCTAAAAATCATAGATTTGCTAGTTATGTTTCAGTATTGAAAAAATTCCCATAGATTTCTAACAACCTGTAACTTAGTATCCTTAGTGCGTCAATTTTTTATATGAAAATTGCTTATGTTTTGTATATGACCTCTGATAGATTGTCTTCTAACAAATCCATTTTGTACCATTTCAACATTTTAGATGAATCCTCTGAAAATAATTTAGATTTATCTGAATATCCTTGCTAAATACACTGATATCTTTTTAAAATTAAACTCATTTACAATGATGTGAACGGTACAAGTTGTGATAATTGTTTTACAGGATATAGGCCTGGACAGTTAATCTCTTGTGATGACTGTGGTTCTGAATTTTGTGATAGTTGTATTAAAAATCATAAACATTGAACACTCTTTTTTAATTCAAAAATTCATAAGAACGAATTTTTCATTTGATAATTAATGGTTCAATCTATCAATTTTGTAGTTTTAGGTAAGCAAGATCTTGCATCCGAATTTGGAAAAAAAGGCACAGAGTCAGATTTGACTCTTTATGACAGAAAAGAGTCTGATATTATCAAAACTTGGGTAATTCCAAATGGATTCCCAGAAAAGATTCAACCTCTATTTCAGGCAATTAATTTAGCTGAATATGTAATATTTCATGTAGATAAACTAGACAAATTTACTGGTGAACAAATTATTGCTTTAGATTCTCTAAAAAAAGAAAAGGGAATTTTATCTCATACGTTTGATGTTGATGAATCAAAACTAAATATGATGATCAAGGGAACTGTTGTTGAAAATTATACTCGTGTAGACCAAGACAAAATTAAAGAAGAAATGAATACTCTTGAACCAATTACCAATGACAAGCCTGCTGAATTATTAATTGATCATTGTTTTGATGTCAAGGGTGTTGGAACTGTAATTTTGGGTAAAGTAACTAATGGAACAATTAAACAATATGATAATCTGAAATTATACCCTCACAACATTGATGTTTTAATAAAATCAATTCAGATGCATGATGATCCTGTTTCAGAATCCATTTGTCCAGCTCGAGTAGGTCTTGCAGTAAAGGGTGCAAAACCTGATGAAGTTGGACGTGGTGATGTGATTTCTGTTGAAGATGCAGTTGANATTAAAACTGAAATTGAACTTGATTTTGAGAAAAGTCCATTTTACAAAAGTGAAATTGCTGAAAATCAGGGTTGCCTTGTAAATATTGGATTACAAATTAAAGCTGCAAAATTCTCTTCCATAACTCCATTAAAATTAACTTTTGAGAAACCTATTGTTTGTAAAAAAAATGACATTGCTGTAATCTTAAAACCTGAATCTACGACTATTCGTATTTTGGGTAGTGGCAAAATTCTATAGCGTAATTTAATAAAATCTACTTAATTCTAATTGTTTAATGGAGCCTGCACGTTCATGTCCTATTTGTCCNAAATGTGGTTCTAAAAGATTCATACGACTTTCTGGAGAAAAAGTTACTGTAAAATGTCGTTCATGTGATAATATTATTGAAATTTAGTTTTTTTAATCCTACATGCATTTTCATAGTTAATATTTGCACAACCTTTAGTCTACTCATGGCAAAAACATGGAAAGATAACGATATCAGCTTAGATCCTTTAAAGGATCAAACTATCGCTGTAATCGGTTATGGAATTCAAGGTGATGCTCAAGCAAATAACATGAAAGACTCTGGTCTCAATGTTATTGTCGGTCTTAAAGAAGGCGGTAAAAGCTGGAAAAAAGCCGAAGCTGACGGTCATAAAGTAATGTCTGTTGCAGATGCAACAAAACAAGGAGATATTATTCACATCTTGCTTCCGGATATGATTCAGGGTCAAGTTTACAAAGATGAAATCGAACCAAATCTTTCAGAAGGAAAAGCATTGTCATTTTCTCATGCAGCTGCAATCTATTTCAAATGGATTGAAGCACCAAGTAATGTAGATCTTATTATGGTTGCTCCAAAAGGACCAGGTTCTAAAGTTAGAGAAACTTATCTTGAAAACTTTGGTACTCCCTCTATTGTTGCAGTTGAACAAGACTTTACAGGAAAAGCTTGGGACAGAACTTTAGGAATTGCAAAAGCAATTGGTAGTGCAAGAGCTGGATTAATCAAAACTGCTTTCAAAGAGGAAGTAGAAACTGATTGGTTTGGTGAACAAGCAGACCTATGTGGTGGTGCAGCTTCTATGGTAACAAATGCATTTGAAACTCTAGTTGAAGGAGGATATCAACCAGAAATTGCATACTTTGAAGTTTTACATGAACTCAAACTAATTGTAGATATGATTCAAAGATATGGAATTAACGGTATGTGGAGACGTGTAAGTGAAACTGCTAGATATGGTGGTTTAACACGTGGACCTATGGTTATGGATGCTGCAAGCAAAGATAACATGAAAAAAGTTCTCACCATGATTCAAGATGGTACTTTCAACAAAGAGTGGATATCTGAATATCAAACAAAAGGCTCAGAAGCATTTGATCAATACATGAAGAAAAATGACGAACACCAAATTGAAAAAGTTGGTAAAGAAATGCGAAAAATGATGTGGCCTGATTCCACAGAATAATCTTTTTTTATTTTATATTTTTCTTAATTTAGATACACCTGTATTGATATGATCAATAATTGTTGGCAATGGTGTACCTGGACCAAACACATGGTCTACTCCTGATTTAACTAAATCTTTATGATCAATTTCTGGAATTACTCCTCCTCCTACAATTAACACGTCTTTGATTCCTTTCTTTTTGAGAGTTTTTACAACTCTTGGAAACAATGTTCCGTGTGCACCGTTTAACAAACTCATTGCAACTGCATCCACGTCTTCATCTTCTGCAATTTGCGCAATTCTGTCTGGGGTGGCAAACAATCCTGAATAAATTACTTCCATTCCTGCATCTCTGAATGCTCTACAGAGAACTAATGCTCCTCTATCATGACCATCCAAACCTAATTTGGCAACTAAAATTTTGACATTACGTGATGTTGCTTTTTGCTTCATATTTTCGTTTTATTATGTATATTTTAAAAGGTTTAGTCTTTGACAATAAAACCTGAATTTACCTTGTTTAGAATTTTAAAATGCTCAAAATAACTGATCTACTTAGATCTGATGGATTCTTCTAATTTTATTGAATATGATCAATTGAACTATCTGTTTAAATTACACCTCCAAATTACTCCTGTATGTCTAATAATTCAAATGATACAATTTTCATTGGTAAAAAACCATTNATGACCTATGTNACCTCTACCATTGTTCAATTAGCTACTAAACCTAATGTGACTATCAAAGCAAGAGGGTTAACTACTGCAATTGCAATCGATGTTGCTCAAGTAGTCTTAAAGAAAACTAAACCTGCATTTGCAATTGATAATGTGGCAATTGGCTCAGAATCTTTAGTATCCTCTGATGGTCGAAATAGAGATGTTTCTACAATTGAAATTTCTATAAAAAGGACTGCAGCATAAGGATATCATTATGGTTGCTGCCAATTCAACTCCTAGTTGTTTGCGTTGTGGAAAGAATTCACTCCTTACTGATGATGTAACTGGAGAACAATTTTGTTCAAAATGTGGTTATGTGGTTTCAGAAAAATCTCAAGAATCTGGACCTGAATGGAGATCCTTTCAAAAAGATGGTGGTGCTGATCCTGCAAGAACTGGTGCTCCTTCATCATTAATGATACATGATATGGGATTGTCTACTGTAATTAATCCATTAAACAAAGATGCATCTGGAAAACCATTATCAACTTCAATGAAAAGTACTATCGAACGTCTTAGAACTTGGGACAGTAGAAGTCAAGTTCACGAACCTGTAGATAGAAATCTTAGACAAGCTCTAAGTGATTTAAATAAATTAAAGGATAAAGTTTCTGTTCCTGCAAATGTTCTTGAAAAAGCAGCTTACATTTATCGAAAGGCACTTGAGAAAAAATTAGTTAGGGGACGTTCAATCTCTGCCATGATAGCTGCATCTCTTTATGCTGCATGTCGTGATACTGCAACTCCTAGAACCTTGAAAGATATTGCAGATTCTGCAAATGTAAAACGAAAAGATATTGCAAGATGTTATAGATTATTACACCACGAATTAGAATTAAAAATGCCTGTAGTTGATTCTATTCAATGTATTGCCAGAATTTCCAGCAAATTAGAAATTTCTGAAAAAACAAAACGTTATGCAGTTAAAGTTCTAAAAGAAGCTCAAGAAAGAAAGGAATCTGCAGGTAAAGATCCTATGGGACTTGCAGCTACTGCATTATACTTGTCATGCGTTAAAAATGGAGTATCAATTACTCAACGAGATCTTGCTGAAGCAGCTGGTGTAACTGAAGTAACAATAAGAAATAGATACAAAGGTTTGAAAGCTGATCAGGCTCCAAAACCTAAGAATTCTTCTGAATAATTTTAAATATTTTTGTTATTTTCCAAAATAGAAAATCTACATAAAGCCTAAAATTTTCTATAGATTATGGATGTTAGTCCTTTAAATTATAAATTAACTTTTGAACCTGATCTAAAAAAATTTACTTTTGCTGGATTAGAATCCATTTCAATTAATTGTAAAAAATCTGTTAACGCTATCACTATGAATTGTGCAGAATTAAAAATAAAATCCTGCATTGTAACATCTGGAAAAAAAATTATTAAATCATACCCTAAAACAAATGAAAAAAAAGAGGAATTACAAATTAAACTAGCTGAAAAAATACGTGGATTATGTACCGTTGATTTAGAATTTGAAGGTATTTTGAATGATAGATTATTGGGATTTTATCGTAGTAGATATGAACAAAATGGTAAGACAAAATATCTTGCAACTACTCAATTTGAAGCTGCAGATGCTAGACGTGCATTTCCTTGTTGGGATGAACCTGAGGCTAAAGCAACTTTTGAAATCTCAATTATTGCTGATAACCAATTTACTGCAATCTCTAACATGCCCGTAAAAACAAAGAAAAAAACTGGTAAAACTACCCTTTATAATTTTCAAAAAACCCCTCTTGTTTCAACATATTTGATTTATCTTGGTGTTGGTGAATTTGAATATCTTTCAGGAAAAGCAGGTAAGATCCAGATTAGAGTTGTAACTACAAAAGGCAATACCTCTAAAGGTAAATTCTCTTTAGAATTAGGAAAAAAACTTCTTACTTCATATGAAAAATATTTTGGAATAAAATTTCCGTTACCTAAACTTGATTTAATTGCAGTTCCTGATTTTGCAGCTGGTGCTATGGAAAATTGGGGTGCTATTACTTTTAGAGAGACAATTTTGCTTTATGATCCAAAAACATCTTCAACTAGGACTAAACAATTCATTGCAGAAGTTATTTCTCATGAAATAGCTCACATGTGGTTTGGAAACTTAGTTACTATGAAATGGTGGAATGATTTGTGGTTGAATGAAAGTTTTGCAACTTTTATGGCAACAAAATTTGTGGATAAGTTTTATCCTGAATGGGATTTGTGGAATCAATTTGTTGAAGATGCAATGAATGTAGCTATGGGACTTGATTCGCTTAAAACAACTCACCCAATTGATGTTAAAGTTAATTCTCCTGCTGAAATTCGTGAGATCTTTGATGCAATTTCATATGATAAAGGAGGATGCGTGTTAAGAATGCTGGAGAATTATGTCGGTGAACCAAATTTCCAAAAAGGTTTGAAAAAATATCTTTCAGATTTTAAATACAAAAATGCTAAGGGTCAAGATTTGTGGGATGCTATTGGAAAGGCTTCTAAAATGCCTGTCACTTCTATGATTAACACTTGGTTAAAGCAGCCTGGATTCCCTCTTGTTGAAATTAATCAGGATGGCGATAATTTGAAAATTAAACAAAAGCGTTACTTACTTGAATCTAATAAAAAATTTAGCAAGGGTTTGTGGTCAATTCCATTGTCTCTAGGTTTGGAAAAAGAAACTTCCAAAACATTATTTTCTAAAAAATCTATGTCAGTAAAATTACCTAAAAACACAATTGGGTTTGTTGCTAATTATGGTAGAAAAGGATTCTATCGCGTTAAATACGATGAGGGAATTTTACTTGATCTTAAAATGTTGGTAGATGAAAAGCGTATGCCTCCAATTGATAGGTGGGCTGTACAAAATGATTTATTTTCTCTATGTGTTTCCGGTGATGAACAAGTACGAAATTACCTTGATTTCTCTGATGCATATTTTGATGAAGATAGTTACCTTGCATCTGTTAATGTTGCACACAATTTAGCATCTTTGTATTTCCGTGCATTTGATGAACCTTTTGTTGAAGAAATTAAAAGTTATGCTGTAAATTATTTCAGAAAAATCTTATCAAATCTTGGATGGGAACCTAAAAAATCTGATAAACATACTGATGCATTACTCCGAACATTTGCAATATCTGTATTGGGAAAAATGAATGATGATTCTGTTACTGATGAAGCAATTAGAAAATATAAAAAATTCTTAAAATCTCCAAGAAGTTTATCTCCGGATTTAATTGAAACAATTTGTTCTATTGCAGCTTGGAATGGAAATTCAAAAACTTTTGCTGAATTAAAAAAATTATATACAAATGCAAAAACAATGGAGGAAAAACTTCGTTTCTTGGGTGCAATGTGTGGATTTCAAGATAAAAAATTACTGATTAAAACACTTGATTTCTCCCAAACTGCTGCTGTACGATCTCAAAATATGCAACTCCCAATAATGAAAATTGCTGGAAATCCCTATGGTGATAAGGTTTTGTGGTCATGGCTAAAGAAAAATTGGAAAAAAATCAATAAAAAAGTAGGACACGGAAATCCTTTGTTTAATCGTATTGTTGCTAGTATTACTGGAGTCGCTGACGATTCTATGGAAAAAGAAATTAAATTATTTTTTAAAAATAACCCTACTCCTGGAACTGAAAGGACTCAAAGTCAAACTTTAGAACGAATTAGAATTAATTCTAAATTCCTAAGAACCATGCGAAAAGAATTCAAAAATGGCTAAAAAATTAGGTCCTCCAATATTTCTTGGTGTTTTTACTGTTTTAGCAATTGTATTTTTAACAGGTGGTGCTACTGATGATAAGGATCCTCTTCGTGAAAATTTCCAAGTGGAGGCAATCTATTATGATGCTGGTTATGTTGAAATTTCTTATTTTGATAAATCTGAAAAAACAACTTCTGTAATTCTTGAAATACTTGGAATGGAAAATTCATTTCAAAAATCTTTTTCTGATTCTCAGTTTATTGAAATTGTACCATTTACAAATGAACCAAAATATGGTTGGGCTATTCATCCAATAGTTTTGGAAGTTGAACATGAAGAATTTGGTCATGTTCAAATCAAGACTGAAATTCATGAAATGAATACTCCTATTCCAAACACTATCTATGACCCATCCTAGATCGCATACAACATTTTATTGTACTTCCAAATCTAATTTTATAGTGGACTTACTTTCTGATTTAAAAAAAGGCAAACGTGGTGCAATTGCTAAAGCAATAACTATTGTTGAAAATGATCAAAAGGAAACAAAAAAACTCTTAAAAAAAATTTTCAAAGATTCTGGTAATTCCAGCATTATTGGAATCACTGGTCCTGCTGGAGCTGGAAAAAGTTCCCTTATCAATAAAACAGCTATGTCTCTAAAAAAATTGGGTTCTAAACCTGCCGTATTGGCAATTGATCCTACTAGTCATGTTACTGGTGGTGCCATATTGGGTGATAGAGTTAGAATGACTGAATCTACTGATTCTGGAACATACATTCGAAGTATTGCATCAAGAGGCGCTACCGGAGCTGTTTCCCGCTCATTAAGAAATAGCATTCGAGTTTTAGAATATGCTGGGTTTAATCCAATAATTATTGAAAGTGTTGGTGCTGGACAAACCGAAGTTGAAATATCTAATATTGCTGATATCACTGTAGTTGTTTTTAATCCAAATACTGGAGATAGTATTCAAACCATTAAAGCTGGATTGACTGAAATTGGAGATATCTATGTAGTTAACAAAAGTGATCTTCCTGGAACTAACCAACTTTTTGATGCTGTACGCGATTTCATAGGTGATTCTAAAAGAAATCCTACGATTCTAAAGACCTCTGTTAAAAAAAATTCTGGAATTACTGTTTTTGCAAAAACTCTCAAAGATATGATGAAAATAAAGAAGAATTTTAAAACTGAAAAGGATTTAGCACGATTTGAAGCAGAATTGAAGGATATTGTTTTAAATAACATCAAAGAAAAGGTTGAAGAAATGGTTGAATCAAACAAAACATTCTCAAATTATCTTAAAAAATTACAATCTAAAAAAATAGATCCTTTTACTGCTGGAGATAAACTAAGTAAATCTTTGATAAAGTGATATTATGGCTGCAAAAAAATCTACAAAATCAAAGGCTCCTGAAAAGAAAATTTTTACTGATTCTGAATATTCTGTAAAACGAATTTACCAAAAATCTAACAAAAAGAAACCTGCTGAGGATTCTGGAAAATACCCCTTCACTAGAGGTATACACCCTGGAATGTTCCGTGAAAGATTTTGGACTATGAGACAGTATTCTGGATTTGGTGATGCAAAATTAACCAATGAACGTTTCAAATTTATGCTTGAAAAAGGTCAGACTGGCCTTAGTATGGCATTTGATCTTCCAACTCAAATTGGATATGATTCAGATTCTCCACAAGCTGAAGGTGAAGTTGGAAAAGTAGGTGTTTCAATTACTTCAATTAAAGACATGATGACTGCTTTTGATGGAATTCCTCTTGGAAAAGTTAGTTCATCAATGACAATTAATTCAACTGCATCAACACTACTTGCATATTATATTGCAGTAGGTGAATCTCAGGGATTCAAAAGTACAGAACTTAGAGGTACAACTCAAAATGATATCTTAAAAGAATACATTGCAAGAAATACCTACATCTATCCACCGCAACCTTCTATGAGGTTAATTGGTGACATGATTGAGTTTTGTGCAGAAAAAGTCCCATCATGGTATCCTGTATCCATATCTGGTTATCACATGAGAGAAGCTGGTTGTACAGCTACTCAAGAAATTGCATTCACATTAGCAAACGCAATTGCATATATTCAAACTTGTTTGGATAAGGGATTAAAAATTGATGACTTTGCACCACGTCTGTCATTTTTCTTTTGTTGTACAATTGAGTTCTTTGAAGAAGTTGCAAAATTCAGAGTTGCAAGAAAGGTATATGCAAAAATCCTCAAAGAAAAATTCCATGCAAAGAATCCTCGTTCATTACAATTAAAATTCCATACTCAAACTAGTGGTGAATCACTAACTGCACAACAACCTAACAACAACATTGTACGTGTTGCAATCCAAACAATGGCAGCTGTTGCTGGTGGTACTCAATCTCTTCATACTAATTCTAGAGATGAAGCCCTTGCTTTACCTACTCAGGAATCTGCAAAAATTGCTCTTAGAACTCAACAAATTGTCGCACATGAAAGTGGTATTACTAAAACTGCTGATCCTCTTGCTGGATCATATTATCTTGAAGAATTATGTGATCAAATTGAGGCTGACGTTTGGAAATATTTGAAGAAAATTGAAAGAATGGGAGGTTCTGTCAAAGCAATTGAGAAAGGTTTCTTCCAATCTGAAATTAGAGCAAATGCATACCGTCTAAAGAAAGAAACTGATAATGAAGATAGAATAATCGTTGGTGTCAATAAATATTCTGAAGAAGAGGAACAACCCGAATTACTTAGAATTGATGGTAGAATTGAGGTTCAACAAAAGAAGGCACTTAAGAAATTACGTGCTGATAGAGATTCTAAAAAATTAGAAAAAGCATTATCTGCAATGCAAAGTGCAGCTGACACTGAAGAAAATCTCATGCCATACATTGTTACAGCTGCAAAAGCATTTGCAACCACTGGTGAAATTAGTAATACTTTCAGAGAAGTCTTTGGTGAGTATCGTCCAAAGGAGGTCTTTTAATTGAAAATTGATCATATTGCAATTGCAGTGAATAATGTGGAGGAATCTGCAAAAGTGTATCAGCAAGCATTGGGTGCTGATCATGTAGAATTTGAAACCGTAGAAAATCAAGGAGTTAAAGTTGCAATAATTGAATTAGAAAATGGACGAATTGAATTGATGCAACCAACAAATGATTCGAGTCCAATTAAAAAATTTCTTGATAAAAAGGGCCAAGGACTTCATCACATGGCATTAGATACTGATAATATTGAAGGTGAAGTTGAAAGAATGGAGGGTTGTGGTATACAATTCTTGGGAAA
>JGI26253J51717_1001259_pt1 | contig 10427 bp, 10 predicted proteins | sample SaaInlV_100m_DNA_6_FD_51717 | JGI IMG/M metagenome (IMG submission 51717)
CGCTCGTGGATTGCNGAAAGCGCATTAAGCTGAAGTTCTTGGGCATTNATAGCGTTCTCAGGTGTCATGACAAGCTTGTTTACGACCGAGGTGTACAAAGCGCTCGGAGATTTTTTCCAGTGCGGCACCTGCAAATTTTTGGCAATCCTGTGGAAGATTGCGGTTCCAGGGCTTTTTGATGTCCAACTGAGGTTAATGGCCAAAGCTAACAACACAGTAGGGTCATGCTCAATGGCCCTACATCAATGCCTTCCATCCGTTTATGATGCCTACCAGACCTTTTGGAGCTTATCTTTATGCCGTCCCTGCATCTTCGTGAATTGCTGCGCTACCCCGTGAAATCTATGTTGGGGGAATCTTTATCGGAGACTGCTGTCGGAGAGAAAGGAATACCCGGTGATCGTATTTGGGCGACTCGCGATGAGCAGCGTGGGGGAATTCGGGGCGGCAAAAAACTGCCCCAGTTGATGATGTTCAGTGCTGCTACTGGAGCGGGTTCTGCGCCAATGATCACGGCTCCCGATGGCGACACCTGTGCTGCGAGTAGTGACGAGGTACATCGTTGGTTGTCTGAAAAGCTCGACCATCCTGTAACGCTCTGGCCGCTACTACCCGCGGAAAATTTAGACCATTACCGTCGCGGAGCACCCGACGACGAGGATTTTGAGCAGGAGCTGAGGTCAGTATTTGGACGCCTTCCCGATGAGCCTATCCCTGACTTGACGATGTTTGCCGAGGTGCTTGAGTTTGAATCGCCGCCAGGCACCTACTTTGATGCTTTCCCCATCTTAGTGATGACGTACCAGTCTATGGCGACGTTGGCAAAGCGCCATCCAAAAGGGCAGTTTGATGCTCGACGGTTTAGGCCGAACCTATTGGTAGACGCGGTTGACGATACATCGCCATTTCCCGAGCAGACATGGATTGGTAAGCAGCTGCGTATTGGTGATGTTGTGTTGGAAATTGTGGGCACGTGTCCGCGCTGCTCCATGACAACCCATGCAACGAGTGATTTACCGAGGGATACCTCTATTATGCGACATTTAGTGAAAGAGGCAGAGGGGAATTTAGGTGTTTACGCTAAGGTGGTGACGGCCGGAACACTAAAGCTAGGCCAGGCCCTTGAAGTGATTTGAGCGGCGTCAAAACTCTGGTTGCTAGCCTCGATTCCCTTCAAAGGGCGCTAGGGTCCCGTCGTCGCATATACGCCAACTCTGGCGCTCCCGCGTGTCTCGCACTATTACTGTGGGGCAGTTAGCCAACGATCGCCGAATAAACTGCAGTTCCCAACCGAGCTGGCGACAATCGTCCAAGCGTTGACGCTGGCCGTCAGTTAGCAGCGCTTCATAGCCAAAAGGAACCTCTGCTTTTAGCCCGCGCTTACAAGATTCCTCGAGACTTTCGCTCGTTTGTGTCATCGTGATTGCCTATGCGGTTTGAAGTCTTAAACTATTTTTTAGGCCAAACTNAAAATATTGAGCCCCAGAAAAACTATACCCAAAACCGTGACGGATATCACCCTTGGGGATGCACTTACTGTCCAAAGANAAGGGGAGGGGGTGCACGATTGATTCAGCGACGTCACGGAAATAATGCCCGTTATAGGTGTGGCTTTAGGCTTGCCTGTTGCTCAGCCAGCACGGACACTGCGGTTCATGTTGCAGACCCGCTCAACAGAGCCCTTCAAAGCTCCTGATGTAATGCCGGATTCCATCAAGATAAATCGTTGTCTTGGGGCTCCGGNGCATGGTCCCCGAGTGCTGTTTTTCAGCGGCGGATCAGCCATCAATGGTCTAAGCCAGCACATTACAGCTTACACTCACAACAGCATTCATCTAATCACGCCATTTGACAGTGGGGGTAGCTCTGCTGCTCTGCGCCAGGCATTTGATATGCCGGGAGTGGGGGACTTGCGCCAGCGTCTGTTAGCGCTGGCAGATCAATCGGCTCCGAATCAACGCGAGCTCTGTCAGCTTTTGCAGCATCGGCTTTCAGAGAATAAAACCAACGAGGCTTTACACCGAGAGCTGACCGAGATTATCTCAGGTCAACATGAGCTGATGTGTGCTGTTCCATCTGAGGCGCGTAAAGACATCACTAGTCAACTCGCTACGCTTTGTAAACGGCTCCCTACTGACTTTGACTTACACATGGCTTCGGTGGGTAATTTGGTGCTTGCAGGTGGGTATCTCGCTAGCGGTAATGATATGAGCGCCAGCCTCAACCGATTTTCAGCGCTGATCAATATTCATGGCACCGTCCGCGCTATTGTCGACGATCCCTTGCATTTGGGCGTGCATTTGGAAAACGGTCACTCATTTATCGGTCAGCATTTGTTAACAGGAAAGGAGTATCCCGACATATCGTCGCCCGTCAGTTCAATTTTTCTCAGTCGAAGCGCTCTTGAGCCCGACCCAGTCACCGCACTGGTCAATCGAGAAAACAGTCAGCTGATCGCAGAAGCCAATATTATTTGTTATGCGCCCGGTAGTTTTTACTCCAGCCTTATTGCTAACTTACTGCCTGATGGGGTGGCTGATGCGGTGGGGAAGGCGCCTTGCCCTAAAGTATTTATCCCTAATCTTGGTGTTGATCCGGAGCAGTTGGGAATGAACTTTTCGGCTACGGTTCAGGCTTTAATTAGACAGCTGCGGCATTGCAGTGGTGACAAGCCGGTCTCGGATCTTTTAAATTACGTGGTCATCGATAGCGATCGCTCGCGGTACCCCTATGAACTCGATCTTGAGTTGCTGGATAGTCTAGGTGTCGAGTTACTGGAGCTGCCTCTCGTAACATCCCAAAGCGCTCCTTATTACGACGATGAGCGTTTGGCACAGGTTTTAGTTTCGCTGGCGTAACAGTGATCGCATGATTATTCGCCCCCATGTTAGGAGTTAACGATGACGGCACCTTTAAATCTTGGAGAGCAATTTAGTGAGGTTGCAAAAGCGCGGCGCTCGATTCGAGCCTTCACCGATCAACCCGTAGCTACTGAACTGTTAAAAACTATTTTTGAAACGGCGATGCAGGCGCCCAGTAACTGCAATACCCAGCCTTGGTACGTTCATGTTGCAACAGGTGCCACCTTGGAGGCGCTACGGGAAGAGCTTCCTAGGCGTTTTATGGCCGGAGATATAGCTGTAGATCATCCTTACGATGGCAAATATGAGGGTGTTTTCCGTGACCGTCAGTATGCCTCTGCCAAAGCGTTATATGACGCGCTTGGCATTCCAAGAGAGCAGAAAACGGAACGACAGGCCTGGTTTCTCAACAACTTTCGATTTTTCAATGCGCCGGGCGTTGCCTTTTTCACTATGCCTAAAGACTTTGGCTTGAGAGAAGCCTGCGACCTGGGCATGTTTACACAAACGGTGATGCTAGGTTTTTCCGCTCACGGTCTGGGATCGTGTCCCCAGACGGCTTTAGGTTTTATGACGCACGTCATTAAACCCGCGTTAAACATTCCCGACGATCAGATGTTGTTGTTTGGCTTATCTTTCGGCTATCCCGACAACGCGGCTGCCGCGAATCTAGCGGTGACAGATCGTGCTTCCTTGGATGAGATTGTCAGCTTCTCGAGTTGAGCTAAGGCCGGGGGCGCTCGCGACCACAACCTAGTTCGGGCTCAGAAACTCAGTAACCTCTAGGTTAAAGCCTGACAGGGCATTGAAGCGTATGGGTGCCGATAACAGCGCCATGCGACTCACTCCAAGATGTCTGAGAATCTGAGCTCCCGTCCCGATTAATCGATAGTTTTGGGGTTGGGGTGGCGGTGCGCCGCTGCTAAGGAACTGATGGACATCGGTGAGTATTTGGTCTGAAGACGATGGCTGTCCAACGAGTACAACGACGCCCTCGTTGGCGTCAGCAACAAATTGCATCGCTGAGCGATAGGACCAGCCGGTACGACCTTCGCCCAGCTGAGTACCTAAAACATCTCGCAACAAATTGACCGACTGAACTCTCACCGGTACGGGTTTATCAGCGCTTATTGTGCCGCGCTGTAATGCGAAGTGAGGCGTGTCATCTATGAGGTCACGAAAGCTGTGGAGTATAAATTTACCCCATTCGGTGTCGACCTCATGGCTCTCGCCGACTTCTACCGAATGTTCGTGAATTGATCGGTATTCGATAAGGTCGGCGATAGTGCCCATCTTGAGATCATGCTGCTCAGCAAAAATTTCTAGCTGTGGCCGTCGGGCCATAGTGCCGTCAGTGTTCATGATCTCAACAATCACTGCCGCAGGTTCGCAGCCTGCCATGCGCGCTAAGTCGACCCCGGCCTCGGTGTGGCCGGCTCTTCGCAGCACGCCACCGGGTTTGGCGACTAGTGGGAAAATATGGCCCGGTTGTCTGATATCCGAAGGCTGAGCATTGTGCGCAACGGCTTGCAAAATAGTATGCGATCGCTGCTGAGCGCTGACTCCTGGGCCGATTTGCTCGCTGGCATCGATGGAGACCGTGAAATTAGTTTCATGCTGGGAACGGTTATCACGAACCATAAGCGGAATTCGAAGATGACGCGCTTTTTCGGGCGTAATAGGCATACAGATAAGCCCGCAAGCTTCGGTTGCCATAAAATTAATAATTTCCGGCGTGACTTTCTCCGCGGCAATAATGAGATCACCCTCGTTTTCCCGATCCTCATCATCCATGAGAACCACCATTCGTCCGGCTCGAATGTCGTCTATGATTTCCGGTATCGATGCAAGTGCCATAATCGTTACACCACGCGTTCGATAGCGACAGCGGTAGCTTCGCCACCACCAATGCACAGCGCCGCAATGCCGCGCTGCTTGCCGTAGTGCTGCATAGCATGGGCTAGAGTAACGAGAATTCTAGAGCCCGTTGAACCTATTGGATGCCCCTGAGCACAGGCACCCCCGTGAACGTTTACCCGATCATGATCTAAATTGAAGGCGTTCATTGCCAACATTGTGACCATGGCGAAAGCCTCGTTGATTTCCCAAAGGTCTACATCAGCCGCATTCCAGCCAGTTCGTTCTAGAAGCTTTTCTATAGCGCCCACGGGGGCTAGGGTGAATTCCTCCGGAGGGCGGCTAAAGCGCGAATGGGCGACGATTTTGGCCATGGGTTGAAGATTATGTGCTTCAACAGCTGCCGCAGAGGCGACCAAAGTGCACTTGCGCCATCAGAAATAGAGCTGGAGTTTGCTGCAGTAATGGTGCCGTCCTTAGTAAAGGCAGGTCGCAGTGAAGGTATTTTATCGGGCCGGCCCTTGAGCGGTTGCTCATCGTGCTCAACAGTATGCTCGCCGCGGCGAGTCTTGATCGTTACGGGTGTAATTTCGCCCTGCAATACGCCGCTTTCGGTCGCGGACTTAGCGCGCTCTAAACTTGCAATGGCGTACTGGTCCATGGCCTCTCGGGTGAGGCCATGGGCGTCGGCAGTCGCTTGAGCAAAACTCCCCATGGCGCCTCCTGTATAGGCATCTTCCAATCCATCAAGAAACATATGATCAAAGGTTTGTCCGTGACCCAGACGAATGCCTTTTCGGCCAGTCATGAGTAACTGCGGCGCATTGCTCATACTTTCTAAGCCGCCGCTAATCACCAGTTGATTGGTTCCTGCGGCGATGCTGTCTATGGCGTAAATTGTGGCTTGCATGCCGCTGCCACAGGCTTTGTTAACCGTGACTGCGCCGGTGCTGCTGGGAATGCCAGCGCCAATCATGGCCTGTCTAGCTGGGCACTGCTTGAGCCCGGCTGGGAGTACACAGCCCATAAAAACCTCATCAACAGCACCCGCTTCAACGCCGGTTTTTTCAAGCGTGGCTTTGATGGCAGATGCGCCAAGGTCTACCGCCGTAACCTCGGCTAAATCACCCAGTAACCCGCCCATGGGGGTTCTGGCACCGTTTACCATATAGATTGTGTCTGCCACAGCGCTTGTTCACTTCTATTGAGTTTGGGGTGGCATTTAGCCACACACGAGGCGCTACGTCATCGGCTGGAAGAATACTGTCCATGAAAAGATTGATGCTTTTCCTCCACGCTACAGCCAAACGCCCATGCACTAAGGCTAGTTTGGGGCGGGATCAAGTGCAAAGACCTTACCCCTTACCGCTGTTCGATACTGGCGAGGCGTGACACCGGCTAGGGCGCGAAACCGTCGTGAAAAAACCGAGGCATCATGAAACCCCACTTGCCAGCCGACTTCGGCCATCGGCAGGTTAGTATTAAGCAGCAAGGCCTTGGCCTCTTCTGTACGAATGGTGTGTTGATAATGTGTGGGCGTCATCCCCGTTGCGGCACGAAAGCGTCGACTCAGCGTGCGCACAGTCATGTCGCAGGTCTCTGCGAGTCGGGCTAAATTGAGCCCTTCTTTCAGCTCACTTCGAATCAGCCACTGTACATCCAATATTTTTTCATCCTGATGAGATTCACTCAATGACCCCAGGTCGTGGGGGGAAAAACGCCGGCGAATTTCGGGTGAAAACTGGTTTTCGATTGTCGTTGCGGTCGCTCTAGAAAAGAGTTGTCCGGCGAGATAGACCATGAGATCAGCAATTGAGTTAACCGACCCGACACAAAAAATACGCCCCTGTTGCGTAATGAGCTGATCGCGTCGCAGGGATACCTTGGGGTAGGTTGCCTCGAAAGTATCAAACCAATGCCAGTGTGTTGTTGCAGGTCCTTCCTGAAGCACCCCGGCCTCAGCCAGTAAAAAGCTGCCCGCGCCAACGCTGCAAACCCAGCTTCCCCCTGCAACGCAGCGCCTAACGATTTCGAGCTGCCAGGCATGGTGGTGCAGTACCCAACGGGGGTGGCGCCAGATTGCTGGAATGAGAAGAATATCGGGGACGGTAACGCCGTCATCCTCAACAACGGGCATTGATAACCCCGGAGCAAGTTGCAAGGTTTCAGTGTGTTGGCTGACAAGTTTCATGAGGACTTGGGGGCGAGTTGGAGCTGGGCTAGCGTGGGCGGCAGCTCTGATAATTTCCAAAGGTAAAGTGACAGAGGTGGCCAGCATGCGCGGATGGGCCAATGCCAGCAGGTTGATGGCGCCGTTGGTGGCCATGATCAATTCGCTCCATTCGTCAAAAAACGTCTTTATTAGTCTAATTTATGACTTTATACGTCAATTCTCCACCTTAATTGCGAATAAACTGACGGCGAAATTTATTAGTCGGTGGGCGGACAGACGCTTCATTTACGCCACCGATATTAAAATTAAGTTGTCAGGAGTTTTGATCGACATGCTTCATCTTCCAATCTTAGTGGCCGCAGGTGGTATTAACAGTGCGGGAAAAACTTCGAATCGACAGGCGTTTAAGCGCATGGTGATTGATAATTTGGATGCTGCCGATCAAGAACAAACCCGTCAGGCGCTTGCAGCGATCATGGGAACTGCTGATAGAGCGGAACAAGATGCCGGAACGCTTATTCGAACAGTTGAAGCCAGTCACTTTGACCCTAGGGCTGTGCCATGGGCGCGTCGTATTACTACTCAGAATGACCTTAGTGCGGACATGGCGCCTACGCAGATTACTGAGGGCTTACCCCAAAACTGGGTGCCAAGCCAAGGTGAAGGTAAGCGGACCTCGGTATCATTAAGTGCTGGCACAGAGCTCTTGCTGCCCGGCACACGAAATTTCGAAATCAGTGCTGCGGGGTTACTGCCAACGGGGTTTGATCCAGGAACCCTTTATGGTTCGCGTAATCACCCACGCGGCTTGCAAATGACGGTATTTGCGGCGTCAGATGCCCTTGCGGATTTGGGTATTGATTGGTCAGAAGTGGAAGCTCGAGTATCGCCCGACGCGGTCAGTGTTTACGTTAGTAGCTCTATGGGGCAGCTGGATGAGGGCGGTACTGGCGGTATGCTACGCGGCAGAGGTATGGGTAAGCGGGTGACATCGAAGCAGTGTCCCCTCGGCTTCGCCGAAATGCCGGGTGACTTTATCAATGCCTATGTGCTGGGCTCTTTGGGTAATACCGGTCCTGCTTTGGGGGCCTGCGCCACGTTTCTCTACAATCTGAGATTAGCAGTTCAAGACATTCGCAGCGGTCGTTCGCGGGTCGCTATTGTGGGTGCCGCAGAAGCCCCCGTAGTTGCTGAGGTCATGGAGGGGTACGCGGCAATGGGCGCGCTGGCCTCTGACAAGGCGCTGCGGGCCCTCGATGGATTGTCTGATAACGACCAGCCTGATGCGCGAAGAGCCTGCCGTCCTTTTGGCGAAAACTGTGGTTTCACCATGTCTGAGTCAGCACAAATTATGGTGCTGTTTGATGACGATCTTGCCCTAGAGTTGGGTGCCCCTACACTCGCCGCGATTCCCGATGTTTTTGTGAGTGCCGATGGCCCCAAGAAGTCAATCAGCGGACCGGGTGTTGGTAATTATGTAACCTTTGCGAAGTCTGCGTCGTTGCTGAAAAACCTGTTGGGTGACCGCCATTTTTCAGCTGGTGGAGTGGTGCAGGCTCATGGCACCAGTACTCCACAAAATCGCGTGACAGAGTCTCAGATTATGAGCCAGGTCGCGGTTGCAATGGGGGTAGAAAAATGGACTGTTGGGGCGATTAAAAGTTTTATTGGTCATTCCTTAGGTGCAGCTGCTGGGGATCAACTTTCAGCCATGTTGGGGGTCTGGGAAACCGGCGTAATGCCCGGAATTACAACCGTTGACCATGTTGCTTCAGATGTCGCCACTGACCGGCTTGAGTTTCCTCTGCAGACTCAGGTCACAGAGCTTCCAAAGTATGCGCTGATCAATAGCAAGGGCTTTGGTGGAAACAACGCGACCGCGGCGGTATTGGGCCCGGAAGTTACCCGAGAACTGCTGGCGCGGCACCATGGTCAGCGCAAACTCTCCGATTGGCGGGCATCTCATGAACGAGTGCAAATACAGCGCAACAATATTGAGTCGGCAAGGTTGCAAGGCGACTGGGCGCCTCAGTACCACTTTAATGAAGGGGTGCTAGACCCGAGTGGGGTTGAGGTGAATGAGGATCGTATTAAACTCGGTGAGCGGTCTATAGACCTGCGTGTAACCGCGCCAGAAAACTGGCGGCTATAAGTTAGGGCCATGACGCTGTTATCCTAAGCGCCAGTGAATTAGGGCTATTTTGGCATGTCAGTTATCAACGCTTTGCAACAACGCAACTCCCACAGCAAACTTATTCAACCAGGCCCCGACGCAGCGCAGCTGGAGGCCATTGTAAAGGCTGGGCTGCGGGCTCCTGACCATGGACGGCTGCGACCCTGGCATTTTGTAGCGGTACAGGGAGACCGACGAGAGGCTCTGGGTGAGTTATTTGCCAAAGCACTCAAGTTAAGAAACCCCACTGCCACCGACGCAGAGCTAGCGAAAGCACAAGCCGCTCCATTGCGTGCGCCATTGATTGTTGCGGGGCTGGTAAAGCCCGTAGAGCACCCCAAGGTTCCCCGTGTCGAGCAGGTCGCTGCGGTGGCGTGTGCACTGCATGGCATGTCATTGGCTGCCGAGTCACAGGGGTTTGGTGCCATGTGGCGTACGGGGTGGTACGCACAGGATGCCATAGTGATTGATGGATTGGGTGGCGTGCCTGGTGATGAAGTGATTGGATTTTTGTACTTAGGGTCTCGCAAGGGCGATGCAAAACCGTTATTAGAACCCGAGCTTGATACCTACCTAACCCTATATTGACAGTAGCTATGCCATAAATTTAGGCTTGCTATTTGCTGAGAGTGACGCGTAACCTTCAGTCCGTTTTGTCCGGCCTAGAACCTTGGATTTGTTGGAGACCCGATGTGGCAAATTGTCCTGATACAGAAACGTTAGCTTTACACCTCGAGGATCATATCCTCGATATTAAATTGAACCGGCCTGAGAGTGCCAATGCTGTAAATGCACCTATGTGGGTTGAGCTTCAAGAGGCCTTTGAGTGGGCGGATCGCACGGCTGAGGTGAGAGTGATCATTCTGAGCGGTGAGGGTAAACACTTTTGTGCAGGAATCGATTTGTCGATGTTCGCGGGCATTACAACCGAGCATGAAGACCCCTCTCGCGCCAACGAGCAGTTCGTAGACCACATTCAGGGACTGCAGCGAAATTTGCAGTCGTTGCGAATTTGCAAGAAACCTGTCCTTGCCGCCGCTCACGGGGCTTCTATTGGTGCCGCCATAGACATGATCTGTTATGCCGATATGCGCTACTGCGCAGCTGGGACAACTTTTTGCGTCAAAGAGATTGATATTGGCATTGTGGCCGACGTCGGTACGCTTCAGAACTTACCTGGTCTCATGCCCGATGGTTTGGTCAGGGAGTTGGCACTTACGGGGCGCAACATGGACGCCGAAGAAGCCAAAGAGAGTGGCTTTGTTACTCGGGTTTACCCTGATCGTGAAGCGTTAATGGCTGGTGTGCGAGGGATTGCTGCGCAGCTTGCAGAAAAAACACCGCTGGCGATACGTGGCACCAA
>JGI26253J51717_1001271_pt1 | contig 10386 bp, 10 predicted proteins | sample SaaInlV_100m_DNA_6_FD_51717 | JGI IMG/M metagenome (IMG submission 51717)
GTTCTTTGTCTTCCCGAGGTTTTATTGAATTTTGAGCAGTTTCCATGAAATTCACTAAAAAATAAGGGTCAAATAAATCCAAATATTCTTCTATGCTGCCACCAAATGGAGGTCCATCTTCCGTTAATGGAAAATTAAATAATAGGCCAGTTAAAATACCTTTTGGTTTTAATAATTCATGCATTTTACGGGCGTACATTTCTCTATTAGTGGGTGGTATAGCGCAAAAAAATGTTTGTTCAAGGATCATATCAAAAGGTTCCTTTTGAAAATCAAAGAAGTCTGTGCAGTGCAAGTGATCTTTTGGAAAATCTTCACATTTAAGTGCAATTTCAGCTAAGGGTTTTTTAGCAATATCCAACACATGAACATTGGTATAGCCTTTTTGATGCAAATAAATGGCTTCATATCCCATACCGGCACCAGGAATTAAGATGTTTAAATCTTTTTTATCCGGATATTTAAAAGCCAGTTGGTCTATAGCAGATTTCATTGGAGGAGAAATAGCTCCAATGTCCCAAGCAGTTTGTTGGTTGTTGTATCTCTCTTCCCAGTAGGCTTTATTTAAGTCTTCATTTGTATTCATACGGTGCTGTGTTCTTATTCCCAATCTTTATTTTCCTCGTTCTCTTGGGCGTAGTCAGAGAGGTCTCTTCTTTCTTTCTTTGTAGGTCTTCCTGTACCACTTTTCCTATAGTGTTCTTGTGCAAGTGTGGCTACTTTGTGTTGTTCTAAAGCTTCTAGTGGAGTGGTGTCTTTGCGGTACATGTCCACCAATTTAGCACCCAACCTGCTAGCAGGTATGTCCAGCACGGTACACTGAAAATTGATTTGATTTTTTCTAATGAGGAGTTTATCCATAGGATATACTTCTCTGGAAGGCTTGGCAATTTGATCATTAACCCTGATTTGACCCTTCTTACACGCTTCTGAAGCAATGTTTCTGGTCTTAAAATATCTCAGAGCCCACAGGTATTTATCTAAACGCATAAACAATACAAATTCTTTGTTAATGTCTCTGACAAAAATAAGGGAAAATTGTATCTTGCCGGCCTTAAAATGATTCTAAATGTCTAAGAATACTATATTCCTTTGTGCTTTTGTATTACTCACTGTTATTTCTTGTAAAAAAAATGAGATAATAGGGGTAGAAACAATTCCGCCACTTTCTTTAAGTGAGGTTGAACCAACCAATGCTGAAGATATTTCTGCTTTTTTGGAGACACATTTTTACAATTATGAGTCTTTTCAGAATCCACCAGAAGGTTTTGACTTCAAAGTAAGGGTAGACACGCTAGCTGGTGACAACGTGAATAAAACGCCGCTTTCCCAAATGATGCAATCAGAAACCATAGCTATTGATTCTGATTATTATGGTTTAGACACTAAAGAGGTGGTGAACCACACCTATTATTATTTGGTGTTAGAGAAGGTGGAAGTGGAATCTCTCCTACCGTTGCAGATTCTACACTTATTAAGTATGAGGGGAGTTTTTTAAATGGCAAATCATTTGACGCTTCTGCTAGTTTCTTGTGGCAATACCTTCCCTTTACGATTAGAGGGTATCAGTTGGGTGTAAATAAGCTTAAAGCTGGTCTTAATGTGGAGAACCATCCTGATGGAACTACTACGTTTACTGACAGTGGGATTGGCTTGTTTGTTTTTCCTTCTGCCCTAGGTTACTACAACTCTAGTTCTGGTGTTATTCCAGCTTATACGCCACTGATGTTTTCTATTGAATTGGGTAAATTTGTTATAGACACAGATTATGACAACGACGGTATTCCATCCATATTAGAAGATTTAAATGGGGACGGGATTTTAGGTAACGATAATACAGATGCAGCTGAAGAGGCCAGTAGCTTCCAGCAGGCTTTAGCCAATCACGCAGATTCAGATGACGACAACGATGGTATTCCTACCAGAGAGGAAATTGTCATTAATGCAGACGGATCCATCACTTTTACCGACTCAGATGGCGACGGTATTCCGGACTATCTAGATAAAGATTAAAAAAAAAAGCCCTGCAATGCAGGGCTTTTTTTTTGACTTGTTATTTTATGCTATAAAGCGTAAGACAAAGCAAAGATCACTTGGGTAGGCCTTGTGTCTATAAAGCTTTCAGAAACACTAGTGATATTGTTGTTGATCAGCGAAATTTGATTTGGACTTAATCCCCTTTCAAACCTCACATCTAAGCCCAGACGTCCCAGATTTAAACCAGCTCCGAATTGAAAACCAATCGTAGTGTTTTTTTCTAAATCGGTTAATGCAACCTGTTTTATATCAAAATCATTGCCTAAAACAAATTGAATAGAAGGACCAGCAAACACATGTAGAGGACCTAGAATTTCATATCCTAAAAGAATGGGCAGGTCTATTTTAGATTGGCTGTAAACCCCACTGCTCCCTGAAAAATCATAAGCACTTTTGGTATGGGTGAAGATCAATTCTGGTCTGAGATAAAAAATAGGCAATTTCATTTTAGCATAAAGGCCAAGGTGGTACCCCATTTTTTGATCAGATCCTGAAATAAGGTCATTTGCAGCACTGCTTACAGCATTTTTTAAATCTCCGTTCTGGCTGTAATTTACCCCAGCTTTAATTCCTATACCTGTTTCTTTCTGTGCAAAGCCTTGAAAAGTGACTAAGGCCAAAGCTATAAGTAATAATTTTTTCATCTTAATTTGTATTTAAAGTAAAAGACGCATTTTAAGATCTTTTTGAAAGAATTAAAATGCGCCTTTGGACATTTGTATTATAACGAATTTATTTGCGTTTTATTACTTTTTCACAAGCAGTTGTAATAGCTGCTGCGTTTAATCCGTATTTCTCCATAAGTTGTGCTGGTGTGCCACTTTCTCCAAAAGTGTCATTTGTACCAATAAATTCTTGTGGTACAGGATGTTTTGAAGCCAAAGTCCTCGCAACACTTTCTCCTAATCCCCCTAAGATATTGTGCTCTTCAGCAGTAACAATACAAGATGTTTTGGCTACTGAAGCTAAAATAGCTGCTTCGTCTAGTGGTTTAATGGTGTGTATATTAATGACCTCTGCACTTATCCCTTTTTCTGCTAATTGTTCAGCGGCAATTAAAGCTTCCCAAACAAGGTGACCAGTGGCCACGATGGTAACGTCTGTACCTTCTTGTAAAATTATGGCTTTACCTATTTCAAAAGGGGCGTCTTCCGGAGTAAAATTAGCCACAGCAGGTCTTCCAAAACGCAAGTAAACAGGACCATGGTAATCTGCTATTGCAATGGTAGCCGCTTTTGTTTGGTTGTAATCACAGGTATTAATGACCACCATTCCTGGTAGCATTTTCATTAAACCTATATCTTCAAGGATTTGGTGTGTAGCACCGTCTTCTCCTAAGGTTAATCCTGCATGTGAGGCACATATTTTAACATTCTTATCTGAGTAAGCAACAGATTGCCTGATTTGATCGTATACCCTACCAGTAGAAAAGTTGGCAAATGTACCAGTGAATGGAATTTTTCCTCCAATTGTTAATCCAGCGGCAATTCCAATCATATTTGCTTCTGCAATACCTATTTGATAAAAACGTTCTGGGTTCTCAGCAATAAATTCATCCATTTTTAAGGAACCTATAAGGTCTGCACACAATGCAACTACATTTTTATTGGTTCTTCCTAAATGGGCCAATCCTGCACCAAAACCACTTCTAGTATCTTTTTTCCCTGTATCTATATATTTTTTCATCTTATTGTGGTTTAGTAGTCCCCTAAAGTTTCTGGATTTTGAGCCAGTCCGTTGGCTAGTTGTTCGTCATTTGGTGCTTTACCATGCCATGCGTGGGTATGCATCATAAAATCTACCCCATTACCCATTACGGTGTGCATGAGTACACAAACNGGTTTTCCTTGGCCACTAAGGGATTTGGCTTTTTTTAAACCTTCTATTATAGCAGACATGTCATTTCCTTTTTCAATTGAAAGTACTTCCCAGTCAAAAGCTTTGAATTTGGCTGCTATATCTCCCATGTACAATACGTGGTCTGTTGAACCATCTATTTGCTGTCCATTTAAGTCTATTGTTGCAATGAGGTTGTCTACTTTTTTTGCTGAAGCATACATAATGGCTTCCCAATTTTGACCTTCTTGTAGTTCTCCATCGCCATGAAGGCTGTACACTAGATGAGAATCATTGTTGAGTTTTTTAGCTTGTGCTGCGCCAATGGCCACAGACATTCCCTGTCCCAAAGAACCAGAAGCCATTCTTATTCCAGGCAAACCTTCATGCGTAGTTGGGTGTCCTTGAAGTCTTGAATTGATCAATCTGAATGTACTTAATTCTGCCACAGGGAAATAACCCCTACGCGCAAGAACACTGTAAAATACAGGAGAGATATGTCCATTGGATAAAAAGAATAAATCTTCTTCTTTACCGTCCATATCAAAACCTTCTTTTAGCTCCATTACTTCATTGTAAAGGGCTACAAAAAATTCAGCACATCCTAAGGAACCTCCAGGGTGACCAGAGTTTACTTTGTGTACCATACGCAAAATGTCTCTTCTGACCTGCGTAGTCAATTGGTTTAATTCTGTAATATTTGCCATGTTTTTATTGGGTAGTTTAACAGGCGTAAAAATAAGGCCCTTATATGGGCTACACAACTTGAGTTGTTACTATTTATCAACGAAATGGCATTTTATTTTATAGCCTCTAAAGTGAATACTCCATAGGGGTTTAGTATATTTGCGGCTAGATTTATATACTTTGAAATTCAACTTATCCCATAGAGACCCACAATCTAAAGCTCGGGCAGCTACTTTAGAAACAGACCACGGTATTATTGAAACCCCTATTTTTATGCCTGTAGGTACGGTGGCTTCTGTAAAAGGAGTGCATCAGCGTGAGCTAAAAGAAGAGATTAAGCCAGATATTATTTTAGGGAATACCTACCATTTGTATTTGAGGCCAAAAACAGATATTCTGATGAAAGCTGGTGGGCTCCACAAATTTATGGGCTGGGATAAAAATATTCTTACAGACAGTGGTGGTTACCAGGTGTATTCGCTTTCTTCTAACAGAAAAATAAAGGAAGAAGGGGTGAAATTTAAATCCCATATTGACGGGTCTTATCACTTTTTCACCCCTGAAAATGTCATGGAAATCCAGCGCAATATTGGCGCAGATATTATCATGGCCTTTGATGAATGCACCCCTTATCCTTGTGATTACTCCTACGCCAAAAGGTCCATGCATATGACCCACAGATGGTTGGATCGTTGTATGACGCATCTGGAGAAAACACCCTATACTTACGACTACGAACAGACTTTTTTTCCTATTGTTCAAGGATCCACTTATAAAGACCTTAGGAGACAGTCTGCAGAGTTTATTGCCTCTGTAGGTGCCCAAGGTAACGCCATTGGCGGTTTGTCAGTAGGGGAGCCTGCAGATGAGATGTACGCTATGACTGAAGTGGTTTGTGAAGTGCTTCCAGAAGACAAGCCTAGGTATTTAATGGGGGTGGGAACTCCGATTAATATTTTGGAGAATATTGCTTTAGGAATAGATATGTTTGACTGTGTTATGCCTACTAGAAACGCCAGAAATGGCATGCTTTTTACGGCGCATGGGACCATAAATATTAAAAATAAAAAGTGGGAGGCAGATTTTTCAGCTGTAGATGAAATGGGTCATACCTTTGTAGATACAGAATACTCAAAAGCGTATTTNCGCCATTTGTTTGCTGCCAATGAATACTTGGGAAAACAAATTGCTACCATTCATAACTTAGGCTTTTATATGTGGTTGGTTCGCACTGCTAGAGAAAAAATTATTGCAGGAGAATTTGCTGCTTGGAAAGCAATGATGGTGGTTCAAATGGATAAACGACTGTAGTAGTGAAGATTCTAGATTGGTACATACTCAAAAGATACTTACTCACCTTCTCGGTGATGCTAATGCTATTTGTACCTATTGGAATTATGGCCAACCTGGCGGAGCAGGTAGGTAAGATTATAGACAACAATGCCCCTTTGGAAGAAGTATTGGTGTATTACGGTAACTTCACCATATACATTGGGAGCTTACTCTTTCCTATTTTTCTTTTTTTATCCGTTATTTTCTTCACCTCTAAACTGGCAAACAATACAGAAATAGTCGCTATTTTAAGCTCTGGTGTGTCATTTAATAGGTTTTTAAGGCCCTATTTTATTGGGGCGAGTATTATTGCTGCGCTCATGTTTTTTATGGTGATGTTTATTGTGCCTCATGCGAGTAAAGGGTATAATGAGTTTATTTTTAAGTACCTCAAAAAAGGAAAAGAAGACCGCATTACCAACAACATTTTCAATCAGGTAAATGAAAATGATTTCTTGTATGTGAGTAGTTATGATCCAAGCAGGTCTAGGGGGTATAATTTCACCCTCGAACATTTTAACGAGCACAATGAATTGGATTATAAAATCAGTGCTGCAACAATTAGGTGGAGGGAAAAAGATTCTATGTATCAGCTCACTTCTTTTGAGAAGAGGTATTTTACGGACAGCCTTGCAAGAATTGAAAGCAAAGCAACCTTAGATACTGTTTTTGCATTTAAAATATCGGATCTTACTCCGGTTTCATACATAGCAGAAACAAAAAACTTAATTGAATTAAACGACTTTATAGCAGACCAAAAGCGAAAAGGCGCCAGTAATATCAATACTTACATTATGGTTAAATACAAGCGCTGGGCACTTCCTTTTACAGCATTTATTCTCACTTTTATTGCTGTGGGGGTTTCTGCCGCAAAGCGAAGGGGTGGTATGGGTGTTAACTTGGCATTTGGTATTTGTGTGGCTTTTATTTACATCTTTTTTGATAGGGTATTTGGTACCTTGGCGCAACAGTCTGGCTTGTCCCCACTAGTGGCTATTCTAGTCCCTAATATTCTTTTTAGTTTTATAGCTGTTTATCTTTTAAATAATGCCAAACGCTAATTTTAAGCACTTCGCACACCTTCATTTAATTGTATTTATCTGGGGTTTTACTGCAGTCATAGGAAAGCTTATTTCTATAGACGCACTTCCATTGGTCTGGTACAGAATGGCTATGGCCATGGTTTTGGTATTTATATATATTAACCTCATGCGTTTTTCTTGGCGTTTGCCTATTAGAACGGTGCTTGGCCTATTGGGAACGGGGGCTATAATAGCCCTTCATTGGGTGACTTTTTTTAAAGCTATAAAAGTATCTAATGTTTCCATAGCTTTGGCTTGTATGTCAGTAGGGGCTTTATTTGCAGCATTCCTAGAACCTTTGTGGTACAAGAGAAAATTGGTGGGTTACGAAGTGTTATTTGGTCTGATGGTTGTTTTTGGTTTGGGAATTATCTTTAAAGTAGAAACCCACTATTGGCAGGGCATTCTTTTAGCGGTTACCTCTGCTTTTTTGGTGGCTGTTTTTTCTATGATCAACGGCCTGTACATCGCAAGATTTAAACCTTCTATCATAGTCTTTTATGAAATGGCAGGAGGGGTATTGCTACTGTCTTTTTATTTGGCTTTTACCGGTGCTTTCACAAATGATTTTTGGGCTATTTCTACTGCAGATATAGGGTATTTGTTTTTATTAGCTTCTCTATGTACGGCCTATGCCTTTATAGCCTCTGTAAAGCTCATGGCATTCATCAGTCCTTATTCTGTGATGTTAACCACCAATCTAGAACCAGTATATGGCATTGTACTCGCTTTTTTTATTTTCGGATCTAGTGAGCAAATGACCCCGATGTTTTATGGTGGTGCCAGTGTCATACTATTGACGGTAATTGCCAATGGTATTTTAAAAAATAGGCTGAGGCTAAAAACTAAAACTAAGGCATAGATTGTAGCATATTAATTTTATATTTGTCAGTTGTTACCAATTAAAACACCCCATGGAGTATTTAGATTTTGAGCTTCCTATTAAGGAACTAGAAGACCAGCTAGACAAGTGTGTGATTATAGGAGAAGAGAGCGACGTAGACGTTAGCGAGACCTGTAAACAAATTGAAAAAAAATTACAAGAGACCAAAAAAGACATTTACAAGAACTTAACTGCTTGGCAGAGGGTTCAGTTGTCTAGGCATCCTAATAGACCTTACACTTTAGATTATATCAAAGCCATTTGTGGAGAGACTTTCTTAGAACTTCACGGAGATAGAACCGTTAAGGATGACAAAGCCATGATTGGTGGTTTGGGAAAAATTGGAGACCAGTCCTATATGTTTATTGGCCAGCAAAAAGGTTACAATACAAAGACAAGACAATACAGAAACTTTGGGATGGCCAATCCTGAAGGCTATAGAAAAGCCCTTAGACTCATGAAATCTGCGGAGAAATTTGACATCCCAGTAGTGTGTCTTATAGATACTCCAGGGGCATATCCTGGAATTGAAGCAGAAGAAAGAGGGCAAGGAGAAGCCATTGCGAGGAATATACTTGAAATGACCAGGCTTAAAGTGCCTATCATTGTGATGATTATTGGGGAAGGTGCTTCTGGTGGAGCGCTAGGAATAGGGGTAGGAGATAAGGTGCTGATGTTAGAGAATACCTGGTATTCTGTTATTTCTCCTGAATCTTGTTCTTCTATTTTGTGGAGAAGTTGGGAGTATAAAGAACTGGCCGCAAGCGCCCTTAAGCTAACCGCTACCGATATGAAAAAACTCAAGCTTATTGACGAAATTGTGAGAGAACCATCCGGTGGTGCCCACAGTGATAGAGATAAAATGTTTGAGATTGCCAAGCAAAAGATTAGCACTCATTTTAATGAGCTCAAAAACTTATCCCCAAAAGAATTGGTGGCAAGCCGCATGGAAAAATACGCTAATATGGGTGTCTATAACGACTAAACCCCTAGTTTATAAAGTCTTTTCAAAACTGCTGTTTTTTAACAGCAGTTTTTTTATGCTTATCAACAATTTTTGTAACTTATTAACAGTCAGATTGTGAATGAACGGTGGATAGTCGGGACGCACTTTTTTAGGTCTGACCCTATCTTATTACGTACATTAGCAACTATGGAAAACCCTCAAGCATTCACTAGAAACACCCCTAACAACGCCACACTTGTTACGCTAGAACGCGGCAAAATACCGCCTCAAGCAATTGATTTAGAGGAGGTTGTGTTGGGAGCAATGCTTATTGATAAAAAAGGGGTAGATGAGGTTATTGATATTTTACATCCGGATGTATTCTATAAAGACGCCCACAGGTTTATCTACGAGGCAGTTTTCACTTTGTTTGAAACCTCTGAACCCATTGATTTATTAACCGTTTCTGCACAATTAAAGAAAGAAGGTAAACTCGAAAAAGTAGGGGGAGATTTTTACCTCATAAACCTGACCCAAAAAGTGGCTTCTTCTGCCCACATTGAATTCCATGCGAGGATTATATTGCAGAAATATATTCAGCGAAGCCTTATCAAAATCTCCAACGAGATTATACAAGAAGCTTATGAAGACAGCACCGATGTTTTTGATTTATTAGATGCAGCAGAATCTAAGCTTTACGACGTGACGCAAGGAAATTTAAAGCGTTCCGCAGAAACAGCGCAAAACCTTGTGATTCAAGCAAAGAAGCGAATTGAAGAGATTGCCAATAAAGAGGGTCTGAGTGGTATTCCGTCTGGTTTTGACAAGCTAGACAAGCTTACTTCAGGTTGGCAACCGAGTGATTTAATTATTGTAGCAGCTAGGCCTGGTATGGGTAAAACCGCTTTAACCCTTTCTATGGCGCGTAATATTGCGGTGAACAACAACCAAGGTGTCGCTTTCTTTTCTTTAGAGATGTCTTCTGTTCAGTTAATCACAAGGCTTATTTCTTCTGAAACAGGATTGTCTTCTGAAAAACTAAGAACTGGTAAACTAGAGAAACATGAATGGGAGCAATTAAATGTAAAGGTAAAAGCCTTAGAAACGGCTCCCTTATTTATAGACGACACCCCCTCTTTATCCATTTTTGACCTTAGGGCCAAAGCAAGGAGATTGGCCTCACAGCACGGTATAAAGCTTATTATTGTAGATTACCTTCAATTAATGACTGCCGGAACCAGTCAAAAAGGTGGTGGAAACAGAGAGCAAGAAATTTCAACTATTTCTAGAAACTTAAAGGCCTTAGCCAAGGAATTAAATGTGCCTGTAATAGCACTGTCTCAATTGTCAAGGGCAGTGGAGACTAGGGGAGGTTCAAAGCGTCCAATACTATCCGATTTAAGGGAATCTGGAGCCATAGAGCAAGATGCAGATATTGTTTCCTTTATCTACAGACCAGAATACTATAAAATTGAGGAATGGGATGACGACGAAAGATCTCCAACAGACGGCCAGGCAGAATTTATTGTGGCCAAACACAGAAATGGTGGCTTAGACAACATTAGGCTTAAATTCGTTGGTAA
>JGI26253J51717_1001273_pt1 | contig 10385 bp, 10 predicted proteins | sample SaaInlV_100m_DNA_6_FD_51717 | JGI IMG/M metagenome (IMG submission 51717)
TTAGTAAGGTATTACAATGCTTTGGCTTGGATTATGGTGCCCCCACACGGACTCGAACCGCGGACCTACTGATTACAAATCAGTTGCTCTACCAGCTGAGCTATAGGGGCGCTGAGCGAGGATTTAGGACAAAAAAACTGCCTATGCAAGCCCTACCTATGCGCTTTTGCCAAAAGAAATATCGCTCCGAGGGAAAGGGTGATGATGAGCAATGCAGCGGGGGTGGATCCGTGGAAGTTTTCCAGGCTGGCTTGTGCGTAGACATGGGTGGACAGCGTGTCGAAATTAAACGGGCGCAGCAGAAGCGTTGCGGGCAGTTCTTTAACCGTATCCACAAAGACAAGCACCATAGCAGATGCCAGGCTTCCCCGCATAAGCGGTTGATATATATTTACTAAGACATCTTTTGGCCCGCGCCCCAATGTGCTTGCGGCCAGTGGGATATTGGTTGAGATCGCGGCCAAGCCGGCCTCAGCAGCCCCAACACCAATCGCGAAAAAGCGAACGCAATAGGCAACGATCAATGCGCCCGCGCTCCCGGTGAGAAGGAGGCCGGGATCGCGACGGAAGGTCGCAAAAACGAGGTCTGCCAGCCAATTGTCAAACGTGGCCAAGGGAATCAATATCCCCAAACCGAGGACGGCACCAGGAAAGGCATAGCCCACAGTCGTCAGGGTCAGCAAAGATTTTTTCCATGCCGCCGGGGTTTTCTGCAACCCCAAAACCATAACAGTGGCGAGCGTTACGACCAATCCAGCGCTTGCGCCACCCAAAGCCAAGCTGTGCGCCGCCGCGCGCCAAAGGCCGGTGTCGCTCCAAAGGCTCAGATCCGACACGACAGGCGCCACCAAAACCATCAATGGAATTAAAAATCCCAACCCCATAGGAACCAAGCAATAGAGCAGCACGGCTGCCCCCTGCCGCGAGGACAGAGGTTGCGGCTGGATCGGGGCCAATTGACGACCCGATTTGTGAAAGCGCGCGCGGCGGCGGCCAATTTTCTCGACCCCCAGCAAGCCCGCCACAATCAAGGCGGCCAGCACTGCCAATTGCGCCGCACCCCCCGGGTCATAGCTTTCCAACCAAATCGAAAAAATACCCGTGGTGAGAGTCTGCACGGCAAAATAATCTACTGTCCCAAAATCATTTAAGGTTTCCATCATGACTATGGCTGTTCCAGCGGCAATGGCAGGGCGCGCTTGTGGGAGGCTCACGCGCAAAAATTGCCGCATATGCCCCAAGCCAAGTGAACGGGCGACATCCTGACCACTGGCCGGCAGCTCGCGGAATGCCGCTCGGGCCAGAAGATACACGTAAGGGTAGAGTGTCAAAGACAGCACGAATATTGCGCCAGGCAACGAGCGAATATTGGGAAACCAATAGTCCCGAACCGAAGACCATCCAGCCAGATCACGCAAAGTTGTTTGCAGCGGACCGGCATATTCCAAGACATCTACCCAAGCGTATGCGGCCACGAAAGAGGGCATCGCCAGCGGGAGAAACAACCCGTATTGCACCCATTTGCGCCCTGGAAACTCGAGATGCGTAATCAAATAAGCCAAAGATGTGCCGAGGAGCAGACTAACAGCACCAACGCCCAACATCAGCGAGAGGCTATTGCTCAAATACCGCGGAAACACCGTGGCCAAAAGATGCGCCCAGCGCGCGCCATCGCTGCCAAAGCCCATCCAAGCAATCGAAACAATTGGCAAGAGCACACAGCCAGCAATGGCCAATGCAAGCCATCTGCCCAATCCCGCGCGTTTCTTTAATTTTTCTGCCACGAAGCCCTCATTTTTGATTTCGGCTGTTTTATATTTATNAACGGTTGCCTATACTCTGGCCGCTNAGANTTATTTCCAAGGCAGCATATTTCGATGCAAATTGTTTATCATATTGGCGCCCATTGCACAGACCAAGATGCCCTGCACGCTTCGCTTGTGAAGAACAAAGCCGCGCTTGTCCAGAATCAGGTCGCCCTGCCCCACCCGCGCAAATATCGAAATGTCATTCGAGAAAACCTGCAAGCCATGGCCAAGGGCGCACGCCCGGATATGTCGGGAGAGGAACTTTTGGCCGATATTCTTGGCGATTCAGATGCTGAGCGGGTGATTTTGACCAATGCAAATTTCATCTGCGTGCCAAACCGAATTTTCGAGGGCGGAGATTTCTATGCTTTGGTGGTGGAAAAGCTCCAGGCCTTTGGCACTTTGTTCCAAGGCCATGACATTGAACTGTCACTGTGCATGCGTGATCCCGGCACCTTTATTCCAGCCGCTTATGGCAAATCTCACGGACGGTCGTTTCAGCGCTTTATGGCGGGGGCCGCGCCCACTGTGGTTCAATGGTCCGGTCTGATCCATCGCATGCGCACTGTCTTGCCAAATGCGCAGATCACAGCTTGGTGCAACGAGGATACACCCTTTATTTGGCCCAAAATCCTGCGTCACCTAATTGGAATAGATGCAGAAGAACCGGTAAAGGCTGGCTATGATCTGATTGGATCTTTGTTGACGGAAATTGGCACTCAGAAAATGCAAAACTATTTCAAAGCCAATCCGCCCAACTCAGAAAAAGAACGCCAAAGAGTTTTGGCGGCTTTTTTAGAGCATTATGCCAATCCGGCGGCGGTGGAGGAAGAAATCACCCTGCCCGGCTGGACGGATGATCTGCTCAACCGCCTGTCTGACCTATATGATGAAGATGTGAATGCCATCATCTCACGCGGAGATGTTGAAGTGATTGAGCCGGCCCTTTGAGGGCCAGCCGCACACTCACATGCCCAAGGCTTCTTTATACATTTCCAAAATAGCTTCTTCTTCGGCAATATCATTTTGGTCCCGCTTGCGCAGGGTGATGAGTTTGCGCATGACTTTCGTGTCATACCCACGGCCCTTGGCCTCTGCCATCACTTCTTTTTGTTGTTCTGCCAGATCTTTTTTTTCGGCATCCAAACGCTCAATACGTTCTATGAACTGCCGCAATTCATCGGCCGTGACGCGATAGCTGCTGTCGATTTCTGACATGGGGGACTCCGTTGTAATAAGTGATTGTGCAGCGATACCCTTCGTTTTCGACTTGCACAAGCCGCCTTCCTTCGCGACTGTGGCGCAAATTTAAAGTTTTCGGAGTAGACTATGGATTGGCTCATCATCCCAGGGATTGTCGTGACCTTTATCGGACTTGGCCTGCTATTTTACACCATCGCACGGATAATGCGGGCGAAGAAACAAGGTCTCAGCGACGAAAAATGAAGCTGCAGCTTCAATCGGCCGTAGCTTGGAACCTGGGCGCCATGGGGTGCTCTGCAATTGGGCTGATGATGGTGATGATTGGCATCATGCTGTAATCCCCCGCGCCCTTTAAGACATACCAAAAACGAGGACCCAACAGCCATGCAGATTAACACCCTTTCCGACGCTTATTCCGTATCACCGCAGATAGAGGTCTCCGATGTGCCAAGCATCATGCAGGCAGGTTTCAAATCTGTGATATGCAATCGCCCAGATCAAGAAAATCCTGAACCCCGCCAAATCGAGGCCATTAAGGCCGCCGTCGAAGCCGCCAGGATGGAATTCGCCGAAAATGTTTTCGATCCGTCAAGCTTCGGCCCCGATAAGATAGAGCGGCAAGCGGAGCTTTTGGCGCAACTGCCAAGCCCCGTCTTTGCCTATTGCGCCTCGGGCAATCGTTGCAGCATTGTTTGGGCCTTTGCCCAAGCCGGGCGCATCGCGACCGATACCATTTTGGACGCCACCACCCAAGCNGGGTATCAATTGGCCCATCTGCGGCCACAGCTGGAGATGCTGGCGCTTAATCGNGCGGAAGACTGACCCGAAACGCCGCGCCGCGCTGGCCCGGCAGNTAGGAAATCTGCCCTCCCAAGTTGCTGATAATCTCCCGGCAAATCGCCAGACCAAGCCCCGCGCCNCCNGCTTTTGAATGATCTGAGGCGCGGGCAAATTTCTCGAAAATCATATCNTGATTGGCCTTATCGACCCCGGCGCCATTGTCGATAAAGTCCACGGTTATGNCCNCGGGCGTCTCGCTTACACTGACGATCAACTCTGGCCGCTGCGCCTCGCAATATTTCGCGGCATTTGACATGAGGTTGATAAATACTTGGGTCAAACGATCGGGGTCTGTGAGGATCGAAATATCCTCACGCCCAGCGCTTCGGCGGATCCTTATATGCTGCTCCACATTGGCCGAGGCCTCCGCACGATCCAATATATCGCGCAACCGTGCTTGGCGAAGCTCCAGTGAGACTTGACCATTCTCCAGCACCGAAAGGTCCAAAAGATCATCCAACAACCGGGTCAATCTTTGGGTTTCATCCTCAATGATCCGCGCATATTTTGGCCGGTCACCATCCGAAAGATCTGGATCTTGCAGAATTTCCGAAAACGCTCGAATCGATGTCATGGGCGTGCGCAGCTCATGGCTGATTTGACTGAGGAACGCATCCTTTTGGATCGAAAGCTTTGTGAGTTTGTCGTTGGCATCGCGCAGTTTGCGCGCGGTTGTGGTCAATTCGCCGGACTTGGCCTCTAACTGGTTGGAATATTCCATGATCTGCGCGGTTTCATCCGCCACTGCCATCAAATCCTCGACCGTGACAGAAGACCCACCGGCCATTTGCCCCAACATCGCATGGGCTGTGGCCGCTCCAACACTGCCGGCCAAGCCTCGCTCAAGGGTTTCAAGAAATTGCGGCGTCGGATCCGGTAGATAGCCCTGTTTTCCCTGCCGTTGTGCCGCCGTGCGAAACAAGTTTTGTGCTTGAGCCGCGCCAATAATGCGCTGGGCCATGCTCAAGAGATCCTCTGCGTCTGTGGCCCCTCTTTGCCAGCCGCGTGCCGAAGGGCCGCTGTCAAAAGCGCTGATGAATTGCACCGCTTGCACCCGCTCCAAGGGAGATGGTCTCGATAGAATAGAGCCGGCCACAAAGGCGAAGCTGTTCAGCAAAATCGACCACAAGACCGCATGGACCACCGGATCAAGACCTTGGATGCCAAATAGCGCGGTAGGGCGCAGCCATTGCAGCCCCCAAAGCCCGTGGTCGATTGTCTCCTGGGAGATCAACACTTCCGGACCAAAGGACGGCAGGAACATCGTGTAGCTCCAAACCACCAACCCGCAAATCAACCCAGCCAGGGCCCCAATTTTGGTCGCCCCTTGCCAAAAGATTCCCCCCAGCATCACTGGCAAGATTTGCGCGACACCGGCGAAGGATATCAAGCCAATGGACGCCAAGGCCGCCCCACCGCCAGAAATGCGATAATAGAGATAGCCCAGCGTCAAAATGCCGATGATCGAAATGCGCCGCGACGTCAAAACCACACTGCGCACATCGCCGGAAATGGTCGCGCCCTGACCGCGCGCGCGCAACCAAATAGGGGTGACGATATGGTTTGAAATCATAGTTGATAGGGCAATCGCCGCCACAATCACCATCGAGGTCGCCGAAGAAAACCCACCCAGAAAGGCCAGCATCGCCAGGCCATTTTGCTCAGCAGAGAGCGGCAGGGTGAGCACGAAAAGATCCGGGTTGGACCCTACAGGTAAAATATCCAACCCCACCACCGCGATGGGGATCACAAATAATGACATGAGCAGGAGATAAAGTGGAAAGGCCCAACTGGCTGTCGCGAGATGGCTTTCTTCAGAATTTTCCACCACCATCACCTGAAACATGCGCGGCAGACACAAAAATGCAGCGGCCGAAAGGAAGGTGACACCAATCCAGCGCCCGGTACTGACCTCCCATTGTGAGATCGGCGAGGCATCAATGCGCGCCAAAACATCACCCGCGCCACCGGCCAACCCCCAGACCACAAAGACTCCAACCGCCAGCAGCGCTAAGAGCTTAACAATCGCTTCAACAGCAATGGCCATGACAACGCCGCTGTGCCGCTCGTTCACATCAAGATTGCGGGTGCCAAACACAATCGTAAACACTGCAAGGCCTGCTGCGGTCCACAAGGCGATATTTGTTGAGCTGAGAATGTTCTGCGTGCCCTTTGCGAAGACCGAGATCGACAAGGTCACCGATTGCAGCTGCAGGGCAATATAGGGCGTTGTGCCGACCACCGCCATCACCGTCACGAACCCGCCCAAAAGCGCAGATTTCCCAAAGCGCGAGGACACCAGATCCGCAATGGAGGTGATCCGCTCAGCCCGGGCAATCCGCACCAAACGGCGTAAGATCAACCACCAACCGATGAGCACCACCGTGGGACCGAGATAGATGGTCAAAAACTCCAGCCCCGACCGCGCTGCAAATCCCACAGCGCCATAAAAGGTCCAAGCAGTGCAGTAGATCGACAATGACAGGGTATAAATGAGCGGCGTGCGCATCCAACCGCCGCGCCCGGCATCACTCGCCCGTTCAGCCCAAAAGGCAACGCCGAACAGGAAGGCCACATAAATAAGCGAAACAAAAATCAGCAGATCGAGAGACAGCATTCAGCTCCGTCCCACGCCAAATCGTTTGATCACAAGCGCCAGCCCCAGGGTGAAACAGATCAACCCTGCCCAGACGATAAACAGATAGATCAAAGCGGTGGAGGTCGCGGTTCCCGCATCTGCGCCAACCTCGGAGCTGCGCGGCCACATGATCGGAAGCAAAAAAAGGATCATCCCCACGAAAGGTAGGATCAGGGCGGACTCTTTCACGCGCTGCCCGCGGGCGGCATTGGCAACTCTTTTCAGAGTTTGATCGCGCTTGCCGCTCACGGTGCGTGTCCGACCAACGCATTCATGGTTTTCAACACCTCTGCATTGGAAAAAGGCTTTGTCATATATTGGGATGCACCGCGGGCTATGGCGATGTCGCGATCTTTTGTTTGGCCTCTTGCGGTGAGCATCAAAATTGGAATGTCTTTGTAGTCGGGCAGGCTGCGCAACTCTTCGAGAATTTCAAAACCGGAGCGATTGGGCAGCATGACGTCTAAGATAATAGCATTGGGGGCCGTTTGCACGGTTGTGGCCACAGCATTGGCCCCGTCGGAATGCGCATCAACTTTCCAACCGTCGCGCAAAAATATGAAACTGAGGGCTTCAATGATATTCGGTTCATCTTCGATCAGCAAAACATGCCGCATTTTAGCCTCCCTTCGTTCAAATTTACCATCTTTGGCACTAGAGCCGAATTAAACCTGCTTTGTCAAAACCCATCTGAAAAAATTGACGGCTCACGCCGCGCTGGGCAGGCGTGGATATTGCACAAGCGGCATGTGCTGCCAATTGGCAAAGGCTGGTTGGAAGTCGGCGTTTCCGCGCGCAAGATCAACATGGTAGAGCGCAGGACTGGCACGCCCTCAAAACTGGCTGAGGTCACGCGCTCTGCAATAGAAAAGGTGTCAAAGAGATTTTCTTCGCCCAAAGTTCCTGGCCGGCCGCTGTGCAAAATCTGATGACGCGCTGCAACACCAATCTGGGTCAGCGCGCCATAAAGCGGCCAGAGCGCGCAGGCCGACCCAACCCGTGGCGCTTGGAAATCATCGCAGGGCTGCTTGAACAACAAGCCGCCACTGCCATCGCAAATCATCAACCCAACAGGTGGGCGGTTGGGATCAGGAGGTAGGCTGGCCAAGCGCCGAAAGATAAGGGGCAATGACAGCTCTGTCTCTCTGGCGATTCGCACGGGATCCAGTCCAAACTCTGCCACCAGCTGTAGCAATTTCGGCAGGCGGAAGTTCTGCGCATCGCGCCAGTACTGTCGAAAATACGCTAACCCCAAGGTTTTTGCCGCCGCCGAAGCCTCTGCCAACAGGCCCTCCGCCACGGGGGCGCTCCATTGGCGCATGTCTTCCAGCTCGGCAAAATGATAGCCATTTTTTGCCAATAGGCTATCGAGCTCATCCAGTGGCGACAGCGTATCAAGCACCCGATCCGAATCGCCATCCAGATAATCCGCAAGAGATTGGCTGGCGGTGGCCAGGCGAATACTGTCCTGAAACACGTTGGTTTGGAATCTGCGCTGCCAATTTTGATCCATCTCCCCAGGCTCTGCCAGAATACTCGCCGTTGATCGAATGGCAGAGACCGTTGAGAGCACCTCATGCAACGCCTCAGACAGAAATGGGTCATGCGCAAGACGGTCCGATAGGCTACTGACTGTTTGTTGCAGCGCGGTAATTTGGCTCTGCTGGGCCGAAATTAGGCGCGCCCAATCGGTAAAGCGATCCGCAAAATCCTCTGTCTGGCTGAGGTCAACCTCCACATCTGGCCGCGCAATGGCCGCGTCGCGCAGGCTGGTGAGGAGGCTTTTTTCAGCCCCTTGTGCCAGCGCGCCGGGCTCTGTTTCCAAGGCCGCGGCGATATTCAACAGAACTTTGCCGCCGATACGGCGCCTATTGTGCTCAATGAGGTTGAGGTAGGACCCAGAAATTCCCGCGCGCAGGGCGACCTCGGCCTGACGGAGCCCAAGCGCTACACGTCTTTCACGTATTCGACTGCCGGCAAAAGCGCTGCGCTCCATCTCGTGAGTCCTTGACGGTTTTTTATGAGCCTTGAGGTTTTGTAAATTTATTTACAATTTTTATCAAGCATTCGTGCAATAATTTACAAAATATTTGAATCAAACAAGACCACCGTTGCACAACAATCCATCTAAGAGCGACACTAAGATAACACTGTGAAGTGTGTTTTCGGGGGAGCCGCATGATAAAAGCGAGCCCCTTTATTCAATCGGGAGGACTTCAATGTCTAAATCAATTATGAGCCGTCGCAACGTGTTGCAAGCTGGTGCCGCTGCTGGTGCTGGCCTCGCACTGCCGACAATCCTTACCGCGGGCAGCCACTCTGGCTACCTCAACGCACCAACTGGCAGCACTGTCACACTCGGATTTAACGTACCACAATCTGGCCCTTACGCAGATGAAGGCGCAGACGAATTGCGCGCTTACATGCTCGCCGTTGAGCACCTGAACGGTGGCGGCGATGGCGGCATGATGAATACTTTTTCCTCCAAAGCGCTGCAAGGCAACGGCATCCTAGGCAAAAAAGTAGAATACGTCACAGGTGACACGCAAACGAAATCTGACGCGGCGCGCGCTTCTGCGAAATCCATGATCGAAAAAGATGGTGCGATCATGATTACTGGCGGCTCCTCGTCAGGTGTTGCTGTGGCGGTACAAGCATTGTGCCAAGAAGCGGGCGTGATCTTTATGGCAGGCCTGACACACTCAAACGACACCACAGGGAAAGACAAGAAGGCCAACGGCTTCCGTCACTTCTTCAATTCCTACATGTCCGGTGCCGCTCTGGCGCCAGTGCTTGCAGCAAATTATGGTACAGACCGTAAAGCCTATCATCTGACCGCTGATTACAACTGGGGTTACACAACCGAAGAAGCCGTGCGCTCCTCAACTGAAGCCATGGGCTGGGAAACCGTAAACGCGGTGAAAACTCCGCTGACACAGACTGACTTCTCCTCCTACATCGCTCCAGTTCTGCAATCCGACGCAGATGTTCTCGTGTTGAACCACTACGGCGGCAACATGGTGAATTCTTTGACAAACGCTGTGCAGTTTGGTCTCCGTGACAAGCTNGTTAACAACAAGAACTTCGAGATTGTTGTTCCATTGTATTCTCGCCTCATGGCAAAAGGTGCGGGCGCCAACGTTAAAGGCATCTTTGGTTCCACCAACTGGCACTGGTCCCTACAGGACGAAGGCTCAAAAGCTTTCGTTAAATCCTTCGGCACAAAATACGGCTTCCCACCCTCTCAGGCGGCGCATACAACATACGTGCAAACACTCTTGTATGCAGATGCTTGTGAGCGTGCAGGTACATTCAACCCATGCGGTGTTGTTGAGGCTCTGGAAGGGTTCGAATTCGACGGTATGGGCAATGGTAAGACATTGTACCGCGCCGAAGATCACCAGTGTTTCAAAGACGTGCTGGTTGTGAAAGGGAAAGAGAACCCAACATCTGAGTTCGATCTTCTCGAAATCGTTGAGGTAACTCCTGTAGGACAGGTAACTTACGCTCCAGATCACCCACAGGTTGCTGGCGGTTCTTTGGGTACATGTAACCCCGGCGCATAAGCATTTAAACATTTAGGGCGGAGAGTTGATCTCCGCCCTATTTTTATGGCCTTATGAGGCTAAATCAATCTGTTTCGCGAGGGTAGAAAAGTGGACGCAGCCGTCTTACAAATTCTGAACGGTTTAGACAAAGGTTCGGCTTATGCGCTGATCGCCTTGGGTCTGACACTTATTTTTGGCACCTTGGGCGTTGTAAATTTTGCGCACGGGGCGCTGTTTATGATCGGCGCTTTTTGTGCAGTAACATTCAGCCGGCTTCTGGGATGGAGCTACACAGTCATTGATGACACCAAAACGGATTTCTTGGGAAACCCGGCCAAAATTGAAACA
>JGI26253J51717_1001285_pt1 | contig 10349 bp, 10 predicted proteins | sample SaaInlV_100m_DNA_6_FD_51717 | JGI IMG/M metagenome (IMG submission 51717)
GTTCAAATCATTATCCCACTTGATACGTTTACTTTAGAGAATGGCGGTACTGCTTATCTACCAGGATCAAGTTTAGAGCGAATCGATTACAAAGATTTAGAAGACAACCGTGATGATTATAACGAGAGATTGCTATCAGAAGGACAGCAATTTTTAGCAAATCCTGGCGATGTGTTGATGTATGATAGTCGTACATTACATAGCACAATGCCAAACAAATCAAGCGAATATCGCAGTGCATTACTCATAAATGCACTAAAAGCAGACATTATACCAAGAGTTAAAGAATTAGATACCAACACAGATTTTGTCAAAAAGTAAATAAAACTTGACATTTCCTGCAGATAGTGTATGATGATTCGTAAATAAGATTCTATAGGAGGGCTAACAGCCGTGGCAACAAAGAGAAAAATGAGTAGAGCAAAAGTCGTTAAGAAAAATAAAGCTCCGCGCACCCCAAAATTCGTAGATGAAAAATATACAGGTCCAGAACCAGACTGGACTTATGCTGAAGACATGACAGGTGAAGAGTATTATAGAGAAAGGTGTCGTGCAGGATTTTACTACAATTATTTCTTTACTCCAAAAGATGGTAAACCTTGGACACTCACTTGGATGAAAGATAATGAGTATACAAAAGAACAAATAGCCGCAGTGAAAGCAGTCCCTGATACTTGGATACCAATTATTGTTAGTGCATACTGTCGATCATTGGCTAAAGGTATGCCTGTTAATCATAAAGATACACCTGCATACTTAGAGACATTACCGGGTATTACGTCAAATAGTATGGTGGATGCTGATGTATATGTTAAAAATAAAATTGCAGAAGTCATAGAACGTGGACTTACAATCAAACATGAAAAGCGAGTAGAAGAAAAGAAGAAAGATATTCCTCGCCCTAGTATTCAACAATTGTTACGTGATAAAGCAGCAGAAATGGCAACTGAAATTGATAGTTTTGTAGATGATTTTGATTACAAACCTGCTACTCTTAAAAAATTTGATGCTGTTAAGATGCTACGTAAAGTAGAAGCTAAAGGCAATCATGCAAAGTTCATTAAATCATTTTATGAATTAGAATTCAAAGAATATGATGAATTGCTTAATCCTCCTAAGCGTATGAATGAAGCTAAGAAAGATGATTATGAGCAACTCAAAGAAGGATATGCACATCTAAAGAAGCCACAGATTAAAGCAGTACATGAATTATACAGAAGTATCTTAGATGCATGTGATATGATTATGTTAGAGAGTAAAGTTAATCGTACTCCTCGCAAAAAGAAACCACAGAGCAAAGATAAGATCGTTGCTAAAGTTAAATATGCAAAGCAAGATCAGACAACTACAAGTGTATCTATCAAGCCAATCGATTGTTTAGATGCGTCAGCGATTATGACTTATAACACTAGGACACGTAAACTTGGTATCTACTATCCAGATGCTCATAGTAGTCTTTCATTCAAAGGAACAACTCTGATTGGGTTTGATGAAAGTAAGAGTGTGCAAAAGACAATGCGCAAACCAGCAGAACAAGTTTCTAAATTCAAGAAAGTTAGTAAACGTGCTTTGCAAAAAGAGTTTGAAAGTGTCAACAGTGTAGAGACAAAAATGAATGGACGTTTTAATGATCAAACTTTGATATTGCGTGTTTTTTGATAAATACTATTGTTAGGGCGACGGTCCGACATTAACTCATTATCCCGGGAGAACACATAATGGCAAATACAATTAAAACGTTCTATTACATGGAAATTACAGCACCAAATACAGGTGATGTTATAGGACATCAGCGTTATATGCTAGATCAACACATTGCTGAAACAGATTCTAAAAAATCTAAAGTTGCAAAAGAATTCGTTTTCGCAAATGCTAAAATCCACAATAAGGTTGAAGATACGCAAGCAGTTACACTTGAATTTATGAATCAAAGAAATTTTGACACATATATGGTAGCTATTGCAGACTTTAGAGAGTGGGTATCAGCAAATCATGGCGTAGAGTATTCATATGAAAAAGTTTCAAGTACAGATATTGAAGCGGCAAGATCATATGTTGCAAACGATGAAACTGATGTACTTACATATTATGATGAAATGAAAACATATATGGAAGAAACATTACCACAAATTCGAGGTTTTGCTGAAGAATAATTCATAATAGTATAATCACTATTGACCCACGCTTAATAAGCGTGGGTTTTCCATTTAAGGTATAAATGATAAATACTGTATAACGGAGATTTATCAATGCCTAAGAATCGCAACAAAGTCAGAAATGACGTAATCAAAGACATCAGACTGTTACTAGGTGACGGTATGATTGACATAGAATTAGATCCAGAACATTATGATGTAGCACTTGATGTTGCTATTTCAAAGATTAGACAACGTTCGGATAATTCAGTAGAAGAAGATTTCTATGCTATAGAACTAAAAGCAGATGTAGCAGAATATTCTCTTCCAGAAGAAATTATTGAAGTTAAGCAGATTTGGAATCGTTCATTCGGTCATGGTATATCTGGTGGTGTTGATATGGATCCATTTGAATTAGCATATGCAAATTCATATTTCTTTATGAACAATCACATTGGTGGTATTGCAACATATGAAATGTTTTCACAATATCGTGAAACTTTGAATAAGATTGCAGCAACAGAAATTCAATATATTTGGAATCCAGTAACAAAGAAACTGAAAATTTTAAGAAAAATGAGAGCAGATGAAACTGTTCTTTTACATGTATACATAGAACGTAATGAAGATCAGTTGTTTGTTGATCCGTATCTTAAATCTTGGTTGCGTGATTATGCATTAGCATATTGCAAACGTATGTTAGGTGAAGCACGTGGTAAGTTCTCAGCATTACCCGGTGCACAGGGCGGTGTAACACTAAATGGTGCAGAAATGAAAGCAGAAGCAGATGCGTTAATCGAAAAACTAGAATTTGATTTAACAGTACATGTTGATGGATCATCACCACTTGGCTTCGTTATCGGATAACTGCTACAAAATAAGGGCGCTTCGGCGCTCTTTTTGCTTGACAAATCATTTATATCATGCTATAGTTAATTTCAACTTACGAAAGAGTATATTATGATTATTGGTATATGTGGACTTATAGGTTCAGGAAAAGGAACTGTAGCAGATATTCTTGTAGAATATCATGGTTTTCAAAAGATATCATTTGCAGATAAACTCAAAGACGGCGTTGCCGCAGTATATGGATGGGATCGTTCTATGCTTGAAGGTGATACTGATATTAGTCGTATATGGCGTGAAAAAGTTGATCCTTATTGGACTAAAGAGACTGGAAGAGAAATTACTCCTAGACTTGTACTACAAGAGTTCGGCACTGATTGTATGCGTAATGGATTTGATGATAGTATATGGGTCAGTCTTGTTAAGAAACAAATGATTGATAATCCCCATTTAAAGTATATCATACCTGACGTAAGATTCCCCAATGAAATGAATATGATTAAAGAACTTTCAGGTGAAGTCTGGCAAGTTCGTAGAGGCGATCTACCTGAATGGTGGGGAAATGCTGTCTTAGATAATAATACAGACTCAGAACTTATGAAAAATCATGACGTTCACCCCTCAGAATGGAAATGGATAGACAGCAATGATAAGTTTGAGAATATTATTTACAATAATTCGTCATTAGAAGAATTGTATAGTCAGGTTGAGAAAACATTATCTATGTAGTTAANTCAAAAACAGCTATTATCCTCGTTTTTTCATAAATACTACTAGCAATTCGTATATTCAAACAAGGAGAACAAGGATGGCGACATTAGTATCCCCAGGCGTATCAGTAATGGTAGTTGACGAGTCACAGTACGCGGCAGCAACCCAAGGTACCCTACCGTTAGTTGTAGTAGCAACAGCGGCAAACAAAACAGATGCATCAGGCAGCGCAATCGCAGCCGGCACAATTCCAGCTAACGCTGGCGTTGCATATCTTGTTTCTTCACAGCGTGAACTAGTAGAGACTTTTGGTGAACCAAAGTTTTATGAAGTAGGTGGTTCAGTTGTGCAAGGATCAGAAACAAGTGAATATGGTCTACTAGCTGCATATCAGTATCTAGGTGTTTCAAACAACGCTTATGTTATTCGTGCAGACATTGATCTATCACAACTAGAAGCAACATCAAATAAACCAGCAGGTATTATCGCAGGCGGAACATATTGGCATGATACAGATTCATCTGTATATGGCCTATTCAAACGTGTTTCAGGAGCATGGGTACCAGCAAACCCAGTAATTCTAAATGATGCACCAGGCACAGGCAACGTTGAAGCAATCAACGGATCAGGCTATGCATCACCATCGAATACATTTGGATCAACCGGTGATTTTGCAGTGGTAGCATCAACAGCACGTATCACATATCATGTAAAAGTAGGAATCAACTGGGTTCTATTAGGTGACACAGGTTCACCTAACTTCTCATTCACTAAGTTTGAGCCAGCAAGCGCAGTTGATGGTGACACATATATCAGACTAACACAACAGGGCGGAGGTCTAGACTTAGCACTTTCTGTATTTAATTCAGCATCTGGTCTATTCCAAGCAGTGGAAGCACCAGTATATGGTTCAAGTGATTTAGCATCAGCATCTTTAATTACTGAAGGTGATGTATATACTTCGTATAATCAAGCAGGATTGGGTATTATTTCTGTATTAAGACACACTGGTTCAACACAAACTGTACTGACAAGTAACTCAATCCCTGATACTGCATCAATTACTAGCCAATTGGCAGTAGAAGGCGTAGGATTTTCATTTGCGGGCGTAAGTATTGATCAAGTAGTACAAACAATGCAAGCAGACGCATCACTAAACAATGCAAATGTACGTGTTGAAAAAATTGGTACAGATCGTATTCGTTTTACAAAAACAGATGGTCTCGAACTAGAAGTAGAATTTATGTTAGGTCAAACTGATCTAGGATTTACAGATGCAAGCAATACTGCTTCTATATGGGAAAGCCTAGTATATGAAGCATCAGCATCAACACCAGCAGGTGATATTGCTGAAGGTACATTATGGTTTGATGCAGACTTGAAAATTGAAATTCTACGCAATCAATTCAATGGTTCAGAAATGGCATGGTCAACATATGGTTGGTCAGAAGACACTAACAGTTTAGGACAAGCAGACTTACAACTACGTTCGGGTAAACCAGCAAAACGTAAAGATGGAACATCAACATTAGTAGTAGGTGATATCTGGGTAGATTCAGATGCAATGCCATACCCAACAGTATATCGTTGGAGTGGGTCAGATTGGGTTAAGCTAGACAATGCAGACCAATCATCAACTAACGGTGTAGTATTCGGTCATTATGCATACGAAGCACCATTTGATGAAAATGGAGCGGCTAACTCTCGTACTGAACATGCACAAGCACCAAATGCAGAACTACACCCAGAAAATATTCTAATGGTAAACATGGACTACTCAACATACAACGTTAAGCGTTGGACAGATGGTGAGTGGGTATGGGCTTCAGGTCTAAACTTAGATGGCTCAGGTCGTTTCGGTTCAGAAGCAACACGTGGTGTAGTTGTAGAAGCAATGCAAGCGGCACTAGCAGGCAACGAAGGTATTCGTGCAGAATCAACATACTTCAACTTAATCGCAGCACCTGGTTACCCAGAACTAATGGACGAAATGATTACTCTTAACAAAGATAAGAAAGAAATCGCATTCGTTATTGGTGATGCTCCGCTAACACTAAAATCAGATGCAACATCACTTAAAGCATGGGCAGATTCAAATCTTCCAGCAGATGCATATGCAGGTGTTTATTACCCACATGGTCTATCAACTGATCTATCAGGTAATGATGTAGTAATCCCAGCATCAGCAGTTGCACTACGTACACTAGCATTCTCAGACCAAGTATCATTCCCATGGTTCGCACCAGCAGGCTTGACACGTGGCGTAGTATCGAATGCTTCACAAGTTGGTTATGTAACAGGTGAAAATGAATTCTCACGTGTTCGTCTAACAGAAGGTCAACGTGATGTTCTTTATACAAATCGTATGAACCCAATTGCAGATATGCCAGGCACAGGTCTAGTAGTATATGGTCAGAAAACACTTCAATCATATGCATCAGCAATGGATCGTATCAACGTTGCACGTCTAGTAAACTACATGCGTTTCAATCTTGATCAACTATCACGTGGTTTCTTATTCGAACAGAATGACAAAATCACACGTGATAACATGCGTGATGCAGTAGAACGTTTCTGTGGTGAACTAGTTACTAATCGTGGTCTGTATGACTTCTTAGTAGTTTGTGATGATACAAACAACACTCCGGCACGTATCGATAGAAACGAGCTATGGGTAGATGTTGCAATTCAGCCAGCAAAAGCAGTTGAGTTTATCTACATTCCACTACGTATTCGTAACACAGGTGAAGCACTATAATATAGTAATTCATAACTAATTTTTAAAACCCGGCAGAAATGTCGGGTTTTTTATTAACTACAACTTTAATATAGTACTTAACAGATAAATACTTGTATAACATTATAGTTTGCAAACTATTATTAGGAGACATAACAATGGCAAGAACATTACAAAATTTTGGTGTACCTACAGACTCTGGTGACAACGTTACTGGTGGCGGTATTCTACAGCCGAAACTAAACTATCGTTTTCGTGTTCAAGTATCAGGCTTTGGCGGATTAACGCAAGCGACAAGCGAATTCACACGTCAAGTAATGAACGTATCACGTCCAAAAGTATCACACGAGTCAATCCCAGTAGATTCATACAACTCACGTATGTACATGATGGGTAAGCACACATGGGAACCAGTAACAATCACTCTAAGAGATGATGTTGCTAACAATCTAACAAAACTAGTTGGTCGTCAACTACAATCACAGTTAGATCACAAAAATCAAACAGGTCCTTCAGCAGGTACTAACTACAAATTCTCAACACTAATTGAGACACTAGATGGTAACTCAGGTAACCCAATCGAACAGTGGCAACTAGAAGGTTGTTTCTTAACAAACACTGACTACTCACAATCAGATTACGCTGTTTCAGATCCAGTGACAATTGCATTAACATTACAGTATGACAATGCAGTATTCACAGATGACAACATTATGCCAGGTCAAACATTCGTTAATAACTCAGACATTCTAGGTTAATAATAGGATAAAAAATGGCGGAACGTAAACTTCATGAGGGACGTACACCAGGTACAATCCTAGCAGATAGTAGCGGAGCAAGAAAGAAATTTGGCTTTGATTCACCACATGGATCAGCCATTTCTTCTGCNCCAAAACTATCAGATATGTGGTACACCGAATGGAAAGGTGCACATGGACAAATCATGGATGATGTATCAGGTCTGTGTAGAGCAGTTTCGCCAATAAGTGTACAAACTACTACTCAACCAGTTGACAAATATGGAAAAAGAGTATATGTTCCGACACGTGTTGACTTTCCAGAAGTAACATTTACAATGTATGATACTATCAACGGCAACACAATGATGTTAGCTGAAGGTATATATCGTAGATTTTTTAAAAATAGTGATATGAATGTTGACAGTGGTGCATTAGAAACATCGTTGAATGAGGGTGGTAACACTGGTAGAAAATTAGTATCTGACAATGATACTTTTAGAAATTTTGAGAGAATTACTTTATTTCATTGGTTTGGTGACTTAGAAACTACTGGTACTATACAACGTATTATTTTAATCAATCCTATTGTTACAAATATAACATTTTCAGGTAGTGAATATGGTACATCAGAGTTGAGAACAATAGACTTCACTGTACAACCAGAGAATATCGTATTTGGTACTCCATACAATGTTGATCCTGCACTTCCAGAATGGATGGATTATGGGCTTGAATATATTTTACAATCTGCAACTGTAGATTCAGCACAATATATATCATCAAGATTAAGAGCAAATCTTAATGGAAATAATCAGTTAAGAGCATTTGGTGATCCTGCAGTTGATAACAGGCAATTTCAATCAGAAGACTTAATGCCGGGGTATGAACAACTACAAGCATTTCCAGAACAGTTAACAGATGAACAGTATGATATCCGTGAAACTAAAGCAGTACAACAAAAAATCGCTGAACTTTCTAAGTTACATGCTGAATTAAAAGCAGCAGAAGAAGCACAAGATGAAGACGCACGAAAAGATGTATTAGAAAGATTAGTACAAGCACGTAACGAAACTGGTTATATAGAAGCTAGACGTGCAGCTAGAACTAATACAAGTGGTTCAGAATTTGTTGGACGTGCAAATAATGGTGCTAGAACTAATAATAGTAGTAGTGATTTTTCAGCAGAAACTTTATATCCTAATTTAGGTAACTTACAAACAACTGGCGGAAGACCAGTCGGCACTGAACAATTTAATAGTTCTACAATGGGAAATTTACTATCACAAGAATTGACAAGTTCATTCTTTAATGGTAGAAAGTTTGATATTGGAAATGTTACTAACGGAATTGCTCAAGGTATTATGGGTAACTCAGGAATAGGATCACTACAAAATCTTGGAAGAACATCACAAAGCAGATTTGGTATTGGCGGCGACATAGTTAGAGATAGTTTAATAAGTAGTTCCAGAAATAATAGACGTAGAACTTCAAATAATTCTTCAAATACGCCTAATCCTGTTTCTTCAATAAGAAACACAGCACAAAGAGGCATCAGTGCGCTAAGAAACTTTACTAGGGGGATACGATTTTGAATATTGATATCATTGTAGCTCAACTTGTAAGAAAAGGCTTTACGGAAACACGTGCAAAAGAATATGCAAATGAAGTTGTAAAAATTTCAAAAGCGTATAATGTTAGTCCGATGTATCTAACAGATCAACTATCAAGTGATTTTAAATTAAATGACTTAGGTTCATTCCTAGTTAATAGCGCATTGCGATTTGGGTACAAGACGGGAACAATGAAGAACCGTAATCCTAATAAATATATCGCAAGAGCTATTATAAAATGAGCAAATATCATCAAGGTAAATATAAAGTAACTAACCAAGATAAGTATGCGGGTGCAGGCTCACCGACATTTAGAAGTAGTTGGGAACTTACATTCATGCAATTCTGTGACAACAACCCAAACGTTCTTGCTTGGGCGAGTGAACCAGTTAGAATTACATATCAGCATCCTTTGACGGGAAAGCTAACGAGTTATGTTCCAGACTTCATTATGACATACATAGACTCGAATGGTAAGAAACACGCAGAACTAATTGAGATTAAACCTGCGGCGCAAAGTAGACCAGATTTAGCTAGAAAACGTGGAGAACAGCAACAAGTAGTTGTGAACTATGCGAAATGGGAAGCTGCAAACAAATGGGCATTGAAGAGAGGTATGCGTTTTAGAGTTGTAAATGAGGGAGACATTTATCAGAATACTAAAAAGCCAAAACCTGTTAAGCCAAGGAAAAAGAAATGACAAAGAAACTAGAAGAAACATTCAACATTGATCCAATTGAAGAAGAAGTAAAAGAAACTCCTACAATTGAAGAAAGTAGAGACTTGACTGAAATATTATCAAGTGAACTTGCTAACACTGATAAGATTGACGCTTCACTTCCGATGGTTCAAGGATTGAATGAACATGATAAAGACATGGATGATATTCACCAGAAAGCTATCAACACATTTGAAGAATTGATTAGTCTGGGTATGAATGTAGAAGTACATGCTGGTGCAAAGTTAATGGAAACAGCAAATCAAATGNTAAAGACTGCAATGGAAGCTAAAGATAGCAAAGTAGATAGAAAGCTAAAGATGCTAAATCTACAATTGAATAAAGCTAAATTAGACCTAGCAGTTGAAAAAGAAGCAAAGAATAAAGCAAAAACTGAAGATGATTTTGAAACTGAAGGTCATTTAGTTATGGATAGAAATGAACTTATGAAACGTCTCGCCACTGCACAGAAAAAAATTGACGAAACAGATAAATAAGAATAGATATTATTATTGGAGAAACCAATGAAAAGTTTTAAAGAATTTTTAACAGAGTCAACTAACGAACATAAAATGACTCTACGCTTTGCGGCAGAAATAGAAGAAAATGACGTAAATCGTATTGAGCGTTTCTTGGGAAAGTATGACCTGAGAACGATTTCACGTGTTTCAACAACGCCAATCACAAAGAGTCCATTATTCTTTGATGACGTAGAAAACACAAAAGTTTCTAAAGTAGATATTACAACTGGTTATCCAATGTCAGCAGACATTCTACGCCAGCAACTATCTGACTTACTAGAAATGAACATTACACATATCGCAGTACACCCAGAAGGTTGGGAACCAACTG